>ENA-UOWG01000280-UOWG01000280.1-activated-sludge-metagenome-genome-assembly--contig:-NODE-280-length-74835-cov-9.295895_pt1 | contig 74835 bp, 33 predicted proteins | sample MGYA00238147_ERZ761563 | MGnify/ENA primary metagenome ERZ761563 (study PRJEB28884, sample SAMN05720216) | anaerobic digester metagenome | isolation source: active sludge of municipal...
TTGGCACCTCGATGTCGGCTCATCACATCCTGGGGCTGGAGAAGGTCCCAAGGGTCCGGCTGTTCGCCGGTTAAAGTGGTACGTGAGCTGGGTTCAGAACGTCGTGAGACAGTTCGGTCCCTATCTGTTGTGGGCGCAGGAAATTTGAGGAGAGCTCTTCCTAGTACGAGAGGGCCGGAAGAGACGAGCCGCTCGTTTACCTGTTATCCCGCCAGGGGTAGCGCAGGGTATCGATGCTCGGACAGGATAAGCGCTGAAAGCATCTAAGCGCCAAGCCAACTCCAAGATAAGATTTCCCAACCGGTTTTCGGTTTAGAAGACCCCTTGAAGACTACAAGGTTGATAGGCAGGATGTGTAAGGGCCGTAAGGCCTTCAGCTTACCTGTACTAATCGGTCGTTCGGCTTGACAATTATTTTCTCTTACGTCGCAAAGCGTGAGAGGCCATTATAGCTGCCGAGACTTATTCGCCCCATGAGATTTTTAAATCGAATGGGTTCAGATTGAAACATACGCATCCGCCGAGGAGTGTGGCGGATCATCGCTTTCCGGTGGCCATAGGAGAGGGGTCACACCCGTTCCCATTCCGAATACGGAAGTTAAGCCCTCTACCGGCGATGGTACTAACGGAGCAGTTCGTTGGGAGAGTAGCAAGCTGCCGGATTTATTTTAAAGAGAGCGTACCTGTATAAGCAGGTACGCTCTCTTTGTTTATGGTTCCGGCTGCAGTCCCAACTTCCATTAAAATTTAATAGAGGTTGGGGCAAGCTGCCGGATTTATTTATAAAATGCCGCATCTGTTTTTGTAGATGCGGCATTTTTATTGATAGTATTTGGACAGCTAGTCCTAGCTTTCTCTGGCATTTTTAATAAGAGCTAAAGCAAGTTGCCGGATCTTTTATAAAAAACTCGCAAGGGTTAATACTTATGCCGGTTTTTATTTATAGGATTAAGGCAGCAGTTATGGGCTCCTTAGTTTTTTTTGCCACCCATATATCTTGCTCATAATATGCCGCTTCACCCAAAAACAAAATTTCAAAATCCTTCAAAAGTGTATTTTGCATAAACATCCTTGGTTGATAAGCAAGGTACCATTTTGAGCCTTCCTTTATTTTGCTTCTCACGACTAGTTTACCTGAATCGAATTTTTCCCTCTCATGATTTAAAAGCCTATTTTGCGATGATGTTAGACCATGAGTTGTAATGATCAGTATGCCATTCGGTTTCAAAATGCGGCGCAGCTCTTTAATCCATGCAAAGTGCATATTTTTTGATAGGTGTGTAAACACAGAAAGGGCATAAACACAGTCGAAGAAATTAGATTGATATTCGAAAGGGGGAATCAAATTATTTAGCGTAAAACAAATGTTAGGAAGTTTGTTTTGGCACCAATGAATGGACGCCTTATTGTAGTCGCTGCCGTACAAATTAAATGATTTGTGGTGTAAGAATTTTCCTATATGTCGTATGATGCGACCTGGGCCACAGCCCCAGTCAAGAATTTTTACTGTGCCAGTCAAAATGTACTCGTTGATGAAATTAGCGATAAGTTGAGCATTTCGAATTCCTGTTTCGAAATAATGGGGTATGCTTGTAGTCCCGTAAGCATCAAAAGCAAGGTGGGGTGGAGGGAAACAACAATTCTTATTGTCTGTTAAAAAGCGCCTATTTATTCTAAAGTTGCTTATCCGGTCTTTTAAATAAAGGAAAAAATCCGCAAGATTCAACAATCTTATTGTTCGCAGAAAAGCAATTGCCTGATGAATTTTTTTTATGTCCACAAAAAGTGCTCCCAAAATATTATTAAAACACGCTACTTATTTCAGCGCAATGGGTCTCATCAACTGTAGGCTAAAGAGCCATTAACGCATCCAGCGACAAATGAAGCGGGTATTTATATAATCAAAAACATCTTCTTGTCTGGTTCAGTATATATGAAAAAGATCCGTAGCCAGAATACAATATTGCCTTTCCTTATTTTATCGGCAGGAAATCAAAGGTTTTCGCTGAAAGTTATAAACTGGTAGATAAAAGATTCCCTTTCTATCTCAATCACAAATAAACAATCATCATAATCCATTGAAAATCTGTGGGATGGTTTTAGGGCGAGGATTTAGGTTCCCAGCGGGAGGGGGGAGGCTGAAAAAAATATTCTCTTAAGTCAATGTTGAATAATTATGATCAATAATTAACCAAGCGCCACATCTCAAGAAACAATCTGTTACCCTATCGGCTAGGATTTTTGGCCCGAAGAGCATGGTGATTTTTCAAAGCTATTGATGAAAACCGGTATATAATTCAATAATTACAATTACATTTCCAGCCAAAGGATTTGTCAGGCAGAGGGAAGCGTGGTAAGATTTTATCAATCGCTTAGAGAGAAAGAACCTTATGCCAATTCAAAAGCAACTTTCTGTGTTTCTTCCAAACCGGCCAGGTGTTTTAGGCCAGGCTTGTTCCATCCTTTCCCAAGCCGGTGTTAATATTCTCGCCATGGCGGTCCATGATACGGTGGATAACGGTGTGATTCGGCTTATTGTGGATCAGCCTACTAAAGCGATTTTGTTGCTTGAGCAGGAAGAGTTTTATATTACCGAGCAGGATGTTCTTGTGATTGAGATCGAAAACAGAGCCGGTGAGTTAGCACGTATTTGCCAATGTCTTGCCGAAGCGGACATCAATATTTCCTATGCCTACTGTACGGCGACCTCGAAACAAGAAGGCGGTTGCCTGGTGCTTCGCACCGACCAAATTGACCGCGCCCAGGAGATCCTCGGGCATCCATAGGACTAAGTAACGCCAGATATTTTCTGTTCATCTTCCGACCAATAAGATTTCGCAGCATCAAAAAAATAATGCTAAGCAGAAATCTATAACTATGAAAGTTCTAATTCAATCAAAGTAAAAGGCGACAAGCGAAAACCTCTTTTAAATAATTTTTTACATATCCGATTTTGCTTGTGATTAAACGGGAATGACGGACGCTTTTTCGGGTTTGCACGGGGATAAACACAACTTTCTTTTTTTGTTTTAAAAGAAGACATAAGGATTCGATCGTATACGTGTAGGAATTTTTAAGATGAAGGAGAAGAAGCCTTGCTGTCTCCCGATTCACGGCACGAAACCCCGACGTGGAGTCCTTCACAGAAGACTGATAGAGCCATGAGATCATTCTATTGCCGAGATGTTGTGTGATTTTTTTAACGGCGGGATAATCCATAAGCTTTGAAATTTGACGGTCGCCAATGCTCATATCCGCATATCCTTCTATCACCGGTTGAATCAATTTTCCAATATCTCTAGCCTGATACTGGAGATCCGCATCGATATTCACGATACAATCAGCTCCCAGTTCTAGGGCTTTAGCAAGGCCTTTGCGATAAGCAACGCCAAGCCCTTCGTGACTTATTAAGTTGATGATGTGTATCCCCGGTGTTTTGTTCAAAATGGCGAGAGTGGCGTCAGAACTTCCGTCATTGATTACAAGGATGTCATAGGAATGAAAACATGTCTCAGTTAAAATAAAGTTTTTTTGGATATCCTCCAAGGCCTTTCCAATCCAATCAGCCTCATTGTAGGCCGGGATCTGTATCGCAAGTTTCATGAGGGCATTTTCCTGTTCAGATCGTAAACCAGAAGAAATTCCGCCGGGGTTTCGGAAACTTTTAAGATGTGTCGGCCTTTTGGCAAGTAGAAGATCTTTTCATTTACTTCTTGTCCGTTTACAACAACTGCAAGCGAGGCATTTTTTTGGATGCGATAATGACCGCTCACCAAAATTTCCAAAGATGCCTCGCGGCTGGATATCAGCTTTATCCGCTGGCCCGGGATATAAAAAGACTGTGTACCCGTTTCATCAATCACCAAAGCCGAGCCTCTATATTTGACATAAAACTCTCGAATCAATCGATCCGTTTTTTGATAATATTCTTGAAAATACGGATGATAACGAATCACCACGATTTCATCATTCAGAATGTTCTGAGACAAGGCCTCATCAAAGATGCCGCGAGTACTGGGCTGCTCAGCGAACATGTCACCTACCTCCCAAAAATAAACACTCGGACGAAACAAAAAGGCTTTTTTAATGGATAAGAAGCGGTCTCCGGGTTTTGTTCGATCCCAAAAGTGTTGAAACACCTCCGCAGTTTTTGGGGATCGGTTTGGTTCCAAGACAGTCGCAATCGACGGCCCCACGTACAATAAAAAAACGATCAAAAAGAAAATCATGACGGCAAAAATCTTTTGATAGCCGGATTGGATCTTTTCAAATCCTAAGGTAAACAACCAGTCCAGGGCAATGCCTGACAGGAGAATTTGGTATTGCGAAAACATCAAAAGCTCGCGAGGCCAGGGATGAAGAATCCTGAACAGGAACAAAAAAGAAACGAGCGGGAGAATGATAAAAAAGCGCATGCGTTTATGGTCTTTCGCAAAAAACAAAAGACCAACCCCCAGTAAACTCAAAATATATTGAATCGCATTTAAAATCATATGATGACCAAGATTTTTCCAGGGAAGCCAATGCAAACTTTCAGGTTTTAGAAATAATCCTGTTCGTAAAAAATCATTTAAAACGGCATACTTCAAAAAAGGGGCGACGGCCTTATTTAAAAAAAGATAGGCTGCCAAACAGCCCAAAGGAATAAAAGCGCCTAACAGGAACCAGCAGATGTGTTTTGTTCTGGAAAGGAGAGCTGTTTGAAAACCTCCGGAACCCTCGGCGTTTCGTCTCAGTTCCCAATAGACGAGGATCAATAGAGCCCCCAACATATAAATGAGGCCGGATTGTTTACTGAGCACAGCCAACCCCGCAAAGCATCCTGAAGCTAAAAAAGAAATCGATCCTTGCCCGGCATGAGTTAGGAGGAAGACTAGCGAAAGATTGCTAAAAATCACAACCATGGCGTCAGGCAATATTTGTGTCATTTGGGAAAGAATGGGGATGCTTGCGAAGTAAGACAAAAGGCTAAAGAGAGCGGCGCGTTGTCCGCAAAGCCGTTTAGCGATAAGAAAAACAAAAAAAGCGTTCATGAGCACCAAGCCGCACATCAAAAGCCTGCCTGCAAAAAAAACGGAAGATGTTTTGAACATTAAAAAAAGAGGTGCCAGCAAAAAGTAGAAAAACGGCGTGTGTACTTGTAAAAAATCACGATAAGGAACTTGCCCTTGGCTCATCAGCCATGCCGAATAAAGAGTCTCCACTTCGTCAGGGTGCAAATCACGACCGATCCAGAAATATAATTGAAGCCCCATAGCCAAACAAAAGAAAATAGCCGCCACAGGCATCAGCCGGGGAGTGCGGATTGCTGTTGAAAAATCCGGAAAGGGTCTCATTTTCATCAAATTTTTAACCACGCTCAAAATGTTTTTAACGCGATCGTCGGACTCGAAGTATACTTTAAAAGTAAAAATATGAACAGATAGAACGCCGCAAAGGATTCAGTGCCGGCAAAGCATCCCACCCAGTCAAGATGGCGTGGAAATTTTATATTGAAAAAGAACGAGCCTGGGATAAGCTAAAGCATGTATATTCGGTTTTCGTAAGTTTTTTTTATAACGCGCCTAGCGGTATTTAAATTTTTAAAAACGGTCTTTATGAATCAAAACAAAAACAAGCTTTTTCGGATTATCGTTGCGGGGTTGCTTCTGGCGGTTATTTTTTGGGCATCAAAAAATATCATTCACCGATACCCTCTCATGCGTCAAACAGCCCCATCGTTGGCTGAAATTCTAAAAAAAAGGCCAATGCCCTTAAGACATATTTATGATTTTGCGGGCAAACTGACACATGGATTTGAAAATCATGAAAGCCAGCTTAGCCATTTTGAAAAAAAATACGACATTGAAACAGTGGTCGTAACTCTTCCATCTTTGGAAGGAAAGGACATCAAGACCGTAGCTGCGGAAATGTTCAGCCGTTGGAAGATCGGGGAACAGTTTTCCCAAAAGGGCCTTTTGCTGCTTATCGCATTCAAGGAGCAAGAGCTGAAGCTGGAAGTTGGCTATGGTGTGGAAGAAATTTTTACGGATCTCTTTTGCGGCTATATCGAACGAATGTCCATTCAGCCTTTTTTTCAGGCAGGACAATTCGGCAGCGGGCTTCTAGCCATTTGGGAACATTTTATCGCTAGGGCCGAAGATACACTGACCGAAGAACAAATGAAAGCCTATCTTAGTAACGTTTCTCCTTATATTTCGGGAGGCGCGGGGGTCAAGGATGTTTTTCAGGTTCCAGGCGTTGTTGTCCCCAAGCCATTATCCCCGGAAATCCAGGAAAAATTTAAGCCCCAACCGAATCCTGATGCGCTTGTTAAAGCCGTTCGCGAGACCTGTCGGTTGTGCGTCCAATCCGAAGCCACAGGAATGATGACCCCGGCGAGTCAAGCTATGATCCGAGAGATTGGCATGAAACCATCCAGGCTTCAGTGCGACAATGGGCTTAAATCTTGGAGCGGTCCCTATGAAATTCTTCAGAGCGGGGATTATGCCGTCGCGATGTTTTTCACCACCGACAAAGCCCAACCTATGATGATGAGAAAAGGAAAAGAGGGGTGGCTCCTGGATGTTTTTTCTATGCGCCGTCATGCCTGGTTTGATCATTCCAATAGGCTTTTTATCAAGGGAAAGAATTTTCCTTATGAGTTTGCATTTAATGCGGGGGATTACGTGTCAATCCCGAGAGACGGATATGCTTATGAATATGGCCTGTTGTCTTGCACAAAGGAAACCGGTCAAAGCTGTTCGGACCAGTTACAGGAAAAATTGGAACATTTTAAAGACAGGGCCGTGAAAAGTCCTCAGGACCCGCAAGCGCTTCTCGAATTGGCAAAGGTTTACATCGATTTGAGCCTGCAAACGCAAGCCGCCGACACCTTAGCGCAAGTCATCCGGCTTAATCCGCATGAGGCCGATGCGTATAAATATATGGCCTATTTGCAGTTTGATCTTTTGGGAGCGCCTCAAAAAACCTTGGATCAGATCGACCTCTATTTGAGACTTCGGCCGGATGACCGGAAAATCCTGTTATGGAAAGCGCGAAGCGAAGAACGAGTGGGGGATTATAAGAAAGCTTTTGAAACCATCAAAACTTATTGTGAGGATTACAAAAAAAGCGCTTGGTGTTTGAATTATCTCGGTTATTACAGCTTTTTAGCCAATCAGAAAAAACAGGCTGAAGGTTATTTCAAGAAAGCTTTAAAACTGGATCCGGCGAATACCTATGCCCAGCAATACCTTCAAAGAATTAAATCAAAGACAAGTTAAGCATATGAGAAAAACAACAAAGCATGAAAATATCCCGCGGAATGAACCGTGAAAATTCTGGATTGGAACACGCAGGGTATTCGGAGGACTCTGTTTTGAAATTTTTTTACACCTCAATCTAAAAAATAAGCGAAAAAGGGATCAGCCTAGTGGTATTTAGCTCTCCGATATTTCTATTTCTTTTCCTCCCCCTAGCCTTATTCTTTTATTATTTGAATTTTAAGCGGTTAAGAAATCTGACTTTATTAGTTGCAAGCTTGATTTTTTATAGCTGGGGAGAGCCCAAATTTATTTTTTTTGTAATTTTTGCCTGCATTTTAAACCATCGACTGTCTTTTTTAATTTATAAAAACCAGGCAAACTTTTCCGAACGGAAAGCCAAGTTTTGGTTTTGGGTTGCTGTCTTTTTTAATATCGGATCTCTTGTTTTTTTTAAATACACCAATTTTATTCTCAACAATCTCGATCTTATCTTACAAAGCCTTAACATCCCGGGCCTGTCTCTTTCGCCCATTAGGCTGCCTCTTGGGATATCTTTCATTACTTTTCATTCTTTATCCTATATCTTTGATGTTTACAGGAAAGAAGTTACACCGCGAAAAAGTATTCCGGAACTTGTTCTGTATATTGTGCTTTTCCCGCAACTGATCGCGGGGCCTATTATTCGTTATCACGATATTGAAGGACAACTCACTCGCCGAAACGGCAATGTGGAAAAATTTTATTATGGAATCAAACGATTTATTACCGGTCTGAGTAAGAAAATCCTTATCGCAAATAATATAGGCGCTGTGGCCGATCACGTGTTTGCTATGCCCGAGTTGTAATTAACGATGCTCTCCGCATGGCTTGGAGTCCTTGCTTATACCCTTCAAATTTATTTCGATTTTTCGGGATATTCAGACATGGCGATCGGCCTAGGGCGAATGTTCGGTTTTGAATTTCCTGAGAATTTTAATTATCCTTATATCTCAAAATCCATCAGCGAATTTTGGAAGCGATGGCACATTTCTTTGTCTGTATGGTTTCGAGATTACCTGTTTACACCGCTTGCCTTAACCATTAGAAGCTGGGGGCCATGGAGCGTTGTTTTTGCCATCATGGTAACTTTTACTTTGTGCGGATTTTGGCATGGTGCAAGTTGGAATTTTGTTGTTTGGGGATTTTACTACGGAGTTTTTCTTGCGCTGGAGTGGAGCGTATGGGGGAAATGGCTCCGGCGGCTTTGGCGTCCATTGCAACACGGTTATGTGCTCATGGTTATTATGGTAGGCTGGGTCATATTTCGGTCAAGCAATCTTCAACAGGCGGTACATTATTTGGCCACGATGTTCGATTTCAGGCATGCCTCAAGCGCTTTATTCGACCTGCAGCCTATGATAACAATAAACTTTAAGATGGCGATAATGTTCGGATGCCTGATTGCCATGCCCCATAAAAAAGTACTATCTTTCCTTCAGGATAAAATTGATCAATTAAATTTCTGTGCAGTAAAACCCATATTGCTCGCCGCGGGCACATTGGGAGAATGGCTTTTTTTATTTAGCATTTTTTTGATATCGGCAATCTTTTTAGCAGGGGATACTTATAACCCGTTTATCTATTTTAGATTTTAAAAAATTATGAAAAACAAAATTAACTCAATATGGCGCGGAAGTATTTGCGGAATATTTATCTGTATGCTTTTTTTTCCTATGCTGCAGGCCCAGATGAAAATTGTTTCTGAGCCGGCGCTTACTGAAAAAAGGGAGTTGGCAAGCAAGCCTTCTTTAAGCCTGAAAACCATCTGGTCGTTTCCGGAGAAATACGAAGATTATTACAACGATCATTTTGGGTTGAGAAATTTATTCATCGAATGGAACGGAATCATCAAAGTAAAAATTTATCCTGAGCCTATTTCCCCTGACCCTAGGGTTATTATAGGAAAAAATGGGTGGTTATTTTATGATCCTGAAAAAGGGTCCGACGGAATAACGATCAGTGATTTTTGGGGGCATTTGAAATATACGGATGCCGATCTAAAGCTTATTAAAGATAATATTCATCGCACCTGCGCCGCTGCCGATCAGTTGAACCTACCCTTTGTTCTTGTTATCGCACCGAATAAAGAAACCATTTATCCGGAATATCTGCCGCAGTGGATCCAGAAGAAACAGGGCCGTTCCCGGCTGGATCAGCTTCTGGACTATTTGAAAACAACAGGCGATAATTCCATTCTTGACGTGCGTGATTTATTAAAAAGAAAGAAAAAAATAAATTTTACGCATTTTAAAACAGATACCCATTGGAATCAGTTCGGAGTTTTCTGGGCTTATCAAAGGATCATGACGCGGCTCTCACGGAAAAATCCAGAAATGATGCCTTACCCATTTAACGATTTTGAATTTACGGCAAAGGATAGGAATGGGGGTGACTTGGCGGTCATGATAGGACTGGAAAACAGATTAAAGGATGTGGAAATTTCATTTAAACTAAAAAATTCGGAACGCAAAAAAACTAAATTCAACAAAGTTGTAATATTTTGCGACTCTTTCGGCGAGCTTTTGTCGGATTTTCTTAAACTTCATTTTAATAATATCATCATATGCAAAAATATAGATCTTGATGTTCTTCGGAACGAAAAACCCGACGCTGCAATTCTAGAGCTTGTAGAACGTTATCAGGGAGGACTTGTGTCCGGAGGCTGGATATAACACAAGAACGAAAGGTTGGCAGAATATTAATATCATTAAGGCGGTCAAGTTTGACAGTACAAGAATTTCTATCGGCTTGCCAGAATATCAAACTAACATGATGGATCGAAAACATTCTGTGGGGTAAAACTTGAAGATTTTATCTTGGAATGTGAATGGTATCAGAGCGGTCCAGAAAAAAGGGTTTCTTGAGTGGCTGGCAAGGGAGAAGCCGGACATTCTCGGGGTTCAGGAAACCAAAGCGAAGCCCGAGCAACTCGATATTTTTCTTATGCATCCCGAGGGCTATCATACCTATTGGAATTCAGCCGTGCGGCCGGGCTATAGCGGTGTGGCGCTTTTTACCAGAGAAAAACCCAAACGAGTTGAGACGGGGTTTGGGATCAAGAAATTTGACGAAGAAGGGCGCCTGATGCTTGCCGAATATCCCGAGTTTATTTTCATAAACATCTACTTTCCTAACGGCAAATCAGGGGACGAGCGACTCCAGTATAAAATGGACTTTTATGATGAAACGCTTAGGTTCGTTCGGAAGCTCAAAAAGAAACAAAAGAATATCATTATTTGCGGTGATTATAATACCGCCCATAAAGAAATTGATCTGGCGCGCCCGAAAGAAAATGAAGGCGTCTCCGGGTTTTTGCCGGTTGAACGCGCCTGGATGGACCAATGGGTTGCGGACGGCCAGGTGGACATCTTTCGGGAATTTCATCAAGGCGCCGGCCACTATTCTTGGTGGGATTTGAAATCCGGTGCGCGCGAGAGGAATGTTGGCTGGCGGATCGACTACCATTTTGTAACAACAGACCTTGCCGCACGCGTTAAAAGCGCGGCCATTTTAAAAGATGTGATCGGTTCGGATCACGCGCCTGTTGCGCTCATCTTGGAGGATTAATATGGTAAGGCCGTCCTGGTTTCATTTTTGAATGGATAAAAATCAGGACGCTCCTGTGGAGATTCAACTCAAATGAATTCGCTTAAAAAATCAATTTTCATCAATGCGTCTCTTGACAAAGTTTGGGGACTGCTTGCCGATGTCCGCCGGTATCCCGAATGGATCGATGGTGTCAAGGAAACCGAACGGATGGGTGAGATCGTGGAAGGGAAAGGCCTGTGCTGGCGCGAATCCTGTGAACTTGGCCGGCAGCATATCGAAGCTGAGCATGAAATGATGGTTTGGGAACCGATGCGCCATGCGGTCATTCAGAGCAAGCTTCCGATGAATGGTGTCATGAAAAGAACGCACGACTTTCAGCCGGTTTCAGACGGTGTTCAGGTTGCCATTGAAGTGGCCTGGGATCTGGGGATTGCAGGTATGATTCTCGGCGAGCAGAAGGTCAGAGACATTCTCGAACAAAGCTTTGAAACGACGCTTGCAAACTGGAAAGAACTGGCGGAAAAAGTCTAAACGGATTTTTTAGGAAGCTCTTCGGACAAGATCTCTGCAACAAGCTCCTTCAAAAGATTAAGAAAGCGAGGGTTTTTGGCAGCCTGATAAAGGCTTGGGCTTAAGGTGACGATTCGGTAAAGGATTAATGAGGCCGGATCTTCCGGAAGCACCACATAGGCCTGGCTTCGGTAGCCCTCTTTCATGATTGCAAAAGGATATTTTTTAGCAAGCCTTTGAAAACGCGGCATATTTTGGAGCAAGTGCTGGAAATCCGGCGCATCAAAACGATCGATCCCTCGTGCTGTCATCAAAGATTCAGGCACTTCGGTTAAGGGAATATCCTGCAGGAGTACAAGCAAATCCCCGTTTTTAGTGATTTTTTCGATCAGCCCTGGAACTTTTTCGTCCGAAAGCAATTTTTTAAGAACACTGACAGAAGAGACCAGCATGGCCTTTTGATCGACGCGGGGAGCTTTATCAAGCCATCCTTGCACAACGGCTAATTGTTCCTGTCGCGTGCTGGCTAGGAATTCAGCTTCATGAATGGCCGGAATGGTGGTTCCCCCTGTCTTTCTTGCCGAAACAACTTTGCCCGCAGAATAGGCATACGATATCTTTTGCGCGTTAGAAATAGTGACGGTTGTTCCGGAAAAAGCAGCAACGGCTTTTCGTACATCCTTGGTTTGCATCAAGACCTCATAAGCCTCGAAAAATCTTTCGTCGATCCAAGCAATAGCATTGCGAAGCTCCGAGAGAGTTTCCGTTTTACCCTCGGCAATACCGGGATCTGCCAAGGGCGGCAAATCCTGGTATTGCGCTGGTTTTGAAGAACGCATTCTCTCAACATAAAGCTTTTCATCCATAGAAGTGTTCCCGAGTTCGGGAGCAATCGTGATATATGAGATTCCTGCGGCGCGAAATTTTTTGGAGAGACCATCCGTATGAAATCCCCCCGTGACGACGGCAAGGGGACCCGCGAACGCGGGGCCATTAACGATCTTGTCATAAAAGATTTCATCGCGTTTTTTAACAACTTCATAAAATTTCAAGGAAAGATCTAATCCCTCGGAAAGTCCGGCCTCTTGAAGATCCGCCTCCAGAGCCGCTTTTTCATCCTCATAAGTTTTGAGGTCATCTGGCGCTGCCTTGAGAAGAAGAATCCGTTTCGCCAGGAAAAATCTTTCACTTTTTCCCCACAAAGCCTCTTCTTCCGGTGTCTGAATAAGCATTTTGAGGATACGACTGATGAGGGTTTCCGTCTGAGACATGAGCTCGGTTAGAGAAACCCGATCTCTAAGTTTGAATAAGTGGAGGAGTTTTTTTATTTCCGGATAAAAACCCAGCTGTTCGGACGGGATTTTATTGCCTCGAATCAATTCTTCCAGCGTCCAGGGAGTGTCCTTGAATTGACGCATAAGCTGTTTGGCCTCTTTCTCGAGGCGTTCTTTCGAGATGGATTTTTCGAAAGCCATAATGTCCCGTGTTAAAACAATCTGAGCGAGGTCTGAAAAATCAACGTTGTGAGAACCTGAAATTTCTATTAAGAAAGGAAAAAATTTTCCATAATCCATCGCTTCTTCAAATTTTGAAAAAGCAATTCCAAAAGTCAGAAGATCCTGGTTCCAGGCTTGTTTTTGCAGGTTTTGCAATCTTTCTCCATAAGCACGAACTTTCGAATCAATGGCTGGTGCGGCTTCAAGATGTTTAATGAAAAGATCGCGGTTTTTTTCATACAACTCCGCATCTTCCATCCCCATCAGCATCAAGGGGGAGGGGGCAATCAGGGAGGCGTAGACAGGGCCTGAAATAAGATCATCGCTCAGCAGGGATCTGGCGAGAAGTTGTTTTTCTCTGGAAGTCGGTAAAGCGTGGCTTTTCGGCAAATCAGTTGTGATCCAGGCACCCTCCAAGGCGACTTTATCGATCCTGCCGACAATTTGAAGATGCTCCAGAATGGCCGCGATGTTTTCCTGTGCGGCGGCGTGTGCATGGACATCCTGAATCTGAATAATGATGCGGTTTCCGGAACCGACGAAACGTTCCTGAACCTTGCCTAAGGACTCAGGGATTGCAAGATTTTCTAAAGGTAACGAAGGAGTTGTTTCCGCCGTGGCAGTCCAGTTGTAAAAAAGGAACATTGAAATAGCAGCCAATGCCACACTAGCGCTTTTATAGGAAATAGGATGACGCATCGTGTCCTCATTTTGGAAACAGCATTACGTAATTTTATTGCAGTGTACCTTGGAACTCTCGCGCAATGCACAATATATATAGCCCAGATCGTGTCTAAAATCAACACGGAGTAGAGACAGCTCCTGCCATGAATTTTCTTATTCTAGCAGTATATAGCAATGGAGTGTCATTAGTAACGAAATTTAAAATCTTAATGCATGCATTAATAAATCCTTTTTCAAGAACTTGAAATTATAAAAAAATATGTTACGCTTTCAGCGAGTTTTCTCATACCTAAAGATCCAGATCGGAAATAAGGAAAGACAACCTATTTCATGGGCTATTTCAAGAAGCTGAAGCGACTTCTGTCGAGTATCGTTGTTATTACTTTCTCCATAACCAACACGATTTCTCCGTCCTCGGTCAGTTATGCGCAAATCGCGAATATCTTCGGATCCACCCCTTCGGGCGTCGAATCGCTTTCGGCCTTCGGGACCGTTGAAATCCCGGCGGAATTCGGCCGCATTACGGATATTCAAATCATACCGCAGTCTTCTTCCGTGCTCGTTCATATTCAGGATGCTCATGCGAATTATGATGCGCAAAAGAACATTGAAAATATCCTCCGCCATTTGTCTCAAAAATACGGTCTTAAGCTTTTTCTGCTGGAAGGCGCTGGAGCCAGGCTCCATCCCGAGCTTTACCATTTTTTCCCAAAAGACAGAGAGTTGCAAACAGCCGTAAACGACAAACTGATGCAGGCGGGCGAATTGACCGGAGCCGAAGTGTTTCTGATCAATTCGCTTGGGTCTAAGGTTTCCGATACCCAAGAGCAGTTCCAGCAGGGACTTCGAAGAACGAAGAACGAGAATCCGTTCGAAGGTTGGGGTATAGAAAACGCAGAGGCCTATCGCAAAGACCGCGAAGATTACAAGGCAGTGCACGAGCATCGCCAGGATCTGGATTCTTTTCTCGGCGTTGTTTACCTCGAGTGGCAGAAACAGTCCGGCCTTTATCTCAATAAGGATTTGAGGGAATTTCTTAGCCGTTTTGTTTCCTTTGAGGAAGAGCAAACGTCCCTTCAGGCCTGGCTTGAAGTGCTCAAAAGTCAAGCTCTCAAGACCCTCAACATAGACCTGTTTGACATCAAGGTGCAAGCCGCCTGGCCACTTCTTACCCGCTATTTTCGACTTCAAAAAATCGGATCCCAGATCAATGCCGCTAAGGTTGAAGAAGAGAAAGCGGTGTTCCTGAAAGATATTGCCAAGCATGGAATACAAAAAAATGCACAGGGCGATCTTGCCGGTGAAATCAATGCAATATTTGAAGCGGCGAAGAAAAAAAGCCTTCCTGTTTACAAAACCCGCTTTGTATTCGAACGGCTCCTGGACCGGTTGCCCGCGGACTTTTCCTTCGAGGCCTACCCCAATTTCCGTCTTTATTTACAGCAAGTGATTCTTATGAGTGAGCTCCAAGGTGAGCGTCTTCACAGCGAGATCGAGGCCCTGACGAGGCAAGTTGTCACAGAACTGAGCGCGTCCGCAACAGAAAAGCATTATGTCGTTCTTTTGCGCCAATACCAGCTTCTAAAAAAGCTCTTCCATCTCGAGCTCAGCCGGGAGGAATTTCAGACCGTTCAGGCCCGGGCGGTTACACCCGACAAAATCATCAAAAGACTCAAATTAAAATTTTCCGGATTTTCCACGATCGAATCTCTTTTTGGGACGGCAATCCATTTTTATCAGGGAGCGATCGAGCGTGAAAACTGGATGATGCAACGGGCGCGGGAGGTAATGACAGAACGCAAACAGAACAAAGCGGTTCTCGTCACCGGAGGTTTCCACACCAACGGGTTCAAGGAAAAGGCGTTAAAAAACGGAAGTTCCTATATCCAGGTCACTCCCGCCATCGGCGAAATTTCAAAAGAATCTCATGAAAATTATTTAGCGGCTCTTTTAGGCCAGAATGCGGTCAAAAAATCCTATATTGCAACGGCCCTTGGAACAAGTCCGGAATTTGTCATGGGAGTAGGCCGCCGTTATTTCGCCGAACGTCTGGCAAGGACGCGCAGAATCGTGTCCGACGCGATGATCTCGCTTCGGGCGGAGCGGTTGAAAGAGTATCAAAATCTTTTTGAGGTGGCATTCCAGAGGCTTTTGAGTGACGGTATCAGTATTTCCGATACAACCTCCCAACCCGCCTTTCCGGAAGCTCGCTCAGAAGTTCGGAACAAGGATCAAGAAATACGTAATTTGCTAAATAATCTGCAGAGACGATGGAATGACATCAATGCGGATCCGAACATGAAATGGGTCCGCCGCTACGGGATTAAAAAACTTTTATTCCGGCAAGAGCAATTTCGATTAGAAAAAGAAATTTCTAATTCAATCAAACGGTTACTGGGAGATTCCCGCCGCCGTCTTTCAGAGCGATTGCCTGAAATCAAAACAATCTTTGATCAAATCCAGCAGTTGACCGCTATTTATCAGGAAGGGACGCTGTCCCTGGCGAATCCAGGGAATGCCAAAGAGGGTGACGTGCTTTTGGCGCATTTTGGAGCAGTTTATTATCAGCTTTCAGGTTTATGGCTTGAGGCATTGGATATGTTCACCAGGCAGCATGTCCCTGGGATTTCTCCGATACCGGATAAAAATTTCTATGGGGTTGTTTTTTCCAGGAATATTTCTTTTTCGCCTGCGGATGAAAAATCCATCAAGGAGCTGAAGAGCCTTTTAGACCGGACCAACAATCGACTTGTAAAGGTCCTGCAACAATGGAATCTCTCGAGCTCTACTCCCGCGCATCAAATTTGGCGGCCACTTCTTGAGCGATTGATCCAGGAATCGGAAGATCTTTTTTTGGCGCTTGAGGCCGGTACGGCGGATACAAATTTTCATGGCGCACTGACTTTTCTTGATTCACTCAAACGGTTTTCTATTATCGGTTACGCGCACGAGCTTGCGGATCTCCATCCCAAAGAAGCATTTTTCTTGGATATTCTTGCGGATCTTCACGAATGGGCCCACGGCGTTCTTGGAAAGGACTGGCCCGCCGACATGAATTATCAGAAGTCGGCTATCCAGGAACTTTTTCTTTCGCATTCTCGCTCCGAGGTAAGAGCAAAGAAAGCAAAGGAAACAAAGGTCAATCTCGGCCATGTCACGCTGACGTTCGATACCGTGATAAAGACTGTCGAAGACCTCGAAAAAGAACTCGCGAAAGATCAAAAGCTGACGCTTCTTCGTTTGAAGGAAGCCCTTGAAAAAACAACGGGGATTGTAGCTTCCACGATCCACCGTTTTGAAGTGGATTTCAGGGAGATGGGAGTTTGGGGACTGCATCTTCCGAGTGAAAATAAAGATTTCACAGAATTAGTGGATAGCGCTTTGAAAAGAATCCGCGATTATGGAAACCCGCAATTCAAAAATATGCCCGTTCCTCTTGAAATACTCGCCAACGAACTGCGCGTCATCGAAACAACAAGTATCGGACGGAAGATCAATCAAATCTATGGGAAAGGGAATGCGGATGTTTTTTTTGGCAAAAGAAATGTGTTTATTGGCCGGCGCTTCCAAGAAGCATTGGCTCAGTGGGTCGCGAAACATCCTGATTTAAAAAAGACAGCCGAAAAACTTTTGGATCTGCAACAGATCAAACAAAGGCAGCGGCGTGACAGGGACATGTATATTCAAACCGTTCGGAATGCAGTAGAAGCCCGCGTGCGCCAGATCCAAAAAACGGGAACCATGGAGCAGATCCATGGTGCCATGACCCAGTTGCAGCAGATGTATCCCGAAAGCGAGGTTCTTAAAACTTATTTGGTTGAACGGGCTCAAAGGAGAGAGCCAAAGATTATTACTTCGCGACCGGCAAAGCCAAGCTTGTCCGAAGCCCAATTAGCCGCTCTTGAAAAAAAGGAAAAAGAAAAAGAAGAAAGAGCAGCTCAAAAATCAGAAGCTGCGAAAATAGCTGCTTTAGAAAAAAAACAAAGAGAAGAGGAAGAAAAAGCGGCTCAAAAAGCCAAGGAGGCGGCTCAAAAGGCAGAAGCCTTGAAGATAGCTACTTTGTTGGCCAAGGAACAAAAAGAAAGGGAGAAACAAGAAACTCAGAAATCCAAAGAAGCAGCTCAAAAGTCGAAACTTGCCCAGGGAGCTGCCTTACCGAAGAAAAAGGCCGATGAAAAAGCTGCAAAAGAAGCTGCTGTTCAAAAGGCCCAAAAAGCGGCAATAAAAGCTTCTCAATTGTCATGGGGGAAAGTCATAGCGGCCGGTGAAGCTCGTCAGACAGCCTTGCTTGAGCAACAGACTCGCGAACTTCAGGCGCACGATCGGCAAATCATCCAAAATGCCTTAGAAGTAGTGCGGCGTGCCATGGAGCCCGGAGAAATCACGCAAGAAATTATCGACGCACTGCCGACGCAGGCGTTGAAACAGGAAGCCATCGCGACAAAAAGCCGTCTTTTCTCGGAGATAACAGCTGCGGAAATTTCGAAGATGGAATCTGAAGAAGCTGAAGTCCGGAGATCCGGTGATGTCCAAGCAGAAAAAAATAAAAAAGTTTGGGAAACCATCCGGACAGCCACAAGCAGCAAAAGCATCACCCCAGCCATGATCGCAAGGATGCCATCCGGATATTGGCAGGAATTAGCAAGGGCTAAAAAAAAGGCATTAGCGACAGCCAAACTGATGCAAGAAGGAGAAACCAGGACAGCAAAGCAAATGGGTCAGGTTCAAACAGACTACATGCGCGTTGTTGAGCAAAATAAGCGACAGGCTGTAAAGAATGCTCTCACCGTAGTTCAGAACGCAACAGAGCCAGGAGAAATCACAAAAGAAATCATCGAAGCGTTGCCGACTCCTGAGTTAAAACAAAAAGCTCTAGAGAAAAAGAGCCGCCTCTTACTCGATGTGACAAACAAGGAGATCGAAGAGCTGGAAGCCGTTGAAGCTGAAAAAAGAGAAGCTGAAGCTGCATTCCTAGCACAAAACGAAGCTGCTTGGGAAAAAATCAAAAACGCAACTCGCGCGGATGACCTAACGCCCGAAATGATCGCGAGTATGCCTTCCGAATATTGGCAAAAATTGGCCCTATCCAAAAAAGATGCTTTGACGACGGCGGGGCAGCAAGCGCAGAAAGCCCTCGAAGAGCTTAAAAATTTAAAATGGGACAAGATTAACCTCGAAATGGCGCAATTCTACGCCAAGCTTTTTATCGAAAGACTCCTTGAACGCCCCAAAAACATAGAAGAAACCGCAAGTGCAGAAGAAAGAAAATTTTTTCAGGATTTATCCAAGCGAAAAAAGGAGATGCAAACATTTCTTGAAAGTGAGTTTTTAAAGGTAGCCGGCGAAACGTTATCAAAATTTCCCGGCAATAAAGAAGAAAACTTTTTCCAAGCCCAAAAATCCGTAGGGGGTGCCATTTATGATTGGGCGACAGCCAATTTTTTTGAGGAGGGCCGTCCTGTACCTCAAAAGCTTCTTGAAAAGATGACGGTTTCTGCCACAGTTCGTTCTGAAGTGAGGACTGAAAACAAAACCAAGAAAACGGTCATGGACTGGATTCAAAGTGCTATTGCGAGGGCAAAAATGCAGGATCAAAAACCAGCCAGCCGTGTTCCTGCCAATATCTCTCAGGAAGCTCGAGACACTATTTTTCTCGCTAATATTTTTACGGCGTTAACAGATTCTCTTATTCGTAAGACTCAACGTGGTTCTGATTATTCATCCGCGGGAAGGATTCTGGAATTGCTTCGCAAGACCATACAAGACCAAATTTCCGAAGATGCGGATTTCAGCGACCTCGTACAACGCCCTCGCTTAGAAGATCTGTTTCGGCAGAAAGGTTATGGTCAAGAAGGTCAGTTGGCCCTTGATCTTCTTTTTGAAGAACAGCCGCCCGAAGTTTCTTCTCGTTCCGAAGTGAGAAAAAAAGAAGAAGCGTTACCCGCACAGATTGTGTGGCTTGACGAAAAGGCAAAAAGTGACGCTCCAAGGATCGCTTGGGTCCAAATGAAGGAAAATGATTTTGATGCGAGCACAGCCAGAATGGCGGGGATTCTGCAAGGGCTCAAAGATAAATTCGGAACAAATGCCCCCGATCTTGTTGTTTTCCCTGAAAGCCCGGATGAAGTTGTGGGTTGGAACAGCTACACTCCGGAACGCGAAAAAGAAAGAGAAAGAATTCTCTCAGAAACGGTCCGGCGTCTTGGAATTTCGGTCGGCTACGGTTTGGAGAGGATCCCTCCCGAAGGGCTGGAGTACTTAAGGGCTTTCTATGTCTTTTTCCTTTCCGATGGAACGGGTCGAGTTCAAAAAACAGAATTCAAGAAATACGCTCATAACCAAGAATCGCGAATCATTTTATTGAATCAAAAATTCAAACTGGCACTGCTCATCTGCAATGAGAGTGAATGGGCCATCGACATCACTTCACCTCCCGACAGGTTATTTAACGAATTATCAGAAGCAGACCAGATTTTGGTAGTGGCCGGAACGGATCAGTTTAGCGCTGATTTTTGGGCTTCCAAACTTTCTGAAAAATTCAACCGGAAACCGATCGCTTTCCTGAATTTCAGCGGAGGAAAAAAACTCAGCAGGCCGGTGTCGCGCTATGTAGCGCCTGGCGGTCAGCAGACGTTGCTGTCAGATGACGAGGGAATTTTGATGGCCGACATGCCCGGCCAACTTGAAGGACGGTCCGAAGTGCGAGCAGAAAAAGAAGCACAGGCAAAAGCATCCGAAGGTCAGGTGGCCCTTGATAATGCAAAGCGTCAGGTTTCGGAGGTCGCAGAGCTGATCCACCTTGATCCCCAACTTCTTGAATGGCTCCTCAGCTTTTATCGTATCCTTGAAGTAAATATTCCGGTGCGTATGGATAATGGCACCACAAAGATCTTTAAAGGCTATCGCGTCTATCACAATGATGCGCGGGGGGCGGGAAAAGGCGGTGTGCGCTATAAATCGAATGTCGATCTTGAGGATGTGCAGGCTCTTTCCATGTGGATGAGCATCAAAAATGCCATCACAGGGCTTCCTTACGGAGGGGGCAAGGGAGGCATTGCCGTGAATCCGCGCGAGCTTTCAGAAGGCGAGCTCGCACGATTGACTCGAGGTTATGTGAAGGCTTTGCTTGCCAAAGATGCCGATGCGATCGGTCCTTTGAATGATATTCCGGCTCCGGATGTCGGCACTGGAGAAAAGGAAATGGCATGGATGGCAGATGAATTTTTAAAGATTAAGCATGACAAATTATTCAAAAAAACAATCGAATTTCGGTGGAAACTAAGCAATTCCAAAGATGTCGACACACCCTATTTAGACGCGTATTTAGCAAATCCTGAAAAGCATAAAATTCCAATGGTAGAAGGATCTCCCATTGCTGTGGTGACCGCCAAGCCCGAGAAAAAAGGCGGTTCACATGGTCGGACTGCAGCAACAGGCCGTGGGGTGTTTTTTGTCTGGCGCGAAGCAGTCAAAGTTTTTGGAGCCCGGCTCGGCATCGGGACAGAGATAGAAAAACAAACCGTTGCGTTTGAAGGACTCGGCAATGTGGGCGGGCATGGCGCGCAAATCTTTCATGAAAATGGAGCAAGGATTATGGCCGTGAAAGAAAAAGAAGGCGCTATTGCGACCAAAACCGGTGAACGTTTGAACATTCCCAAGATTCTGGAATTCCTGGCACCCAGGAAAGACGCGGCCGGCAACATGCTTCCCAGGAAAACCATTTTGGATTATGCAAAAGAATACCCCGAAGAAGTGAAAGTGATCTCCGAGGAAGAATTTTGGGCCAGCGAGGTTCATACCCTAGTGCCTGCCGCACTCGAAAATACCATTGATGAACGCATTGCCCGTTTGCTCCGGGTCAAATTGGTGATTGAAGCAGCCAACGGACCGATCAAAAACAAGGAAACCGACGGAATTTTGAAGCAAAAAGGTGTCATCGTTGTTCCGGATGTGGTTGCCAATGCGGGCGGCGTGATCGTTTCTTACCTGGAATGGCGGCAGAACCTTGTTCGTGAACAATGGCCGGAAGATGCCGTGAACCGCATTATGGAAGATAAAATTATCAGCGCTTTTAACAATGTTGTTCGTATTGCCGACGCGAAAAAAATAAGTCTTCGAAAAGCAGCCTTTATTTTGGCCGTCATCCGTATTATGAATGCGGAATTGGCGCGCCATCCCGAAGCATGGGCGAAAAAACTTGAGGGCCAAAAACCTTATGACCTTGAAGGCATGAGCCTGGAACTTCTGCCCGAAACTCTCGACGAACTTCGAGCGATCAAAACCGAAGAGGAAAGAAAAGCATTGGTCGAAAAGGTGGATCGATCCAAAAAGCAACAGACCGAGGAGGTTATCCGTGAGATCCTTGAGAAAAAACCCAAGGTGATCTTGATCGGTGGCATGCGCGCTTCGGGCAAACATGGAATCACCGAAGAGCTCTCTGAAATGCTCGCTCAAGCAGGTCTTAAGCTGAAACATTTGGACCTTGAATTTGCCAATCCGTGGGATGTCCGTAATGCTTTGGACGGGAAGAAAATCCGCGTTAAAGACGACCGAGGAGAAAAACAGCTTTTGCAGCTTGCGCCGGACGAGACCTTGATTGTGACAGGGGTTGAAGCTTTGAGTGATGAGTTGTTGGCCGTTTTGAAACCTGAAGAAACACATTATGGGATCTTTCTTTATACAAGTCCTGATATGCTGCTTTACGGCAATAATATCCTGACAGGTTATGACATCCGCTTGATGCGGGATATCCTCGCAAGTTTGGTGGTGGGACCGGAGCATACGGTTGCCGAGGTGATCCGGAGATGGCAAAAGATGAGATTCGAAGAAACGGAACGTAGCTTTAAAACCATGAAAAAAGCGCATCGTTCCATTAATACACAACTTGCTTATGAACTGCCGTTTCTTAACCGTTTTTTGGGGCCGTTAATCGAAATCGCCTATGCCCAGCAATTCCAGAGAAAGCAGAATGATTTTGTATTCAACGTCCTGAAACGATTCAAGACGATTTTTAAAGACATGCCGGTTTGGGACCAGTCGCTTCTCACTCCTGAATCTCTTCTTTGGCATTTTCTGCACCGCTATATCCAACCGGAAGATCAAGAGGGTCAAAGAAAAATAGATACCCTGAAAAGCCGTTCTGCCAGGTCCGAGATGAGGACGAAGGTCAAAGGGCTAACGGAAGTGAAAGCTGACGACGCCCTTCATTTTAAAATCTATAAACTTGAGGCAACCATGACGCTCAAGGCTATCAAGCGAGCCGTTGAGGTACGTGAAAATCTAGGCGGCGGTGAATACATTGCCAGCATCATTCCATCTCCCGGCCATAAAGCAGTTGATTTAAAAAATCCCGAAACCCTGAAACATCCTTATCCTAAAGGGACAACCGCTAAAGTCACCTTTGTCAAAAAACCATCACACTTCGAAGGAAAACATCCCGCGGACAATCGCTCTGAAATGAGGAGTACGTCTGAAACGGCTATGCCGAAAAATGTGAGTGATTGGCTTCATTTAATCGGCGACCCGGAAAAAGAGGTGCGTTTAAAGGCCATTGCCGCTATTGGCGCCTTGGGTTCTGAGGCGGGCGATGCAGTTTGGCAGTTAATGCCCCAATTGAGGGACCCTTCTCCGGAGATTCGTGAGCAGACCATTATCACACTTGGGGAAATTGGTCCCCAGGCCCAACCAGCGCTTTCAGCGCTCTACTCAGCGCTGAATGATTCAGATCCATCCGTTCACCTAAGTGCAAAAAATGCAATTGCTGCCATTCAACGGGCTGAAGTGAGGGCCGCTAGCCGGAAAGATCCGACATCTCTTGCGGCGGTCATCGGTGATTACACCACGGTTTTCTCGGCAAAACAGCTCGCAGGATTGATCCAAGGTATGGGAAGGACATTGCCGAATGGGATTCATGTTATTGAGAGCGAAGACGGCCAGTTGCTTGTTTACGCTCAGGGTCCCTCGGAGTTTGTTACCGAAAATGTAAAACCGGTGATGAAAGACGGTTTTGTTATGAACTCCATGGAGATCGCCCAAACGATCATCAACGTTCATCAGCGCGCAAATGGTAGAACAGATCCAAGCCAAAACCTGGGCCGTTCCGAAATGCGGGGTGAGACGGCAAAAGTACTTGGGTATGAGGTAACTTTTCATCAGGCTGGAAACGGTATTTGGGTGGGCATTGACATGGCCCCGTTGGATTTTGTGCAAAGTCCGGAAGACCTTGTTTTAACATTACAGCGGGCGCTTGGATTGAACTCAAAACAAGTGTCTGTCATACAGTCAGGAGAAAAACGAAGCCTTGAACCTTTCCAGAAAAAAATTGTTTTTAAAAACCCCAAAAAAGATTCCTCATTACATCTTGCTCCATGGGACAATCCGAAAGCCCTTGCCGAAGCGCTTACCAAAGCTTTTGGACGCCGTTCCGAAATACGAACCATGCCCCCGAAAGGCGGTTCTGTTGCTGCCATCCCAGAAGCTTCACGCACAGACACCCAGATAAGGCGCTGGTGGAATCCAAACCTAAGTTCACGGGCTATTTTCTTAAACCTAAGTATGGCTATGGCGTTGTTAATTCTTGCGCTGACGGCATGGAGTTTTCGGGAGCCGCTGGGAGATTTCATAGGCCCCCAATGGCATTTACCCGCACAGGATATCAGCCTTTTGGTTCCGGGTTTCGTCGAAACAAACGACAAAGCCGTCAATATTTTTGTTAAGCAATCCTTCTTTAAGGATCACAAACAACTTCAAGTCGAACTCATTGAGCCGGACGATCGGATCCGGATCCCTATGCGGTTATACGTGGATCCTTCCGGGAAAAGGCCTGCTGATATCTACGGAGATATCCACGCATTGATAGAAGAAGCTTCGCTTATTGTAGATTCAAATCGGACAACTTGGGTTGTCTTTGATATTCCATTCAAAAACCTTACCCGATTGGGATGGGAAAATGTCCGCGTAAGGACCCGGGCCGACACAAATAATTGCAAAGTAGCGGTTAGTATGGAAAGCAGACCCCGGTCTGAAGTTCGGGAGACATCTGAGGACAGCTTGCCGGCGGCGATCCCATCGGAATATCAGACTTACAAAAAACTCATCGACATATTTTTTAAGCACGGCATTGTCCCGGTCGATGTGATCGAAGCGATGAAGACGGTTTATACCCCCGGCGTGGGAGCCGTTTGTGAAGCGATCGCGGACGCGCTGAAAAAAGGCCTGGACCTTGAAACGCCGCTTTACGGCAAAAAGCCTTTGTCTTTCCCGGCTCAAAAAAGAAAGATCGTGATTTTTTCGGACGCTTCCGCGGTGCTTGGGATCGGACTGCAGTGGCCGGCCGTGATGCGCGCGGTATCGGAAGGGAAAAGGATTTTGCTGAAGTGGTTCGGCGGCGTGAACGTGGACATCGCGTTTGTGGATACGCGGGACATGTGGCTCAAATACAAGGCAGAAAAAGATCCCGGGGCGAAAAAACGAATAGCGTTTGAGATTAAGGAAAAGATCAAACAGCAAGTCCAGGCTTATGTCACCAAGGTTCGCGAGGAGGAAGGACTTGAGGTTGTGGTGATGCTGGAGGATATCGGGTCGCCGGTCTGTTTTCCGCTGGAAAGAGAACTGAACGAAACAGGGATCACGACCATTCATGACGATCAGCACGGGACCGCGATGGTTTTTGCGGGAGCTCTTCTACGGGCCGCGAAAGAAACCAACCGTGATATTTCTAAAATGAAAGTGGTGATCGCCGGCGCCGGGGCCTCTGCCACCGCGACAGCACTTCTCCTGAAACGTCTCGGTTTCGGTATGGATAAAACAGGGGGTGGCAATATTATCGTATACGACACCAAGGGCCCTCTTTATTCGGGCCGAAAAGGAATCTTTGAAGAGCATAAAAATGACCTGGCGGCTTTGAACATTCAGGGATTTAAAGGAAGCCTGGAGTTTTCGGTTGCGAAGGCCCATGAACTGGCTTTAGCCGAAGTCGAGCAGGGAGGAGATAAAAAGCATGTTGCCCATGCCGCGGCAGAAAGATTGGCCGCGATGGAGGCCCTGCAGAAACAAGGCCGTTTGCCGGAGAACATCGCGGGATTTCTCAGCGAAAAATACGGCGATCTTATGCCCGAGATTAACCAAATAGTCCTTTCTTTGATCGATCAGGGGCGTTTGGCGGAAGGACTGCAAGGGGCGGATGCTTTTATAGGATTATCCGAGCCTGGGTTTTTGTGGGGCAAGGAATCGATCTTTTCTGGCATGAAGGACCAGGCCAGTGCTTTTATGGGCTCGAACCCGACTCCCGAAGCGGACCCGGCAGAACTCAAAAAAATGCCGAACATCCGTTTTATCGCAACAGGCGCTTTTGGATACCCGCAGGGAAGCACCTTGAACAACAGCTACAGTTTTCCGGCCATTTTCAGGGCGCTGCGTGATGTGCCGACACTGAAAGACCTGAAACTACATGTTATGGAAGAGGCCGCGGCAAAGGCGATCTCCAAACTTGACCTTTCTCCCGAGGAATTGGCGGAAGGGAAACTTTTGCCGAAGACTTTTGCCGACGGGAAATTCAACACGAGAGTATTCGCCAGCGTTCTTAAAGAAGTCATGCAAAGTCTTGATCCGGAAGTTGATGATGAAGACTACGCTGAAGAAGTTTTGCGAGACATTGCGGAACAACACGCGCAAGCGTATGCCGTTCTGACGGCGGGGGAAAAAGATATTCTTAGCGGGATTGTTCCGGCAAGCGGTTCGCAGAAACGTTCCGAAGTACGCGTTGCCGCGGAAATCCCATCCTGGGCCATGAAAAGCCTCAAGGAAGTCGGCTGGGAGCACCTGCTGGCGCCGTGGGATTCCTTAAGCGAAAAGCAGCAGAAAAAAATACTCGGACAGATTAAAACAATTCTGTGGAGAGAGGCCAAGCGACTCCGGGACACGATTGTGATGCCGGGAGTGCCGAAGCCGGAAGTTCCGGAAACGTTCACCGTTCCTGTTCATGAACCGGGAGCAGCGGAGGATGCCGCCGCAAAGCGTCTGGCCCGGGAAAAAGTTTTGCGGGCGGATCCGGCGATGCCCGGGAAATCAAGATTTGCGCTTGTCCTGGCGGCCGGAGGTTCGGGGTCTGAGTTTAAGAGCCCTGACCCCAAGGGATTTTTGCCCGGAACACCCTTGAGCCAGCTCCCGCTTTATGCCGGGATCATCAAGAAGATCCAGGCCGCAGCAAAATATTACGGTCACGACGCGTCTTTTCCCGTCATCATCATGACAAGCGATATCACCCATGAAAAAACGATACAGTTCTTTGAGGAAAATCAGTGGTTCGGGATGAAAGACCGGATCTTTATCGCCCAACAGGGCGTGATGCCGCTTTTTGACGCGAAAACAGGAATGCCTTTTCTGAACAAGAACGGCGAGATCGCGACAGGGGGAACCGGTCATGGGGATACGTTTGATGATGTTCTTCTCCGGGAGGATGTGAACGCTTTTCTCGATTCCTTCGGCGTTGAAGTGGTCCAGTACCTTAATGTGGACAATCAGCTGAACCCCATCGCGGATGAGCGATTGATCGGCTACGGGCAAATGACATGGAATCCCGGCAATCAGGATGACCGAGCCCATATCGCATTGGGTGTTGTGAAGAAAAATAATCGCGATGACCGGCTTGGGAACCAGATCAAAACCTCCGACGGGCAGTGGCGCCATATCGGCTACGGGAACGCCACGGACGCCATTAAGGACACAGTGCTGTGGGGGGACCCGAGTTTTCGCGTGTTGTGGAGAAAAAGTCTCAAAGCGTCCAGCCGAACGCCGTGGCGGCTTGACACCAAACCGCAGGTGGATTTCGAGGGGAATACAAGAACTGTCAAAAAATTAGAACGTGCGAGCGATGACAGGCCCCGCAGACCGGAATCTCCTCTGGTCGGGCTGACGCGCGAAGATACTTTCGAACCGATCAAAAAGCCCGATGCCGTAGCCGTGGTGGAAACGGTCGCTACTTCGTATCTGGCGCAGTCTCATTACTGGAAAAAACGTCTTCAGGCCAGTCTTGGCAGCATCGGAGGCGTGGAGGTGACGCAAGACGATCATATCGCTGTCGAGATCGCGGCCCAGGAAGCTTTTTACATGTCTTCTGAAGAATTGGGACGCAAACTTCGGGAAAAAGGGATCCCTGAAAAGATCGCGGCCTTTCTGGCTTCCAAGAAATCTTATGAGCTCGGCGGAATTTTGATCAAAGAGAACTGGGAACTTGAGATCCTTCCTAAAGATGACGAGCGTCTCTACTTTTTAAATTGGCAGAAATCCATGATCGAAAGCCCGGTGGCTCCGAATGTGGATCCTAAAATCCATGAAGGAAAGACCGTCTTGATCACGGGAGGTTTTGGTTATGTAGCCTCAGGGGTCATGTATGAAGCGCTTTCCAACGGGTCCAGGGTCGTCCTTTTTGACAACATGCTCACACCCAAGCGGAAGGCCTATCTGCGGAAGGTCCAGGCGGCCTACCCTGGAAGAGTTTCAGTGGTGGAAGGAAATATCGCAAGCCGCGATCTTTTGAAGCAGGTCGCGATGGAACATCACGCGGACAGCATTGTTCATTTGGCGGCTTACATTGCCGCTGGGGTCTCCGGAAATTTTCCGGCGACGTACTTTGACAATAATGTGGTTGGTACGCTGGATGTGGAAGAAGTCGCGAAGGAACTGGGGATCCCCCTGGCGTTCGCCTCGAGCGCTGGTGTTTTTGAAGGAAAGAATTTCAATAAATACGGATTGCTTGATGAAAAGATCCCGGCAAAACCGATGAACCCTTACGGAGAGACCAAATATCTGATGGAACGCCTGATGCAGGCCTATCAAGCGCAGGGCGTTAATTTCGCGGCGCTGCGTTTTTTCAATCTGGCAGGAGCGTTTTACTGGGAGGAGATCGGAGAGTGGGTCGGGGAAGGGCATATCGGTCCGGAGACGCACCTCATCCCGAGGCTCATCAAATATTTCCTTTACGGAAAAGAAAAGGTTCCGTTCCAGATCTTTGGGAAAGATTATCAGACGCCCGATGGCACCAATATCCGGGATTATATCCATGTTCTGGACATTGGTCACGCGATTATGAAATCTTTGTCACTGTCTTATCAAGCCAAGACAGAGAATAAAAAAGTAGGCGAAGTCTTTACCTTAGGGACAGGAACCCCAACCTCCAATAATCAGATCGTTGAAAGTTTCAGGAAAGTGCTTCCCGCGGCAGAGCGCGGCAAATTAGTGGTGGATTACGGTCCGCGCCGGCAGGGCGATCCGGATGTTCTTCGTGCCAGCAGTGAATTGGCGACGCGGAAACTGGCTTGGCGGGCACAGCGTGGGTTGGATCTGATCGTGGCCTCGGCCTATGAGTTTCACGCGCAGGAACAAAAATCCAAGGCTCTGAATCTCGGAGAATCATTGCCTGAATCCATGACGGGTTTTTCTGAGGCGGAGCGGCGGGCAAAAGTCCTGAACGATATTATGAGCAACCGGACATTGACTTCTGAAATCAAGGCCGAGATCCTTTTGAGGCTTTTGGTCCGGAGCGTTAATCCCGACATGACCGGCATCAAGGAAAATTTCAAAGGGGATCGTGAAAAGCTGAAGGAACTTTTCCTGGCTATTACGGAAAATAAAGGCGGGCTGTTCGACGTGATTTCCACGGAAGGATTTCCCGAGGCTGTCCGTAAACAAGCGGAAGTTGTCTCTGACTTGATCGGAATAGTGCAGAGCAATGCCGGGAATTTCGGTGATGATCCCAACAATTCCCGGGTTCGCATAGCCCGTGCTGTCGGAGAGCTGCTCGGGAATATTCCGGACATGACTAAGATCTCCCGGTCGGAGGCGCGTGCCGAAGATCCGGATCCGGGGATTCCAGTTGACGAACAAGAGATTCGTTTGAGGATCGCCAATTTGGAATCCAGCTCAAAATCTTTTGCTGTAAAGTTTCGCCAAGCAACCTCTTTACAAGAACGGATAAATTTGGAACGTAGCCGGAAGGTTTTATCGAGCCGGCTCGAGGTGTTGCGCGGGCGGTTGTTCTCGCTTACGGGCGGGGACACGGCTTCCCAAACGCCTCACTCGGAGTTGCGGATTGAAAATGAAACGGCCTTGATCTTTCAGAGCAGACGGGAAGCGCAGCGTTTTCTTGAAAAAGAAGGACAAGAGGCGGTAGCCGGAGAGGAAGGGCTTGATTTTATCGGTTCAAATACCGCGTCTCTTATGGACAGGCTGTTGAGTCTGGAAGAGATTTATCAAAATAAATTGTTACCGGAACAGGTTCACGCCGACGCTTTGTCCGCGCTCCGAGAAGTTTCCAACGCTTTATTTGCGCTCGCGCCGCACAACGGGAATCCTTCCACGGACCCTGTGAGGATCAAGACAGAGATCGGAAGGCATCTCCAGGATAACCGGCTGGACCAACCGAGCATGCTTAGCCAGATCCGGGATCCGTTGGTTCGTAAATTCAATCCTGCGGCCGAACGGCTTCTGTCGGACCGTCAAAACGCAAAACCGGAAAACGTCGAAAATCTTGTAAGAACTCTGGGATGGCTCTACGCGGCTTCTGCGGCATGGGCGAGCTGGCTTCAGGGTCTGGAAAAGAAAATCGAATCTTTGTCCGAGGAATCGCCGGCCGATCCCGTGACCACGCGCGCTTATCGCCGCTATCTTGATGAAATGTCGGTTGTCAGGGCCGCGGTGGAGCAAACTCAAGATCTTTTGGCCCCGGAAATGGACGAAGCGCCTCATTTTCGTCGCTCGGAATTGCGGATGGATATCGATTGGGTCAATTCCCTGGTTGTTCTGGCCAGGATTGTTGCACCGGCTGCGATCTTAGGGATGATCGTGATAGGAATAAAAGAACTTTATAAAAACCGTCCCCAAAGACAAAAACTTGAAGTGTCGAATGAAATAGAACTATCCTTAAAACGTGTTGAAGATCAGCAAACTATCGAATTAGACCATGGATTATCTTTGACCGTAGATGTTGAAGCTTATCCCGGTCGTTATGGTTGGGATAGTCTGCCTGCCGCTTTTTTGCAAATTTTAAAGGAGGGCCAAGTAATCCAAGAGGGCAGACGGATTGCCGGAGAAAGCATTTCCGTCGGTGATATTATTGTTCATCTTCATAAAGTCCAGGACACAGGGCAGCCTTTGTATGCTGAAATAGGAATTGAAAAAAAGCATCGTTCGGAAATGCGAAATCCGGAAAAGCCCACTATCCTTACCACAGAGACAATGCGCGTTTCCCGCGGGCATAAACTTGTTTTCGGCCCCGGGATCTTCCGGGTCCAGATCGATACATTGTCTTCACAACAGCAAAGGATGATGGTTTCCATTCCTTTAATCAAGGACGGTTCGATGATCACAAAAGGCGGTGTGGCGATTTTGGCCGGACAAATTTTTGAGGTTTCGTTGTCCCAACCGCTTGTAATCGAGACAGGAAAAGGTGTTGTTAAGATTTCTTTGCGGCAAGTGGCGGATCTTCAAACGGCAAACTTGAGCGTGGAAGCTCCCAAAGGTTTGCGGGTGCACAAGATCGATGAGACTTATCGAGATCGTCCGGTAGCACGGACAACCGCCATTGGTCACATGGATCATAAATTTTTCGTCCGTCTCGGAAAACCAAAATCTCGTTCCGAAATGCGGGATTTAACACCGGGCGAAGTTCAAAAAGCGCTGAGTGAAGTTGAAAGCCTAGCCAGACAAGCCGGTGAAATTATGCGAAAAGCCCTTCAGTCTTCCGATCTGGATCGCGTCGTCAAAAGTGACAACTCAGGGCAAACAAAGGCTGATCGAGACATTCAGAATCTCTTCAATCTTGAACTTCCCAGGATCGTGCCTGATTCTGTGGTCCTCGGTGAAGAAAATTTTTCTCAGGACGATGCCGATCTGGAAGCGAACAGGCAGCTGATCGAGAATGCCAAGAAAGCGAAGCATGTCTGGATCGTGGACCCTATTGATGGCACTAAAGCTTATGAGACAAAAAAGAAAGGCTATGATACCGCGCTTCTTCTGCTTGAAGACGGCATGCCGGTCCTTTCAGTTATTTTTGCTCCCGAATACGATGTTGACGGAACAGGCAGCTCGATGTGGACCGCCACCCGGGATCGGCCCGGAGTTTTATTGAACGGAAAACCCGTTTGGATCGATCCTGCAGCCGGTACCCTTGCAAATGCCAGGGTTGCTATTTATCAATCCGATAAAGCCGGAGTTTCTCCGGCGCCTTACTATGCGGCCGTTCAGGCGGCGGCTCGTTCAGTGATCTTCAATAAAGGAGAATCCGGGTTTATCAATATCGGGCGCGTCATTTCAAGCGGTGTTTATAACCAAGGAGACCCTGAGATCTTTTACATGAAACCCACTCCGTCAATCTGGGATATTGTTCAGGGAGCGTTTCTGGTCTTGAAGGCCGGTGGAGAAGCGACTCTTGAGAACGGTGATCCAATCTTTCCGATGCGTTTTGACAATATCAATCTTAAAAAAGTCAATTCTCCGCGCTTTAACCTCTCAGCTCTTTTAGGGGCTCCTGCCGTTCACAGGGAAGTCCGCCAACTCATCACTTCTTTCGCCCGCTTCGAAGTGCGGGTTGGAGTGGTTTCGAAACTCGCCATGGCCGGACTGCTTGCGCTCGGGCTTCAAGTTCAAAGCGCGCTAGCGCAGGCGACGAATATCTTGATGTCGATCAGAAAAGGACCTGCGACAAATCAAGTCACGATGAACATTACTGGTCCTAAAAGTTACAATGCTTATGATCTGCGAACTTATCCCCCTAATTTCGTAGGCTCACCCATGGTTTTAACAAATATTCGCGCAACGGGTGGAATTGCCTCCTATGTCCATCCTTTAAATTCGAGCCAATTAGACCACGAATTTTTTAGTGCCGTAGGGAATGTCTCGTGGATTCCGTTATTTTATTACCATGGCATCATTTGGACAGGTGTGGTCGAGAGAATTTCAGCGGACAAAAAATGGACAATCGACTTTGATTTTAACATTAGCAGCTTAGTCGGCGCGTGGGGGAGATTGAAGTATGGAGATATAATGTACATTCCCGCCGACAGGGTTTTGAGGCTGCATTTTGGCGCCGGTACGACAAATCTGCCGACCTATATCAAAATCGAATTTAAGCCCAATACGCAAATTCTAGGGGTTCATAATCCACAAGCGGGACAGATTATAGAGTTGCCGCTTAAGCCAACTGCGCATAACGAGCTTGCTTTTGTTCTGGACAAAAGAGACGCGGGAACCAACATGGTCGGGAGGATTGTGTTTGATGGCATCTATGTCGCACCACGCCGCAACGAATTGCGCGCACAAGGAACGGAAGACGTTTCTTCTTACTACAACCCGACGCCGCATTATTATGAGCCGCTAATAGAATCTCCGCCTACTTCTTCCGCAGCTCCGGTCGCACCTCGCTCCGAAGTGCGGGGCAAATTAGCGATTACCGCTCTTATTGGCCTGATGCTGTCCTCTGTCGGAGGATGGGCGCAGAACATATTGATGTCGATCAGAAAAGGGCCTGCGACCAATCAATTCACGCTGGGCATCACGGGGCCGGCGACCAACAAAACCTATGAGATCCAAAGCGCTGAGCGGCTTTTCAACGGGACAGCCACAAATTTTCTTCATTTTGCCAATGTTGCGGCAACGAATGGTTCAGCTTCTTATACCTTTACGGTTCCGTCGGATGTGGTTGATGGGGTCGTCAATGGGGATTTTCTTCAAAGATCATCTACCAATAGCCTGCCAGACAGTTGGGTCCCATATTCGACTAATGCGGAAACTGTTCCCAGATATTTTTCTTCTTACGATGGACGCACAGGAGTTGTTAGCCTGTCACGTCCTCCCGATTACGGTGAAGGCCGTTTTATGATGCAGGAATATAACACACCGATTACGCTGAGTAATTTCAGCCGATTTGATATAACTTTCAAAATTGTTTCAGCCCCACTTACTGGAGACGGTTCGGGGAGGGAAGCGCCAGTTTATTTCCGATTGAATGGCTTGAGAAACAACGGCTCGGCCTATCAGGTAGCCAGGTACTTTAATTACAGGCATGATGAAAATTCAGCCAGCAATACCAATTTTGTTTTAGTTCCGCAGAATCAGTGGGTGACCCGAACTTTTACGGTTCAGGAGCTCGGACTTGCGGAAGGCGATACGGTTACGTCAGTTGACGTAATGGGCAGCGGTTACGGCCGAGAATCTTATGTGGATTCTGTCGCCCTCTATTTAAATCGATTGGCTCTAAATCCAAGCCAGAGATTTTTCCGTGCTATCGGGTATCCCGCAATCCCGCAGATAAACCCGCCGGTGATCACTTCGTTTGCTTACTCGCCGACAAATCTTTGGCTACGATTTCTCAGCGAAACGAATTTCGGGACCAATATCGCACATCGCGTTTTAACTGCAACGAATCTTACGGCAAATCCCACATGGAATTTTGCCTGGGCGGGTTTCATTAGCACCCCACAAACATCTGTTCAGTTGTTCGGATCTTTTACCGGGAAAGGGTTTCTTAAAATACAAGCCGGTTCTTTGTATGCTGTGCCTTCATCACCCGGATCTATTGTTAGTTGGACCCGAGCCCCATCCAACCCTGATTTCGCTTTTCGAATTGATCCGCGGACGACAGGGGGAACATCATGGGATATCTTTTTTGACATGATGAATTTGCGTAATCGAACATGGACAATCATTTCTGATGACGCTTACTATGCGCGTATTTCAGCTTTCCCATGGGATGTTTCCCAGGATGGAGTCATTGTTGTCTATGGAATCTTAGGCAATCGTGCTGTTTTTTATAAACCAGCTACCAAGCAAAGAATCTTTCTTGATCTTCCGGATCCGTTGCAATCAATCCGCTTCAATGAAAACGGAACCATCACTCTGAATGGCAACAGGACGTATGACCGCAACGGAATCCGGCGTTCCGAGGCGCGGACGGCCCGTTCGTATTCCAGGGCTGAATTCGAAAAGGATGCGATAGAAGCGTTTAGTGCGATGGGATTTGTGATGATGAGTGCGCCCTCCTGGAAATCTGAAGGGCCTTTGTTTACTGTTAAGGCTATCTCATCATGGAATTTGCAAGAAAACATAGTGGATGTGACGGCGAAACTTGATGAGAAACTGGCTTTTATTTCTCCGGGGCAGCAAACTTATATAAAGCTATTACCCGGTACTTATCATTTGCCCGGAACTTATCATTCAAAGACACGTTCCGAAATGCGCGCCAAGACGATTTCCAAGATTGCCTTGCTTGGATTTCTTGTGCTCGGACTTCAGGCTCAAAGCGCGCTGGCACAGATGACGAATCTGGTCGAAATAATTTCTTTTGTAAAAAATGGTTCAGTCATGGGCATGGGTTTTAAAAGTTCCACCAACCGTACTTACTGGGTTCAGATCTCGACCAATCTTGCTTCCGGGACTTGGTTCACGGCACAGGCCGGCATTGTGGGAGCAACCCAAACCGTAGTGAATATGACGCCTTACTGGGCTGAGGCTTTTTATCGTGTCAAAACAGATCAGGTTTTTCCACTGATTCAATATTCGCCAACACCTTTTATCCGGGCTACTTCCAATCCTGATTTTGAGCTTAGAACATGGGTGCAAGTAGGTCCAGGTTTACCCTCTGGCATTCAAACGCTTCAAATGGTTGATCTTCGAAACCCGCGCTCGCATACCTGGAGAACGTTTAAGTTACATGATTCAGCGGAAGATCGCGGATTGGTTCCTAATGTTTGGGATGTTTCGCCGGATGGCAAGGTGGTAGTTTGGGGAGAATGGGTCCGCGCCGGAGGTATGACTAATTACTTGGCGGGGATCCATCTGATAGACATGTTCAATCCTTATCCCAATTTAGGAATCCAATGGGCAACCTTAGAGGCTCCTCTTGAGAGCGTCCATTTTAATGACGATCAAACACTAACACTCAATGGAGTGATTTATAACCGGAGCGGTCATCGGCTATCACTCATGCCTGCCACAGTTCCTGTTTCTCAAAAACGTTCCGAGGTGCGTGGAGAGGCATTCCCTGCAGGTGAAGTTTCCCCTCTCATAGATGAAAGAAGAACCGAAGTTTTTAAGGGGATCAATTTTTTAAACGAATCAATCAAAAAAGGAAGAATTTCGCATCCTTATTCCTTGCGCGCTATTGATGACATTCTATCTATGGCGGCTTCCCGTAAACCAATTGAGAAAGTCGATCTTCAATGGGTAAAACAACGGCTTACGATTTATCAAGAAGAAGAATGGAATAAGATCGCGGAAAGTATATACAAATGGGCTCAAATGGAGGGTGAGGAGGCGCAGGTTGATTTTGCCCAGATAGCCGTTTTATATACGTTTTGGATGAATGAGCTTTCCTTTAAAACAGAATCCCAATTAAAACGTCATAAGCTTTTCGCGTTGGCTTTAGGAATAGGGAGCATCGGTCTTTTCGGATTTGGCGCAGTAGCATTCCTTATTGCTTTTGGGTTGGGGGGCGTTGCAAGTGTTCTTTACGGAGATATACGGGATTTAGCGGCTCAAAGGACCTTACGGGTTGCTCAAGTCGAAACCATTCTTCGGAAGTATGTTTCAACAGAAGATATTCTTCAGCCAAACATTCTAAAACTACTGGAGATACTGAACGACAACAATAACGCCGGCCGCTCTGAAGTACGGATGAGCGCGATCTCAAAACTTGTCATAACCGGCCTGCTCGTGCTCGGACTTCAGGCGCAAAGCGCGCTGGCACAGATGACGAATATACTGATGTCGATCAGAAAAGGACCTGCGACAAATCAAGTCACGATGAATATTACCGGCCCCACCAATTACAACGCTTATGACATACGAACTTATCCGGCTAATTTTACGGGATCCTCCGCAGTCCTTACGAATGTTCCCGGCAAAAACGGAGACGCATCCTTTACCCGCCCTTTGAATTCCACAGAGCTCGAGAAGGAATTTTTTAGTGCCTCAGGAAACATATCCCTGATCCCGTTAGTTACCAGTCATGGCATTCTTTGGAGCGGAGTGACTGAAAGTATCTCAGGGGGTAAATGGACAATTAATTTTGATTTTAGGCAAGGCAACTGGGAAGGGGCATGGGCGAAAATTAATTACGTATCACTGGCAAGTTGGCCGACTAATACTATACTGAGACTTCATGTTGGCGCTGAAACAATTAATGTGCCCAGCCAGTTTAGAATACAACTGCATGGAAGTGATGGGAGAGACATTCCCAGGGTATATGCAAATCAAATAGTAGAGGTGCCAATACTGTATTTAGATGGTGGCATTGCCCAGATAGATTTTATTGTAAAAAGAGAATACGCCGGGACCAATCTGGTTGGCAAACTTGTTTTTGACGGTATCTACATTGCTCCACCGCGCAATGAATTACGCGCACAAGAAACAGAAGACGTTTCTTCTTACTACAATCCGGCGCCACATTATTATGAGCCGCTCATACCGTTGCTGCCTGTATCTTCCGCAGTCCCAGCTTCCCCAAAACGTTCCGAGATAAGACATCATCCGGAATTTGCCCGGGTTTTGGCAACGCTGATGGAAACTTCTCCGGAATTCCAGGCGGCGGTAGAAACCTTCAGAAAATCACCCCCCGACCCGGCGATCAGCAATGTCCGGTACTGGACGGATGATGAATTCTCCCTTGATTTTGAACGCCATAAGCTCCGCGATTGGAACGTTTCTCCGCATCAAGAAACGATCGATCAGTTCCTGGCGTTGATGGCCGGCAAGGATAAAAGCATTCTTGATGTGGGTATGGGCATCGGAAGGGCGCTCAAGAAATTTAAGGAACAGGGATTTACCGACCTTTGGGGAACGGACATCTCGCCGTCGCTTATCAAAGCCGCTCTCGAAGATCCCTCTTTCGGGGACATGTCTAAAGACAGGTTCATGACCGCCGATTTCCGAACGGCTGATTTCAACGGGAAAACTTTCGGAGGGATTTTTATCAGCGATGTGCTCCTTTATTTTTCGCCCGAAGAACAGCTAAACGCATTACTTTCGCTCAGGGACCTTCTCGAAAAAGACGCGCCTCTTTTTGTCCGATGGGCCCCGGGGGGAAATATCTTCAAGCCTAAAAATCAAAAATTAAGCGGCGATCGACTTCTCAATGGCTGGGTCTTTACTGTCACGCCGAGTTATTTCGAAACACTTCTTCGGGCCGCGGGATTCACACTGACGGAGCCCATCCGTGGGATCGAAGGCCCGATCAACGTCGGTACAAAATACGAAAAAATGCAGAAATACCTGCTTGCATATGCCCGAAAAACCGCCGAGCCTGCTTTTCCGGTGACCCGCAAGCCGAATTACATGAACGATCAGCGCTCCGAATTAAGAAAAACTGATTTTAAGCTGACAAAAATAGGAGATCGCTGGATCGCGGCAAAGAAATACAGCATCGGAAACGCTCTCGGGCTTCACACGGCGCCTACCGCCAGAACCAAACATCTTCTCGAAAGAAAATATCTTGTTCAAGACAAGAGTTTTCAAGCAGCCATTATTCGCAGCGACGGACAGAGATTTAATCTTTTGTCGTGGGACGAGATGACCCTTTTAGGCTTGAACTATCACACGCAGGCGATGCTGAATAGCTATGGCCGTGATATCACAGTGGAATTTTCTATCGCTTCAAAATCTATAAGACAGGCCGAAGCAAAAAAGTTTTTTGCCGAAGTTTTTAAAGGCATCGAGCAGCTTTCTATGGGGGATTCGAAGGACGATGCGGGAAATTTCTTTATGCCAAGGAAGCTGGAAACTCGTTCCGAAGTACGGGCTGTTCAGGGACCTTTATTCAAACTGTCGGATCTGGTCCACCAACCGCTTGTTTGGAATATGAGAAATGGAGGCATCGGATGGGAGCGGGAGCTTCGGTTGGATGCCCATGACTTTGAAGGTGATGAGCAAGGATCCTTAGGTCTTATGATCACGTTGTTTAAGAACCGTAAGGCGGTACAGCACTATCTCGCACTTCCCGATAAACTTTATAATTCCCACCACGAACATTTGCCAAGGACACAATTTTCCCATCTTGTGTGGTTTTCATGGTTAGCGGGGGCTGCCGGGACCATCCGGTCCCGCGAATTGGGACCCGAGGACATTGTTCAAGGGCCGTTCAAACTTCGTTTTTACTTCTTTCAGGAAGAAGCAGGGGAAACAACCTTTGAAGGCTGGATATCTTCCATGGGCATCAAACCGACCAAAAACGTCAGGACAGAAACAGTCCCAGAGTTTGATCGTATTGAGTTTCGAACTATTCCTTCAAAAAGCATTCAACTTTTACAGCAAAAAAAAGCTTTGAAATATGATGCCCTTAATTTAAGCCATGACTTAATCAATCCTGTTCTCTTTACGGAAGCAAGGTCTGAATTGCGCTCTCTTGATGAATCGGTCAGAGCATATCTCCGATCAAATAGTAAAAACCGGATAACCTTAGACCGCTTAGAACAATTGTGGGAAAAAATGAAAAACCGATATGCCGACAATTACAAAAAAGCGGAAAACGGTAACCCCACCTCTTTTCTTGCTGAACTCCAATTCCGACGGAGCAGTGCTTTTATGAAGGTCCTGGTGGGGATTATATTTCCTCTTATCGGGACGGCAACATTCTTCTTGCCGGCGGAGGAACAGATCCCCCGCGTGGTTGCGTTTAGCATGATTTTTATCGGGATTTCAGGTCTGGCGCATTGGTTGTGGCAAAATTATTTTTATTCGCAAAATCCCTACAAAATACTTTCGAATGCCTTTCAGCACGCCATCAATGAAAGAAGAAAGGCCAGTCGCTCGGAAATGCGGGGAACGGTGAGTGAAAATATTGATCAAGAGGTCATCGATATTTTAAAAGAGGTTTTACCTCCCGCGATCGAGGAAGAAATTCGTCTGACGGATCGGTTAGTAGAAGATCTCGGCATGGATTCCCTGGATGAAATGAGTCTGATGCAGTCTCTCGAAGAAAGATTCGGCATCGAAATCACAAAAACGGATGAAGCCGCCTTGCAGGCCAAAAGCAAACCGGCCTATTATGAATTTTCAGGTTTGACGGTCCAGGATCTCATCGATTTTGTAAATGCCCGTGTGACCAATGTTGTCCAGCAGCTTGTTTCAGGAAATCGTCTTGATGAAAAAGGAAAAAGCCTTGTTCATGATGCGGCCAGAGCGGTTTTGGGAAAATTACCGCAGGAAAAACCTGCGTTGCGCTCGGAAGTACGCAGCCTGTCCCGAAAAGGACGCATTCCGTGGGGTGGGCCTTACTCAGCGCCGCCGGCAATTATCATTGAACAATCCGGACAAAAATTAATCGTGAAGCAAGGTGAACGGCAGGTTGAATTTGAGGCCGCGAATGGGCGTTCTGCCGCGGAACTTCAAAAAGAAATCGAAACATTCCTTGCCGGGAAACGGATCCTTGACTTCCAAAAAGATGAAACCACAGGCGATCTTAGCTTTTTTGTCGCAGAACAAGAACACGACGCATACAAATCTTATCTTGTTATTTCGCAAGCGGAAGGGGAAGTTAGATTCATCCCGTATGGCGATCTTCTGAAGCTCCTTGAAAATAATACGGCAAGCGGCAGGATCACTTCTCAAACCTCGGCAGGGGACTTCGATACTTTAGAAAATAGCGTGTTGATCTCTAAGGATTGGCGCATCGACAATTCCAATCTCGGCTCCATTTCATGGAAAAGAGTGATCGCTAAAGTCGATAGCGCTTCTCAAACTGTCACGGTTGTGGAATTCAATTACGCTATTCCGAAGGTCAGGCAATATGGCTTTCAAGAAGTGACGGAAATGCTTGCGGGACCGTTTACGGCCTATCGATTACTCAATACTTCCGCTGAAGAGAAAATGAAAAGACTTACCGTCCAAATTGTCGAGCTTACCTCCCGCTCTGAAGTGCGAATGAATAAAGACGACGCCCGCCGTAGCGGGCAGTGGGATGTCAGGGTGTCAAAAGTAGCTCAGAAAGAGCAAGAACTCCGTGAGAAAGCGGCTCAGCAACGGCAGGGATTTGCTTCTCCCAAGACCCCGGTTCAGACAGCGCAAGCCCCTGTAGAAGAAGTCAAGAAAACAGAACCCGTTGAACAGAAACCCGAACCGGCCATTGCGTTACCGGAAACCCAAGTTCTTTACAGCCGGTCCGTGACGAGCCCGACAAGGTGGATACAGATCGGGCAATCGAGGATTACGTTGAAACCATTAACCGGACCGCAGATCACTATCAATGAATTGATTAGCCAGCTTCAGGCCTGGCGCGACAAACTTTATTTGATCGAGGGCGTGGATTTTAAACCTGCGAAGGATCCGAACAGCATCGAGATCATCAGCCTTGCTCAAGCGGAAGGGGCAAAGGCAGTGCAACCCGTTACGGTCAAAATCGTCGGCAATCTTTTCGGGGACAGGGACCTCGCGCAGGCGCTTGATCCGTATGTCACTTATTTTGAAGGAGAACAAATCCTGTTCGATTTGGCGCAGAAGTATCAGCAGCCGGTTGAGCAGGGAGTTGTCGCGTTCAACGGAACGCAGGACCCGAGAAGCCCGGAATTCGAAGGATTTTATCTTGGACCTGACCATGAACTCGTTTATCGGACCGGCGCCAAAAACATTTCCGTTCACTTTGGCCGGTTTAAAACCAGGTTTTTTGACGGTGACCAATTACGAAGCAGCTTTGACGGCCGTTTCCCTCTCCAGGCAATTTTTATCACCCAGGATGGTGAAATTAAACAAGTATACGGGATTCGCACCAATCCAAGGTTCCCGCCTGATCTTAAAGCTCCTTGGCCCATGAAGTTCATGGATTCCCAAGCGCTTCGCGAGACCCTAGCAAAAAAATTGGGCTATACGTCGCAGCAAAACCGAGTTTTGGAATGGTTCAAGAACGGCCAACCGGTGAAGTTACCATCGCTTTCTGAACTGCTGGAAGCCCAAAGCAAAACCGAAAAACCATGGGTGATCCGGTACGCGGATGGCAGTTCAAATTTTTCTCTTGGCATACAAAGACCTGATCTTAAATATAAAGGTCTCTTACCCGTGATTTCCCGCTCTGAAGTGCGGGCGCCGGTGATCTTCACCAGCTCTTATACCTTCAAGGTGGATGATAAAAATAGGATCCAACTTCCCGCACCTTTCCGAACCATGTTAGGAGAGGAGACTCAACTTATCGCTGTATCGGAAAAGGCAGGCAAAGCCTTGCGGGTTTATCCTTCGACAGCATGGCAGCAAATGGTTGAGCAAACAACGCCTCAAGATCCGGTTGCGGCAAGAGACTATATGGATCAAATTCATCGCAGGGCCATTTTTATTGAATTGGATAGTGCGGGACGGATGTCCTTGGGCGAAGCGTTCCGGCGCTCTTTTCTGAATCCGGATTTGAAAACTTTCGAAATTGCCGGAGCCGGCGATTCCTTCCTCATCGCCGAGTCCCGCTCGGAATTGAGAAGCCTAGTGAGTCCGGGTTCCGGGCTTAGCGCTTCGCAGCAGGCTGTCCAGATAATCCATGGCTCGGAAGCACTCATAAAAGTCAAGGCGTTAAAGAAATCGTCTCTCGCGGATCTGATGGAATCTCTTATCCGTCTTCGTTCGCTCAGTGATAAGGCCCTGGTCGGTGCAGAGGTTTCTAGCAAAGGCCAGCGTTATGCTTATAGCCGTCCGATGGAATGGCGAGATATTCTTATTCAGAAAGGCGAAATTTTTTGGCTGCATTTTGCCGATGATCGTCTCTCTCCCTCACTAACCTATGTGGATTCCAAACGCTCGGAAGTGCGCGGTGAAGAGCAACCAAAGCCGGAAGGGATGGCCAAAAACATAGCGGAAACGTTGCTTGCCAAAGTCCCGTTCGCGCAATTTAAAACGGATGCTCAAGCGGGAAATGTCGCTTTGGGGACGATGTTGAAGCTTTCCATGCAGGATGGAACTGTTTACGAAGGAAAATTCGAGGCATTGATAGGCGGGACGCTTTATATCCAAGAGAAAGCCGGTTCAACCGGTTATAACGCGAACCGCATTGTAAGCGTTTCTTATGCTCCGTCTAAAGACACGTGGACCTCTGAACCGCTGACATTTGACCGGATTTCCGACGCATTGCGCCAAATCGGTGATCGGTGGAATATCGCGCGGGACCACGCCATTGAAGTTATTTATCAAAGCGCAGGTCGCCGGATTCAATCCTCAGCATTTTGGAACGATACGGGCAACGACTTTTTCGCGAATGTGCCATCCCACCAAGAAATATACGGATGGTTCTTATTGACTGCCGAGAACAACAAAGGCGAGATCACGCTCACACTTCAACCGACTGTCGCGCCTAAACCCGAGTTTCAAATCGGGCAGAAGATCGACGTGATGACTGTTTCAGAGAAAATTAGCCCAAAAAAGGTTTCGGAAACATTAGCAGAATCCAAGTCTATGGAGGTGTTTGCACGTACGCCTTCTGAGGTCCGGGATGCTGTGTATCGGCTTATGTTCCAGGTGAAGATGAGGATTGATGAGATTAGTTTTGAAACGTCCACGGATACAAGCTATAGCAATCGCAAGCTTGTGCATCATGTGGGCATGGGCGAAGCTCCGGAACGTATTGCTGAAGCGGTGCGCCGTATGCTTCGAGACCAGCCTGAGCATTATCCTCTCCATCGGATCCAAGCGCTTACTATTTTAGACCGTCGACCTGATCACCCGTGGACGAATGAGCTCCATTTTGTCATACAAGCTTTGTCCAAAACCGAAGAAGCTGCCGCGCTATCTTCCCGGAATACACCGTCTGTGCCAACGGTAAAAACAACACCCGTCGAACCAGTTCAAAAAGAAATACCTTTAACTGTGGCGGATGAAACAAAAGCGAAAGCTGCCGGGGAAGCAATGGCGGCGAAGATTATGGGAATACTTCCGCCGGCGCCTAAACAACAAGAGATGCCGAAACCTTCTGCGCCCGCTTCAAATCTGATCGCAATCAATTTTATCAATGTGCCGCGCGGACTGACCGTGAGGCAATTCATTGACAATCATTTTGAAGGTGCTGACGGAATCAGGGCTGCGGGCATTTCAGATATGAATAGATACCGGTTTGTTTCCGTAAGCTGGGGAACCCAATCGGTCACTGCTTCTTCCCGCGGTTGGGAAAACACCGTGATCAACAATTCCAAAGTAACCATTCGTTACCGGCGATCCGAGGTGCGAAGCTTGATAGACCATTCCGTTATTACTCCGAACTATTTAGCCGGTATGCTTCAGTGGCTTGTGACCTATGAGCGGCCGTCGGAGCCAGATGAATTTGTCGAAGTGGATATGAAGACAAGCTGGTATTACGGTGTGAGAGGGAAAACAATCGTTTGGGTCAGAAAAAAGATTTTCGAAGAAAACACCAAGACCCATTTCCTGGCAGGGATCCAAAAGCTTGCCGCTGCAGGCCATGGATCTTTCTATGAGGGCATGGAAGCTTATGAGCTTGTCGACCGTCCGGATTTTGAGTTGTACCGCAGGACCGTTTTAAATCTTGTCGCAGCGGGTCTTGCGCTGAAATCCTGGGATGTCGCGTTGGATTTTTTAAGCCATCCCCGCCTGATCAATATTGATTTCAAAACACTCGGGATAACCCCGTCTTTTCCACGTTCAGAATTGCGGGAGCAAAAGGTGCCAAAGTGGGTCGAAGTTAATACGCCCCGAGTTCATAAACAGCATATTTATAGCCGGCAATTCGAATGCGGTCTTCCGATGCCTGTTCTGGAAAAAATCGCTGCGGAGATGAGCGCTTGGACTGCAGGGGAAGCTTCCCAAACAACTTTGACAGGCGGCCTTGGAGCTTTGATGCCGGACCTTTTTGAAGCCTGGGCTGCGCTCGGGATGAATGTAACCGGGATTCATCCGCTTTGGAACTTCATCAAAAATAAGCCCGGCAAAGGTTATGATCATCATCAGCGGAAACTTCTCGGTCAGATCATCAAAAAGTTTTTAGATCCTACCGATATTGCCTTGGAGGTCACACTTCCCGTGAGAGGAGTTCCCAGAACGGTCTCTTTCCGGGTTTACAAAACTTATTTTCAATTTCACAAATCACCGCAGTATTATCTGGACGCCTATGTCAAAGGTCCGAATGGACAAGAAGAAGCGCCGGCCTTTTTGGAGGTTTACGACGATACGGGTAATCGCGAAATTGATATGGCTTTCTTCAGCGCCGCGAGCGAACGTCTGATCCAAATCCTTGAAAATCAAAACAATCCCCAGAACATCATTCTTCTGGACCATGAAGTGTTCGTGAGCCTCCCGGTGCGGCATCTCAAGAGTGCGAAGCGAGTGACACTGAACCATACGGTTTTTCGTCCGGGTCTTTTTGAAGCCTGGGAAGGTCACTACGAGCTTTTGGGATTCCCCGAATGGTTGCGCTCCACGCTGGTTCATGACGGTATGATCGATATTGCCGGGTTTACGGCAGAGGTTTTTCATCTCATTTCCGGCGTCAATCTTGTGGAACACTTACCGGCGCTTCTAAAAAATATTTTTCGCGCCGCATGGCATCGCGTCAAAGGTTTTTATGATCCTTCTAAAGGTATTCGAAGTACGAACGGTGTTTTTCTGCCGCGTTGGCAGTCTCCGGCAAGAAGGCTTTTGATCGAACGTTTTAAGCAAGAACTTCAGATCCCAAAACCGGAAAACGGACTTCCTTCAGAAGCCAACGACCGGCAATTTTTCCAGGAGCTTGAAAAACATTCGGATCTGCGCGAACAATTCAAGATTCAAAATGAATGGGTCAGCGCGGCCGATGCAGCCCAGCTTCTGATCTGGCTCCGCGAAAAACGCGGTTTCAAAGGCGCGAGCGACTGGCTTGGGAGCACGTTTAGAGATTATCAAACGGAACGCCATTTAGATGACACGCAGCTGGCGGGACATTTAAGAGAAATGCAGGAACTTTTTTCGACAGCGATTCAAGAAAACCGACCAGAAAACTGGGCGACACTTGAACAAAATTATGGGAAAGCCCGCGATCTGCTTCTTGGCGATCCTATTTCATCGAATGTCAGACGCCAGGTACCTTATAAAGGTCCGGATAAATATGAAGAAAGATTGAAAGACACCGCTGCCAAAGCCGCAGACGAAGCCGCCCAAAAGATAAAAAAACCTATCATGACAGCCGTAGAAGCCGAAGAAACGCTCAAACGAAGAGTGGAAGAAGCGGTGACTCAAGCCGGGCTTAAAGTGGAATTTTCCGGCCCTTTTGCAAGGCCTTTCGATCAACTTTTTCTTTTTTGGAAAGCGTATAGAGATGGAAGGGATCAAAATCATGGACGCTATAAAAATGATTTTGAAGGGCTTCGGGAACGTCTTAAAAACCAGCCGGCAGTTGAAGTTTTGCGGCGTACCATGTCTCGCCTGTTGATCGGCGGGCGTACTTTTGCAGACGACGCGCATGACCGTTTTCTTTATATACGTTTTATGACGGAACTTCTCGGATTGGAAGACCGGATAGCCACTCTCGAAGATTACACCTATTACGAAGCGCAAATTATTTTTCGAGGAGCCCAAGCAGGAGTTATGCTGTCCGATGAAGATCTGGAAGCTTCCGCCACGAGCATGATGAAAGTCATGGCCAACGGAGGCGAAGTTGTCGGACCTTTTGCCGGAAGCAACCCCGAGGTTTGGGTGATCCGCGACAGAAAAACAGGGGCGATGATCGATGTCTTGAATGAAAAAGGGGAACCGAACACCAAAGTGATCACTCAGGACATTTTGAGGGAACGTTTAAGAAGCGGTGACTGGGAGATTTTGAGCGGTGTTTTTGTAGCCTATGACGATAGCGAGAAAAGTAGCCAGGAAGGCGGGGGGAGGCGCCCTTCGGCCCGCAGTCTCTTTGAAGCCTTGAAAACAGTCAAAGCATTAAGAAAAGATCCTGCGACCCGCCGTGAACGTATGTATCAATCCGTAGCGGCCGCCTGGCGTGTGGATATGGTGACAGGACAGGCCATGGGGCACGCCTATTTGTTTGAAAATATGCTCAAGGAAAATGAAGAGCGGGAAGCGTTATTTAGCCAGCTTCAATATCAGTTTTCCGATTATGCGGTTCCTGTGCAGGCGCCTGATTTTGTGTGGGAGGGTTTAAGCAGATTCCGAAAACATTCAGCTGAAGGCTTGGGGCTTTTCGGGATGTTCCGTTCATTTCGAGAAATCAAAACATGGCAGCCCACGGGAAGCCCTTCTTCGCGCGGCGTTGAAGCCTTAAACAGCTTACGGCATCATGTTTATTACGATGATATCTTCAGATATTTACGCGAGCAAGTCCTCACCAAATTTTCTTCAGGATTGGAGCCCTTTAAAAAACGGATCGGACAATTAGCCGCGGAAGCGGAAACGGCAGATGAAAAGACAAGAATCCGGCTTAATTTGGAAGCTTTGGATCTGACAGAAGAACTGTTGCTTCGTATGGCGGGTGATTGGTTTGAACGTTACATGCAAGCTTCTCCCGCGGAAGCCCATAAACTAAGAAAAGAATTGACGCAAAACGTCAGTCCCAAATATCAGCCTTGGGCTGTTTATATTGTGCGTTACCTTGAAGGTCATCCGGCCGCCAAACCCCTAAAGAGCCGGCGCACCGAGATCCAATCTTTCATTTTTACTCCACGAGGAGGAAAACCGCTTCAGGTGAATATTAATACAGGTGCTCCTGTGAGAGAAGAAGTCCCCTCGAGCGGGGGGAAACTTTTCAAGTCTCGGACTTCCATCGCCATCGATCCGGCTATCTTTGCCGGGTTGGTCGGAAAAACGGGCAATGTTCCTCTTGTTCGAATCTCGGACCCCAAATACGAGAAAAAGCACACCATTCAACATAGCGATGAAGTCGCTTCGGAAGTTCCTGCGTCGATCTCGATGCCCATCGCTGTGGAAGTCCAAGAATGGGAGGCCATTGAGTTGCCGGAAGTTGCCAATATTGCGGAAAAGATCCGAAACCGTGAAACCTCTGCGATGGCGCTTATGAAACAACTCGTCCGCCAAAAAGGCAGAGGGTACACTTTAACAGACGGTGTTGTACGGTCGGACCACTTTTTTGAACAATTGGCGATCATGGCCAGTTTTTCGGCTAAAGATGCGGCCCATTACTTTGGAGAAAACATAAAGCCCTTAATGACCCTGATAGCTCTTTTTAGACCGGAACTTCTAGAAAAATCCGAAGTTGCACATTGGAACCCGGGATATTACTCAAAACTTCGGAAGGCAGTCACAGAGATCAAAGCTGTTTTTGGAGACAATCTTTCCGATGCTGAAGGACATCAATGGACAGTTTTTGATCCTTCCAATCAGAGTTCTCTTGTTTTCGCAAGGAAAAGTGATTCTGGGCAAATGGTTTTTGCCTCGATTATTTTCGGCATTCAGGAGGGTGAATTAGCCGGTGACGGGAAAGTATCGACAACACTTACAAACGGTCTTGAAAGAATGATCGACCCGGGCGTCCGTTACCAAGTAGTGGATATGTTAACCTGGGAAAACTATGGAGAACGCGATAACTTGCTTTCGGGTTGGAAACATCGCGTACCGGTCAGGGATGGGGATCATGCGCAAATTTTACATCTTAAACCTATCCATTCTGAATTACAGGCAGACAAAGGAAAGGCGTCACGTTCGGAAGTGCGGCAAACCATGGCGATTCATACGGTAACACCCACCATGACAGCAGCCGTTGTTGGAAATGTTCCTTTGTCTGTTCCGCTTCCTACGGTTACTTTGACGACTTTTACGCCAGAGCGTGTTGCCGTGAAAACTATCGAAGACCTGATCAGGGAAAACAGAAAAATAGGTGGCGGGAACCTGCAAGGTTTCGAAGGAGTAACGGAAAAGCTGACTGATGGCCTTGTTTCGCTTCAGGCTTATGCCTTTAACGCGGCGGAACTTGCCATATCGCTTTTGCCGGATTCTATGGTGCAAAAGGCTCAACAGGTTCTGGACAAAGTTCGTTTCACCCAAGCGCTTAAAGCCCTTGGGATTAAAACAATTTCCACCTCCGATGCCTTGATCCTTGCTCCTGAACTTGCGCTGGATCATGGCTTGATCGCGGCTATCCGTCCGATTTTCGGCGATACGCCTGTTATCGTATTAGTACGTAATGCCGCAGACCGCGGCTTCCTTGAAAAAATCAATATCCAGCTTGCCCAAGCCCATCGGCCGCCGATCCTTCCAGCCGATCATCTGGATGAAGCGAGAAAACTCCTGGATATAGAAGCCGCGCGTCTGCGCAGTACCGGTATTTTATCTTTAAATCTCAAGCCATTGGCCTATGCGAGCGAACCTTTGGCCGTGGCCCTGAAAGCGCAATGGCCGGATACGATGCTGGTGATGCCTAAAATGCTCAAGAATTTCCTCACCCTTGCTGGGGACCGCATCAATACGCTTGTGACGGAAGTCCAAGCGCAGTTCGCGATGGCAAGAAGCGCGTAAAAAGCACGGATTCGGATTTCGTTCCATGAGATTCGTCTCAATAAAAAACCAAAAAGAGTTTCAAGATCCGAGGAACTAGTCCCGATTTTTTTGAAATTGCGTTATAATGCCTTCCCTATGAAAACCACAGGCAAACAACTTATCCGCATCGGCCACAGCCCCGATCCTGACGACGCCTTCATGTTTTATGCGCTCGCTAAAAAAAAGATCGATATATGCGGGTTCGAGGTTGAGCATGTGATCGAGGATATCGAAAGTCTGAACCAGCGAGCACTCCAAGGGGAGCTTGAGGTGACGGCCGTTTCCTGTCACGCCTACGCTTATCTGGCGGATCCATATATCGTGATGCGTTCCGGCGCGAGCGTGGGCGATGGTTACGGACCCATTCTGGTTTGCAAGGGGGATGCTCCTCGTTCGCCGGGGCACGATTTAAAGAATAAAAAAATAGCGATTCCCGGTAAATTAACTACGGCATTTCTCGTCCTCCAGCTTTTTGAAAAAAATTTTGCGCCTGTTTTTGTTCCTTTCGACAAGATCCTTGATGCTGTCAAAAACGGTGAAGTAGATTACGGTTTGATCATTCATGAAGGGCAGATCACTTATGAAAAGCATGGGCTGAACAAGGCCGTGGATCTGGGTGTCTGGTGGCATGAAAAAACAAAACTTCCGTTGCCGCTTGGCATCGATATTATCCGTCGCGACCTGGGAAAAGAAACAATCAGGGATTTCGCCAGACTTTTCAAGACAAGCATTCAGTATGCATTGACGCACCGTCGCGAAGCCTTAGCATACGCGCTTCAGTACGGCCGCGGTATTTCGGAAGACCTGAATGATCGTTTTGTCGGCATGTATGTGAACGATTTTACGCTAGAACTTGGCATAAAAGGGGAAGAGGGATTTCAGAGATTGATGGATGAAGCATATCAATGTTGCATGATTCCCCGAAAAGTCCTTTTGGAATTTATTTGATTTTAGTTCAAGGCGGAGATTTTTCAGAATAAAAACGCACAAACCGGAAGCATAAAACTGTTTTTTTGGATAAGGAATTATGGGAAATAAAAAAATATTTTGTATCGGCCTTAGAAAAACAGGGACTTTATCGCTTCATGAGGCTCTGATTCTTTTGGGATATCGGAGTCTTCATGACGTTTTTAAAGGCAAACGCCTCATGGATTTATTTCAAGAAAATATGAATCAGGGTAAAAAACTTTTAGACGGCCTTGAAACATATGATGCCTTTCTGGGGTTTAATGTAAAAAAGTTTTATAAGATCCTGGATCAGCAGTATCCCGACAGCCAGTTTATCTTTACGGGCCGCGATTTTGAATCTTGGATGCGAAGCAATCAAGTGCACGCCTGGGTAAACCGCAAAGATCCTTTTTATAAGTTTGATTTTTTAAAAATTGACAAGGAAAAATGCGAAGATTTATATCTAAACCACACTTCGGACGTGTTGCATTATTTTAAGGAAAAACCGAGTCAATTATTGATCTTTCGGATTTGTGACGGCGAAGGGTGGAAGACGTTGTGCCCTTTTCTAGGCAAGCCCATTCCGAGGATTGCCTTTCCAAGGAAGAATACTATGAAGGACAGATTTTATAAATTATTTAAAAATAATTTAGGATTTTTTTTGGCAAAGGCGCTTAAAAAACGGCCTTTTTTAATCAACAATTAGAGGTTTAAAGTTATTTTAAGTTACATGAAAGGAAAACATGGGAAGCGATGAGTTGAGAGCTAAAACAGTCGAAGTGGCTAAAAAACACAAAGCTTCCTGGATCGAGCTCGGGCAGCACCTTTTTTCGATCTACAAGAACAAGCTTTATAAAGAATGGGGCTATCAAGCGTTTGAGACTTATTGTCATAAAGAATTAGGCGTTAAAGAGGCCACAGCCTCCAAACTGATCAAATCTTACTCTTTTCTTGAAAAAGAAGAGCCCCGGATTGTAAAGCCGGATTACACGGAAGAAGAAACGCCGAGAAAGATCCCGGATTATGAAGCTGTGAATTTGCTCCGGCTCGCCAAAAATAATAAAAATATTCCTACCAATGAATTCGCGGAACTTCGCAACGATGTTTTAAACGAAGGCAAAGAATCCAAGGAAGTTCGGGCCCAGGTCAAAAAGATCCTTGAAGTCCATAAGCCCAAAGACACTCCGGAAGCCAAGGAGCAAAAACGAAACGGCGTTTTGAAGCGGTTAATAGGTTTTCTTAACTCAGCGAAAAGTCAGCTCGAAGAAGAAGATCTTGTACCGGATTACCTACTAAAACAAATGGATACCTTGGCCCAGAAATTAGCAGATCAACTTGAGTGACTTTGCAGATGGCCCGTTTTAAGATCCGGTCGCAAACTGGTTTGAGACTGGATCTTGAACAAACAGAGATTCGAAGAGGAGACTGATCATGAAAACACTGATGGTGACGTATCTTCCAAGGGGAGAACGATCCTACACAAAAAAGTTAGCAGATGCTTTTTTGGAAGGCATAAAAAATCAACCCATTGAATCTCTGGATCTTCTTAAAGATATCCCCGGCTTTTTCATGGAAACAAGTCTTGAGGCCTATATCCAACGCAATTATATGGGACAAAAGCTGGATGCCGTTCATCAAAAGGCCATCGCAACCATGGACCGCATGACCGCCCAGTTCAAGGGGGCGGATATTGTGGTGCTGGCAACACCGATGCATAATTTCTCCTTGCCTGGATGCGTTAAAACTTATTTCGATTCTATTTTGCTCAAAAGTGAGACCTGGGATATCCAGGACGGAAAATTCATAGGGCTTATGACTGGGAAAAAAGCGCTGATTCTCTTGGCGAGCGGGGGGATTTATGAAGGGCCGATGGCCTCTTGGGAACACGCGGTAAGTCTGGCAAGAGTGGAATTTCAACTCATGGGATTTTCGGACATTCGCGCCGTGACCGCGTCGGGGATGAACGCTGGGAAGCGTCAGCCGGAGGAGATTGTAGCGGAAGCTCAGGAAAAAGTCAGAGCCATCACAAGGGAATGGTACAAGTAAAAATGGAGATCTTTCAGCATATCGCCATCTATGCGGGAGCTGTCATGCCGCTTTTCAACATCCCCATGATCCTCAGGATCATCAAACGCAAATCCTCGGACGATATCAGTCTGGTGTGGCTTTTGGGGGTCTGGACTTGCATCCTTTTGATGTTGCCGGCGACTTTCGCGTCCAAGGAATTAAGTTTCAGGCTGTTTGGATACAGCAACCTGATATTTTTCACCGCGGTTGTTTTTGTAACGATAAAGTATCATCATCGCGTTAAAGACCCAAAAAAGCAATAAGCAACGCGTGTCTAAAAGACCTTCTAACCTTGCGCCTTGCACGTGGATCGGATTCTAAGATGCATCCAACCTATAAAAAAATGCTTCAAGGGCTTCAAAAAAAGAAGAAGATTTCCCGGAGGGAAAAAACCCGCGGAGATTGGTTTCTTTATATTCTCAAATGCTGCGACGATTCATTCTATACGGGGATCACTAAAGATCTGGAACGGCGTCTCAAAATGCATCAGACCGGCAAGGCCTCTCGTTACACGCGGGTGCATCGACCGGTAGAAATGGTCTACCATGAGAAATGCGGAGATAGGACACAGGCCCTTGTCCGTGAATGTGAAGTCAAAGAATGGCCGAGGAAGAAAAAAGAAGCGCTTGTTTCTGGTGTCATGAGAGGCGGTCGATAAAGCTTCTGCAGTACCCGGCATTGCCAGGATCTTAAATTTCCAAATGTTTAGGAAATTTAGTAAGGTTGGTGCAGCACTGACTCCCATTAATTTTTTTGAATAAGGAATTTAGTGCAGCACCAACAACCTTTAGAGTTCTAAGAATTTAGGAAATTTAGTGAGGTTGGTGCAGCCTTTTTTTGTGACAAGCACCACATCTTCCAGACGTACACCGCCGATACCCTTATAATAAAGTCCGGGCTCCACAGTCACCACCTGCCCCGCCTTCAAGAGGTCAGTGGCGGCGCCGATGCGCGGCGGCTCGTGGATATCCAACCCGAGGCCGTGTCCTGTGCTATGGAAAAAACCTTGCATGCGACCTCCCATGTTTCCGGTCTGGAAACCGGATTGCGAGAATCTTTCTTGAATTGCGGCATGAACTTTTTTCCCGTCCATCCTCGCACGGATCATTTGAAAGGCAATTTTCTGGCCCTCTTTGACGGCAGCATACATTCTTTTCAACACAGGCGAAGCTTTGCCGCGGACAACCGTGCGCGTGAAATCCGCGTAATAAAGCGTTTGCTCATGACGGGGGAAGACATCCATGATGATCGGTTGGTGCGCGTAAAGGGGGCCGGAGCCGCGGTGATGCGGGTCGATGGTCTGCTGGCCGCAGGAAACGATCGTATGTTCTCCGATGCAGCTTTTTTCCAGAAGAGATTGATGGATGATCGTTTTGAGAAATTCGCTGGTGAGAAGCTTTGATTTGTAATAAAGCCTGTTTTTTTTGATGACGCTTTTTTTCAGGACCTGGATCGCTTTCGCGACGGCATATTCCGTGGCGCGAAGAGCTTGTTTGATCGCCGCAATTTCATAGCGGTTCTTGATGCTGCGCTTTTCATAAAAAGGAGGATTTTTGTAGCGAATCCGGAATCCCGCGCGCTTTAAAGGCTCGTAATACCGGACTGGGAAATCCGCAGGAATGATCAAGGACTTGACCCGATGCTTTTTCAGGAACCAGAAAAGCTTCTCCTCGAGGGGTGCGGCTTTCTTGAACTTTGCGCGGTAGGCTTTGCTTAAAACAGAGGTTGAGACCACGGCATGAACGGCGGCCTGTTTTTTGGCACGGTCGATCTCAAGATCGTTAGCGAGGAGATATTTTTTATTCCGGATCTCCACAAAAATAAAAGGATCCGGTGCGATGAACTTTGTTGCATAAAAAAGGTCAGAATCTTTCTCGCTGGAGCCGATGATCAGAGCCGCTGGTTTGGACATGTCGTAAGAATAACACGCAGAGGGCAAGGCGCGCAACGGACAAACCACAGGTTTTTAGTCATTGACGGTAACACTGAAAGCCGTTAAACTTCATTCCTCATTCCCCTATACAAGTGTTTTAATGAGCAGTCAGGACAGTCCTTATATTCATGGAAAATTTTTCGATAGAACAGCTTAAGGCCAAGGCAAAAGTGGTTCGCCGACATATCGTCGAGATGACGGGTGCCGCAGCCTCCGGTCATCCGGGCGGCTCGCTTTCCGCGACTGAAATACTGGTCGCCCTCTATTTTAACCTCATGGACCACAACCCCCAGGATCCTCATTGGCCGGACCGTGACCGCTGCATTTTAAGTAAAGGACATGCCTCGCCGGCGCTTTATTCTGTATTGTCGGAGGCCGGCTATTTTGATCCTAGCACGTTAAAAGATTTTCGCAAATTTGGCAGCCCCCTTCAAGGGCATCCGGATCGTCGGAAGCTACCGGGTGTGGAAGCTTCCACGGGGTCTCTTGGACAGGGATTATCGATGGGGATCGGGATGGCGCTTGCGCGGCGTCTTGATAAAAAAAATTATTATACCTACGTGGTCACAAGCGATGGTGAGATGAATGAAGGCCAGACCTGGGAAGCCGCGGCCATGGCTGCGCATCATAAGGTGGATCATCTGATTGCGTTCCTTGACTATAATAAATTCCAGCTGGATGATGCCACCCGCGTGATCTGCGATATGGAACCCGTCATCAAAAAGTGGGAATCTTTCTGCTGGCATGTACAGGAGATCGACGGGCATGATCTCAAGGCGATTTTGAACGCTGTTGAAAAAGCCAAAAAGGTCAAAGATCGACCGGCAATGATCGTGGCACATACGATTAAAGGCAAAGGTGTTTCATTCATGGAAGGGAATAATCATTATCACGGGGTGGCTCCGACGCCGGCGGAAGTGGAAAAAGCTTTGAAGGAACTCACTTAAAATGGAAAAGAAATACGGGAAGCCCACACGAGATGCTTACGGTGAAACGATCGTCGAGATCGGCAAAGCCAATCCGAATGTGGTGGTGCTGGATGCAGACCTTTCCAAATCCACCAAATCCTACGCTTTTAGCCAGGTGTTTCCGGAACGTTTTTTAAATGTCGGAATCCAGGAAGCCAATCTGGTCGGTGTTGCATCCGGTCTTGCGTCTTGCGGGAAGATCCCGTTCATTTCCAGTTTTGCGTCTTTTTTGGTTTGCAAGGGTTTTGACCAATTCCGCATGGGCGTTGCTTTTTCAGAACTCAATGTCAAAGTGGTCGGTTCCCATGGCGGTATTACGGTGGGGGAAGACGGGGCTTCGCAGATGAGCATCGAAGACGTTGCCTTGATGACCAGTCTGCCCGGTTTTGTGGTCATGGTTCCAAGCGATGAGGTCGAAACGCGCGCGTTGGTTTTGGAAGCGGTTCATTATCCCGCTCCGGTGTATATCCGTACGGGTCGGCCGAAAGCTCCGATCATTCATAAAGCCGCGACCCCATTCAAAATCGGTAAAGGCGTTCGGATGCGCGAAGGAAAGGACCTAACGATTATCGCCAACGGTTTTCTTGTTTTTGAAGCCCTATGCGCCGCAGAAAAACTAGCCGAGGATGATGGTATTCAAGCTAGCGTCATTGATATGCACACTGTAAAGCCCCTGGATGCCGAACTGATCCTTGAAGAAGCTAAAAAGACCGGGCACGTGGTAGTCGCGGAAGAACATCAAATCTGGGGCGGTCTCGGGAGTGCGGTTGCGACATTGCTTGCCAGGAAACATCCTTGCAAGGTGGGATTTGTGGCTATTCAGGATACTTACGCGGAATCCGGTCAACCCGAAGAGCTTTTGGAAAAATACAATCTTACTTCGCCTTATATTGTCAAGACTGCAAAAAAAATCCTTGGCCGATAACCGTTAGGCCCTCGTGGTTTGTACCGATGATCACACTTTTCCTGGGTGGAGAATATTTTCGGAATGAAAATTTTCAATTATCCAACGCATGATGTGCGGCGTTCTGGGCCTCTTAAAATGAAGTTTTTTCTAAAGTATACCTTCCCCGTTGCTTCCTGTGTTTTACGAAGCCTTTTTCTCACCTTTCTTTTTTCTCCGGTACTTCAGGCAGCCCTGAGTGATAAAGCTATTGCTGTGACTTCAGATCTCCGTGCGACAAAAGCCGCCACGGAAGTTTTAGGGCAGGGAGGCAATGCGATTGATGCTGCGGTAGCCGCGGCTTGGGTTCTCAATGTGGTGCAGCCTCAGTCGTCCGGCCTTGGCGGAAGCGGGTATCTCCTTTTTTATGATATCGGGACAAGGCGGATCCTTTTTTTTGATGGCAGCGTTCAAACGCCGGCAGAGGTCTTTGCGGAAATGTTTTTTGATGAAAAAGGGGAACTTCGTCCTTATCGGTCGGATCGGAACACCGGCGGACTTCCTGTCGGCACGCCCGGGCTTCTGAAATTGTTGGAGGAGGTGCATGCGCGGTATGGCACTCAAAAATTTTCTTTTGCAAAACTTTTTGATCCTGCCATCCAGGAAGCCGGTGGGGCGGCCGCTGTTTCTGCATCGTTGGCGCAAGCGATTCAGGAACACAAAGAAAGACTGGCGCTTTTTGATGCGGGGCGCGGGCTTTTTTTAAAAAACAACCAACCGGTCAGCGCAGAATCCAAAATCTCTCAACCCGACCTTGCCAAAACTTTTCGACTCATACAGTCAAAAGGGATCCGGATTTTTTACGAGGGAGAGATTGCCAAAGCGATAGTGCAAACGGTCCAAAAAAATTCTTTTCGGCCGGGGTTTCTAAACTATCGTGATCTTGAAGATTACAGTGTAGCCAGGCGGGACCCGATCCATATCACCTATGAAGGGTATGATGTTTTCAGCGTCAGTCCTCCGGCGGCCGGCGGTATCATGCTTTTTCGTGCGCTCAATATTTTGTCTCAGTTCGGACTTGCGGGTTTTGGAAAAACCGCGGAGACCTATCATATTTTGGAGGAAACTCAAAAACATGCTTTTACCGGGGGCCTTGCCATTGCCGATCCGGATGTCTTTGAAGTTCCTCTGGAGGAGCTTCTGTCTGAAAAATGGGCTCAGGAACTCAGGGAATCGATCAAATTTGATAAAGTTCTCCGATTAAAAGATTCTCAAAAAAATACCCCTGAGACCGGCAGAAAACAGATGCTGTCTTCTGTTCTTGTTGCGGATACTCACGGGAATATCGCCGCATTAACTATGACGCTCGGAGACGCCTTTGGTTCTGCGGTCATGGTCCCCGGTTATGGTTTTTTCCTGAATAACCAGTTGACAGATTTTAATGCCACACCCGACCTTGTCAAAAAGGGGGAGGCCGTCAATATTCCTTCCCCCGGGCAGAGACCGCGAGCTCCGGTTGTTTCGACACTGGTCTTTGAAAAGGGGAAGCCTTTTCTTGTGATGGATGCCTATGGGGATGAAGATCCCGCGGCGGTTCTGATGAATCTTTTTGTCCAGAAGATCGATTTCGGCAGGACCTGCGCTGATTCCATAGCGGCTTCACGTGTTTTGGATCGCGAGGGCATTTTATGGATGGAGCCGGGGATCTATGCGCAAGAGACGATGCGGGTCAAGCTTGAGCTTCTAGGCCATAAGATCGAGAAAAAGGAAAAGATCGGTACTGCACAAATGATTTGTTTTGAAGATAGTTCTGGTAAAATAGCGGGCGAAAGTGATCCGCGGCAAACTTTATAAGCAGCCGCTTCCATTCATCGAAAACGGAGATTCCAGGCATGATTCTTTTTAAGGGGAAGTATCTTGATTTGATTCGCGAAGACAACTGGGAGTACGTCAAAAGGACCAATTGCAGCGGTATCGTGGTCATTGTGGCGGTGACGAGGGAAGAAAAGGTTCTTTTTGTCGAACAGTTTCGCCGACCGGTCAAATCTCACGTGATCGAATTCCCGGCCGGCCTCGTCAATGACAAGCTGTCCCATGATCCCGAGACCATGGAAGATGCGGCCCGGCGCGAGCTTTTGGAAGAAACAGGTTATGAAGCGGAACATCTTTCCTTGATCGTCGAGGGACCTGTTTCAAGCGGGTTGAGTTCCGAGATCATTACATTCTATCAAGCCATCGGCGTTGTTAAAAAAGGGCCGGGCGGAGGGGACGCGACAGAATCCATCATCGTCCATGAAGTCCCTCTGACGGGAGCGGCTTTGTGGCTGCATACCATGGAAAAACACGGTTATCTTGTGGACCCGAAAGTGTATACAGGACTCTATTTTTTAAAAATTTACTTTGCGGACCGCAAAGTGAAGGAAGAAAAGCAAAACCCTGACCAAGGACCTTCTTCCTGTCAGATCCGTCCGCCTAATGATTGGAAGGAGTAAGCATGTCAGAGATCACAGTTTATCAGAAACCTACCTGCACGACTTGTAAGGAAGTTCATCAGATCCTGAAAGAATCCAATGTAGATTTTGAAGCGGTGGATTATTTTACAGACCCGATCCCGAAATCAAAACTTAAGGAACTCATTCAGAAGATCGGACTTCCCATCGAAGAACTGATCCGGAAAAAGGACCAGCTGTATCTTGACTTGAAATTGAACCAGAAAAAACTTACCGAAAACCAATGGCTGGATCTTTTAGCAATTTATCCGGATCTTCTTCAAAGACCGATTGTGGAAAAGGGGGATAAGGCCATTGTGGCGAGACCGGCCAAAAAGATCAGGGAATTTCTGGCGCCTCCTGTTACTTCAGACGTGCCGCCGGTTGCTTGATCTGAAAAAGCTTTTATTCCTTCCATGCGGGTGGGTCTCGCATCTGTCTTGAGAAAGAGTGTTTTTTTAGCTACAATACACGCACATCAGTAATGTCAAAGGAGGATTTTTTTATGGAGCAGAATGAACAGAACCAATTTTCCTATTCCCACGGAGCCGTTTTTTCGACTTTTATGCAACGCGTCTATCAGTGGATGGCCATGGGGCTTGCACTGACAGGGCTTATCGCTTTTTTTACGGCAGGCAATGTTCCCTTACTTCGGTTTCTCTTAAAAGGCGGTATTTGGCTTTTCTTTATCGCGGAATTCGGAATCGTCCTATGGCTTTCCGCGAGCATCCAAAGGATTTCCGCACAAACGGCCGTACTCGGGTTTCTTATTTATTCCGCGCTGAATGGCATTACCATGGCGACTATTTTCCTTATTTACACCATGGCGTCGATCTCTGCGACTTTTTTTATCACGGCCATGACCTTCGCAGGGGTGAGCTTGTACGGATGGGTGACCAAACAAGATTTAACTTCAGTCGGCAGTTTTTGCGGGATGGCTCTCTGGGGAGTGATCCTTGCCAGTGTTGTAAATATTTTCTTTCACTCGCCGGTCTTTGACTGGATCCTCTCTTATGTCGGGGTCGCGGTTTTTATCGGTCTCACGGCTTATGACACTCAAAAACTGAAAGCGATCCACCAGAGCGGGTCCCATGCGCCGGAACAGCTTGCGATCATGGGCGCCTTGAGGCTTTATCTCGATTTCATTAATATGTTTCTGTTTCTCCTCCGGCTTTTTGGACGGCGCCGGTAAATTTAACTTTGATCTATATTTTTTAAGGAATTTTATTTTTTATGATAGATGTTCAATCCTTAGCCATGCGGTACGGCCCCGTGGTCGCACTTGACGGGGTTTCTTTTCAGGCAAATCCCGGAGAGATTCTCGGTCTTTTGGGGCCGAATGGTGCCGGTAAAACCACGGCGATGAGAATTCTGACGACCTACCTTTATCCTTCCTCGGGCACCGCGAAGGTCGACGGGATCGACATTCTGGAAAATCCGCTTGAAGTCCGCAAACGCATCGGCTATCTGCCGGAAACCTTGCCGCTTTATGCCGATATGCAAGTAGAGGAATATCTGAATTTTGTCGGCAAGGCGCGTGAACTTTCTTCGAAGAGTCTCCAGGAACGTCTCGGATGGGTGAGAGAGGCTTGTCAGCTGAAATCCGTGTGGAAACATTTGCTTTGCGAGTTATCCAAAGGCTATGGACAGCGCGTCGGGCTTGCGCAGGCGCTGATCCATGACCCTAAAGTTCTGATCCTTGATGAGCCGACCTCCGGGCTGGATCCGATTCAGATCATCGGGATTCGTTCCCTGATCAAAAGCCTTGCCAAAGAAAAGACCATTATTTTTTCCACACACATTTTACAAGAAGTCGAAGTTCTTGCGGACCGGATTGTGATCATCAACGAAGGGAAATTGGTGGCGCAGGGGACGAAAAGAGAACTGGCGGAAAAAGTTTTAGCGCAAGGTCAGTCTGCAAAAGAGCTGAGCCTCGAAGATATTTTTATCCAGCTATTGGCCCCCCGGAAAACGGTGAATGCATGAAAACGCTTTCGAATCTTTCCATTATTCTGCGGCGGGAAATGGCAACCTATTTCAATTCTCCCATCGCTTATATCTTCCTGATCATTTTTACGCTTCTGAACGGCGGTCTTTTTATGACCCAGTTCTTTTTGATCGGCCGTGTGGATATGCGGACTTTCTTTTATATGTTGCCGTTCTTGCTGGCCGCGTTTATTCCCGCGGTTTCGATGCGGCTTTGGTCCGAAGAAAAACGAGGGAACACTCAGGAGCTTCTGCTGACTTTCCCGATGCAGCCTCAAGAACTTGTACTCGGGAAATTTTTTGCAAGCTTCCTTTTTTATCTAATCGCCCTTGTCGCTACTTTTCCCGTCCCGGTCATGCTTCAAGCGCTCGGCCGTCCGGATACCGGGGCCATCTTAAGCGGTTATGTCGGTGCGGCATTTCTGGGAGGTTTTTTTCTCGCTATGGGCATTCTTATTTCAGGATTTTTTCGCGATCAGATTGTTTCTTTTATTCTCTCGATGATGATCTGCTTCGGCCTGTTCCTGATCGGGACGGAATTTGTCGCCACATCACTCGACGGCTGGGTCTCGGGTTTGGGCACGTTTCTCAGGCATTTTCTGGGGGCCGCGGACCATTATGCTTCTTTTGCCAAAGGAGTGGTTGATAACCGGGATGTGCTTTATTTTGTGGTCGGTAGCGCGGTGGCGCTTGTGCTGAACGGGTTTTGGGTCGAAGGACGGATGCGTCCGAAAGCGGTATCGATATTTACAACAACGACGGTAATCTGCACCGCTATTTTTCTTTTGAGCAATTGGTTTGTGGCGGAGATTCCGCTTGGCCGTTTTGATTTGAGCGAAGGGAAAATGTACACGATCTCAACGGCAACGAAAAAGATCCTGCGGGATCTTAAATCACCCGTGATCGCAAAATTCTATATTTCCTCCGCCGATAAGATGCCGACTGCCATGAAAACCCTGGAGCAGGATGTCCGCGACAAACTCGAGGAATTGCGCGCCGTATCTGAAGGCCGTTTTCAGTATAAGGTGTTCCATATGGATGCGGCGAACGCGGTCGAAGGAAGTAAGAAAGAAGAGACGATGGAAGAAAAAATTTCCAAAAAAGGCATTGAGCCTTTTCAGGTGGAATCCATCCAGTCCGATGAAATGGGCGTCCGGTTGATTTATTCAGGGATCACGCTTTCCTATAAAGAAAAGCCCGAGGAGGTTTTGCCGCGTATTCATCCCGGGAATCTCAACGAGCTCGAATACACCATTGTTTCAAAACTTTACCGCATGACCTTGCCGGAAATTCCCAAGATCGCACTGGTGGCACCCTATGAAGAGCGTTCCATGGACCCGAACCTGATGGCTTTGCTGCAGCAGCTCGGAGGCGGTCAGATCCCGCCAAGTTACCGGGACGATCCTTATGAATTCCTCCAGTTGGGATTGCAGTATGAGGGCTATTCTGTGGCGCGGATTGCCCTTGATAAAGAGACGCCGATTCCTGACGGGATGAAAACTCTCGCCGTTATCGAACCTCACAAATTGAGCGAACGCCAAAAATACGAGATCAACAGGTTCCTTTACCAGGGCGGGTCCGTTTTCATGGCCGTTCAAAATTATGAATTCAGCTACCGGCCTTCGGCAACGGGGTCTTTGTCTCTTGTTCCCAAAAACAAAGAGCCTGAAGTAAATGACCTGCTTTCACATTGGGGATTCCAAGTGGATGAAAACATTCTGGCGGATGAACAGAGTGAAGTGATCAGTCTTGGCGGCGGCGCCCGTGCCGAACTCCTGGGTCTTTCTATTCCCGTCAAACTGCCGGTTCAGATACGCTTGTCTGATGCGGAGATGAATTTAAACGTTTCCATCACTTCTCGTCTTTCGACTTTTTTCTATATGTGGGGGAGCGCCTTAAAGATCGATACCAAGAAAATCAACGAGCAGCAGCTTAAGCTCGAGACTTTGTTGACATCGTCGAAGAACTCCTGGACAGTACCGTTTAAAAAAGAGCCTATGGGCGCGGCATCTCTCGCGTCTCAGCCCAAGAGTCCCAAAGGGCCATTTCCGTTGGCAGTGATGGCGGAAGGCCAATTCGCCGATGCATTTAAAGACCAAAAAATCCCTGAATGGGCCGAATCGACACCCACACAGCCGCCTTCGACACCTCCTGAACCGAATGCAACTTCGGAAAAAAATGCGCCCCCTCTTCAGCCGAAACCGGGGAAACTCATTTTAATCGGTGCTTCTATTCCTTTTCAAAAACAATTGATGCAGGGGGGCGGTCATCTCAACTTTTTCATTAATGCCATGGATATATTGACGTTAGGGGATGCCCTGATCGGGATCCGTTCCAAAGGGCCTGTGGATCGGATGTTGCCGAAGATCTCGGCAACTCAAAAAATGTTTTGGCGTTTTTTTGCGACGCTTCTTGTACCGCTGCTTATTGCGATCCTTGGTTTTGGACGGGCTTATTGGCGGCGTCGAGCAAAACAGGTGTATCTGAAAAGTTTGACAGCTTAACGGACCTCAGACCGAGCGTCAGCGGAACAAACTTCTGGCGCCTCTCTTGCTATGGAAAAAAAACAAATAATCGTTTTGGTTTTGATCCTTGGAATTCTTTCGCTCGGTATCTTAGCGAAATACTGGGTTCGGTCCGGTGACACGACTGTTGCATCCTTGAAGTCAGCGGAGGGGACTAGGCTGTTTCATTTCGATTCGACGAAAGCGAAAAAGATCCTGATCGGCCGCGGTGTGGCCATGCCGCCTGTCGAACTTGTCAAAGAAAAGGATCTTTGGAGAGTCAAAAGCCTTTGGGATGTTCCGGCAGATGTTACGAAGGTGAATCATCTTTTGGAAAAACTTAGTACGGCCAAAGGCGAATTGCGCGGGAATGAAAAAAAGCTTTTTGAGGATTTTAAAATAAAAAATGAAGATGCTTTTTCCATGGTGATTTCAGGGGACGGAGGAAAGGTTCTTTTAGATCTGAAGGTGGGCACGAAACAGGCCGGGATGCAGGGGTGTTTTTTGCGCCAAACGGCCAGCGATGAGGTTTACTTCTCCGATGTGAACATGGCGGATCTCCTTGGGATCTATACGCCCCTTGAAGAAGGGAAACCCTCAAGTGATTATTGGGCGGATTTGACTCTTTTTAAGTTTCAACCCGAAAACGTTCAAAAAATAACAGTATTCCAGTTAAAGAACGGCGCGAAAACGGGCGCTGCCGGAATAGAATTAGTCACCGATAAATCAGATCCCACGAAAAACTCCTGGAAATTTTTAAGGCAGGATCTTTCTTCCTCCATTGATCCGGATAAGGTCATACGTTTTATCGCGACTTTGAACAGCATTAAAGCGAAGAATGTCGTGGACCCGGACGGAAAAGGGTATGGCCTTGAGAAACCGGTGTTAGAAATCGCTGTGACGGCAGGGGGGAAAGAAACCGCGATCAGTCTAGGGGTGAATGACGAAAAAGCAGGGGGTTATTATGCGAAGATCTCCGATGCATCCTCGATTTTTCTTGTGAATGGTTATTACTTCGGAGATCTTAATATCGATGACACTCATTTTTTCAAAGAGTCTCAGCCGCCCGCAGATTCGCAGAAGACAAAGATGCAAGAGCTCAATGCTGCCGGACAGGCTTCATGAAGCCGTATCTTGATCTTCTACGGCATATCCTCAAAAACGGCACCGAAAAAAAAGACCGCACGGGCGTTGGGACGATCAGCACCTTCGGTTATCAGATGCGGTTTGATCTGGCGGAAGGGTTTCCGCTAGTGACCACCAAAAAAATCCACACCAAATCGATTTTCTATGAATTGCTTTGGCTTTTAAAAGGGGATACGAACATCAAATTTTTGAAAGACAACGGTGTGACCATCTGGGACGAGTGGGCCGACGCGAACGGAGATCTTGGGCCGGTTTATGGCGCTCAGTGGCGGTCTTGGAAAAAAAATGACGGAACGACGGTGGACCAGATCTCGGACGCGGTTAACATGATCAAAATCAATCCGGACAGCCGGAGAATCATCGTCAGCGCATGGAACGCCGGGGAGATCGACCGAATGGCTTTGCCGCCCTGCCATGCGTTTTTCCAGTTTTATGTTCTGAACGGGAAGCTTTCCTGCCAGCTTTTTCAGCGGAGCGCGGATGTTTTTCTGGGGGTGCCTTTCAATATTGCTTCTTACGCGCTTCTGACTATGATGATGGCACAGGTGACGGGTCTGAAGTCGGGCGAATTTGTGCATACGTTTGGAGACGTGCACATTTATCTGAATCATCGGGAACAGGTTCAGCTGCAGTTGAGCCGCGAGCCGAAAACTCTGCCGAAGATGGTTCTGAATCCCTCGGTAAAAAATATTTTTGATTTTAAATACGAAGATTTTAAGCTGGAAGGTTATGACCCTCATCCGGCGATCAAGGCACCTGTTGCTGTTTAAATCAGACCATAGACTATAGCCCCTAGCGGCTAGCTCTAAGCTATGAGCCATAAGCTTTGGTCAAAAAGTTTGGAGGTTTTGTGCTTTACCATATTGTGGCTGTTGCGAATAACCGAGTGATTGGGAAGGGGAATCAACTCCCCTGGCATTTTTCAAAAGATCTGCAGCATTTCAAAAAAATGACCACAGGCCAGACGGTGATTATGGGCCTCAAGACATTTGAAAGCCTTGGTTGCAAGGCGTTGCCGGGACGTCAAAACTTTATTTTGGATCGGAGCGGTCAAAATCCCTATCCAGGTCAAACCTATTTCTCCACGCTCGAGGACGCTTTGAAAAATGTGAAGACCGAGCGCGCTTTTATCATTGGGGGTGCGGAGCTTTACAGGACTTCCATTAATCGAGCCCACGGCATTTATCTCACCCGTATTCACGCCGATTACCAGGGCGATGTTTTTTATCCGGAAATCCCGGCTGCCTTTAAAGAAAAATCACGGGAAAAACTGCAGGACGATCCCTTGCTTGAAGTTGTTTTTTATGAGAAACAAGCGTGAGTCTTTTTAATTCTTTAAGGTAGCTGCTGCAGGGAAGGTCTTATGCTATTTCATATCGTGACGGTCGCTCAAAATCATATTATCGGAAAGAACCAGAAAATACCTTGGTGTTTTCCAGAAGACAGGGAACACCGCAGTAAGTTGACCATTGGGAGCACGGTGATCATGGGTCGCAAAACCTATGAAGGTCTCGGCAAACCGTTGCCGGATTGTCAGAATTTTGTTCTGAGCAAATCTCTTCCCTCAGGAGGTGACAATCCGCAATTCTTCGATACGCTCGGAGATGCCCTTGGGCAAATCAAAACACAAAAGGCTTTTATCCTTGGGGGAGCGGATCTTTTCATGCAAACACTTTCTCTCATTGATGGGGTCTATATGACGCGGATTCATCAGAATTATGACGGCGATGTTTTTTATCCACCGCTTCCGTTTTCTTTTTCGGAACAATCCCGTTTGAATTTATGCGACCAGCCTAAGATAGAAAGTATTTATTACGAACGTATCCAGACGAAAAGGTGTCCATGCGGTGAGTAACAGCGGCAATCTTTATTTTAAACAAATACCGGTTGGCTATATGCAGAATTTTTGCTATTTGATCGGGGACAAAAGCAAAAAAGAATGCGTTGTGGTTGATCCGGCCTGGGATGTGGATGCGGTTTTGAGCGAAGCCGAGAAAGATGGAATGAAGGTTGTGGCCGGAGTCTTGACGCATACGCATTTTGATCACTGCAACGGCGTCAACGATCTTATTCAAAAAATAGCGGGTCCTGTCTATGTCCACGAAAAAGAGGCAAGGCATCTCAAGGATATCAAAGAGCGTCTTCTGGAAACTTATGAAGGCTTTCTGCTGAAGATCGGCAATGTGGAGTTGATATTGATACACACGCCGGGTCATACGGAAGGATCTCAATGTATTCTTGTCGAGGATAGGCTGGTGACCGGGGACACACTTTTTGTCGGGGCTTGCGGGCGTTGTGACCTTCCGGGAGGCAGTGAACTGAAAATGCGGGAAAGTTTGAAGCGACTAGCCGGTTTGAAAGAAACTCTCAAGGTTTTTCCAGGCCATGCCTATGGCGATGCTGAGGAGTCAACGATGGGTCACGAAAAGAAAACCAACCCTTTTATGCGATTTTAATATGGAAAACTTCGATATCCCGAACCCTCAAGAAACCGCAAATCGCTATCTTCAGGAAGGTTATGAAAAACAAATGGCCGGAAAAGTCGACGAGGCCGTCACATTGTATCTCCAATCCATAGCCTCTCAGCCGACCGCTGAGGCACATACCTTTTTAGGATGGGCCTACAGTGTCAAAGGCCGTTACGGGGATGCCATCAGGGAATGCGAGAGAGCGATTCGGATTGATCCGCAATATGGGAATCCTTATAACGATATCGGAGCCTATCTGATCGAAACAGGCCGTTGGCAGGAAGCGCTTCCCTGGCTTGAAAAGGCGACCACTGCGGAACGTTATGACGGTCGGTTCTATGCGTGGTATAACTTGGGAAGAGTTTGGGAGCATCAGGGTGATTGGAGCAAGGCGCTTGAAGCTTATCGTCATGCCCTTCAACAAAACACGGAATACACTTTGGCGGCGAAAGCGATCAGTCGTATGGAATCCATGCTCAATTAGCCGGAAGACCAAAGACTACAAACTGAAGCTTTTCACAGTTTTAGTCTTAAGTCTCTAGTCTTCAGCCTGCAGACTCAGCTGAGTTGCTGATTCACAAAATCCCAATTCACCAAATTCCAGAAAGTTTCCACGTATTTCGCGCGCTCATTCCGGTAATCGATGTAATAGGCATGTTCCCAGACATCGCAGGTGAGAAGGGGTTTCTGGTCATTGGTCAGCGGATTTCCGGCATTGGAGAGCGCTTCGACGCCGAGAGAGCCGTCGCTGTCTTTGACAAGCCATGTCCAGCCTGAGCCAAAAAGTCCGACCGACATATTTGTAAAAAGAGTTTTAAATTCTTCAAAACTACCGAAAGAAGCGTTGATGGCTTCGGCTACCGGCCCGGTGGGAATGCCGCCGCCGTTCGCTTTCAAACAATTCCAATAAAAGGTGTGGTTCCAAACCTGGGCGGCATTATTGAAAACAGGTCCCTTGGCAGTCTTGATCAATTCTTCAAGGGTTTTTCCAGCCGCAGGTTTTCCCTCCGTAAGTTTGTTGAGATTCGTGACATAGGCATTATGGTGCTTCCCATAATGGTATTCGAGGGTTTCCTTGCTGATGTGAGGCGCGAGAGCGTCCATGGCGTAAGGGAGTTCAGGAAGTGAAAATGGCATAAATACCTCTCATTTTGTAAGCGATAAAAACACAGCCGTAAAAAGTTTTCTACCGCAATGGCCTGAAATTAATCGCTGGGTTTTATATTTTTTTAACCAAAGCTTGGTTAAGTCTAAATATCCTTTTATCGGGTTGCCAGCCTGCCGGAAAGACTTCGTTCCCATTTAAATGAATGGTATTTCAAAATCAGGAACGGTTTCGCCGATCTGCAGCATGGCTCAGGTCCCCCTTTACAATTTCAAGAAGAGGCATTATAGCATGACAAAAATCATCGTAAAGTCTCAAAAATATTGTTAAAAATCACAAGGATTTCATAAATAACTCCAGGTAGCAGGTTGCTGATTTTATGAATAATAATGCTATTTTAAGATAGTTTTTTTTATCCAAAGCTTGTTATATTTTATAAATAAATTTTATAAGTCCATTGTAAGACTTAAAAACATGTGTTAACTTTTACATGCTCTAAATACCAAGCCTCATTGGAGTTACAAAAAAGAAGATGCGCTTCGTCGAGAAAAGTGCCAGATTCTCTTTTCCTATTCGCTTGGTGGCGGGAATCATTGTATTTATTTTCACCACCACCACCATCACCCAAGCTGCGCCTGCGGATCTTTCAATTCCAAGACTACAGACTGTAGACCAGAGACTAGAGACTAGCATCTCCTCATTGGTCGATCAAATCGCTATTCCTTCCGAAATCGGTATCATCAACGAGATTTATAAACCCGAAATTGGCAATACCTCTCGCTTCGGTCTTCCATTTTCAGTCTCCAGTCTGGTTGTCCATATCGAAGATGCCCACGGCAGTGAGGAAGCACAGATCAAGACAGAACGCATTCTCAATCATCTGAAGGACCGTTACGGGTTCGACACGATTCTTTTAGAAGGCGGCTTCGGAGAGTTAAAACCGGAAAGACTTGCTTTTTTCAAAGATGAAAAACTGAATCAAAAATATATCGATGCATTGACGAAACTCGGGTTCGTTGGCGGCGTGGAGCGGTTTCTTTCAAAACAGACTGCCGGCCAAAGACGTCAGGCCAAAGACTTTAAAGTTTCAGTCGCCAGTCTTCAGTCTGTGGTCTATGGAGTTGAAGACGAAGTGCTCTATCGCAAGAACCTTGAAGTCTTTCGAGATGTTTACGGCCACAAGAACGAAACGGATCGTTTTTTGAATGAGATGCGCCGAAAGATTATGGTGCAGAGCTCGAAGGTTCTGAATAAAGAGCTAAAAGATTTTTTTAAAGCCTGGATTTTTCAAGAAGAAGCCGGCAAGGATATCCTTTCGCATTTAACGCTTCTTGAGAAATATGCCCGTGATTATTTAGGGCACGATTTTAACGATACTCGCCATCAGATTGAATGGCCCATGCTAGTTCGATTTTTTAAAATCCAAAATTTACAGAAACTTGTTGCCCGGAACTCGTCCCTTGTTGAATCTGAAATACAAAAACTGAAAAAATGGCTCATAGATCATAAACTGGGCACCATGGCAGATGGTTTTGAAACGTTTTTAGTCAAGTCCCCAGCCCCGAGTCTTGAGTCCCGAAGTTTTTTTGAAGAATTTTATAGTATCGTTGCCCCGAAAGGTTTTCGTTTCGAAGATTATCCCAACCTTACGCGTCGGATAGGCGTGGCGATTCTTTCCAGCGAACTTCAAGCGACGGATCTATTTAAGGAAATCGAACAACTTAATGAAAAAGTTCTGGAGAAGCTCGGGAAGACAACTTTTGAAAAAGAAGTGATCCATCGTTACCAAGATTATTTGTTGTTGAAGAAGCTCTTTGCTCTGGAACTAAGCAGGGAAGAATATCGAACAATCAAAGAAAAACGGTCAGCGGGCAACGATCAAAACCGTCTTTTGAACGCTGAGCATAATCCGCCAGGGAACGGAACCGTCCAAGACAGGGTAGTGGACGCTTTGCGATTCTATGAGCTGGCGGAAGCACGCGAAAAAATTATGTTCGAAAAAATGCTGCGGCGGATGAAATCACTCAATCAACCAAACGCGGTTCTCGTAACCGGGGGCTTTCACTCGGAAGGGCTTTCGCAATATTTCAAGGATCACCAGATTTCTTTTATACGCGTTACGCCAAGGATTTCGAAAAAAATCGACGGCAAGTGCTATCTCAAGCTTATGACCGAACAATCAAGACCCGGTCTTAAGCTTCGTGCGCATGAGATCAAAGACCGGGTCTTGGCAGGGTCAACGATTCGCCAACCTACACTCCTCATGGGGTTAGGCGCTATTCAGTCACAGCTCAGCGAAGCAATGGGGACTCAATATTTGGAGGGTTTGAATACAGGTCTTCGCGAGGTCGGTGATGCCGACCATCCGTTTGCCGCTTTACTCCGTTCACTTGATCCCCTTGTCCTGGAAGAGCACGGTCTCACTGTTGCAAATCAAGGCCTTACCTTTGATCGTTCCGAAATAAGAAATGCAACTTTACCTTTTGAAGGTCAGTTGACTCCCATTTTCGATCAATCCAAAACCGTTGTGGCACAGATGTACAAGCAAGAATCCCAGTCCATTATTTCGCATCCCAATATTGTTGAACCTACTCTATGGCAGAAACTGCAGTCGGACATGCAACAACGCTATGATTCGAAAACTGTCGTTCCTCTCAATTACGTAGAATTCCCGGATTCAAAAACCAAAAAATATTACTATTTGGCAAGAGCTTTGCTGATTAAGAAAGGCGAAGAAGGCTTTGAGCTTCCCAGATTCAATTATGTGCATCTTTTAGCAATGATTTTTTATCATCTTGAGCACGATTTTGACGGTGAGCTTCCATCGGATCCCGAGGACCGGCTGCTCTTTCTCCTCAGGCATTATGGCATCAAAAACATTTTAGAGATTGGCTCGGACGGAGTGTTTGAGAATTTCCTCAATGATATTCTGAAAAAAGCCGGTGGCGCTATGTCGACCCTTACGGTCGGAGGATGGAATGGTAAAAGAGAAAATGGAATAGATGCCCGAAACGGTGATGCGCGCCTGATGGATACGAAAGGATATTTTCATGGGAAAAAATTCGATCTTATTCTCAATAGTGGAGTTTTATCGCTGGGGGGGAGTGAAGAAGGAGACCCGTTTGATAATGCAGTCAGGATCACCACAGCGTCGCTTCATTCTTTAACCCAATTGCCCAAGGCGGCCGTGATTGCTAATAGTTTAAGATCCCATTTGCTGTTGGAAAAAAGCTCTGTCGAAAAGGACGCGGATATTCCATTGTGGGATAACACCATCAGCAGGCATACCTATTTCAGGCAAATGCTGCAAGACCGCTATCGCCGATATCTTGAGCATCTCGACCCTGAAGGCCAATGGTATGCGTCTAAAAAAATTGAGCAACTCTATGATGGGGGAGCGACCGCGATAATCTTACAACCGAAACATAGGTCTATACATCGAGCGGAGGTGCGTTCTTCTTTTGAAAAAATCGATAAAGCTTTTGGCGAAGGTTCCGGACAAAAATGGGTGGAGTTTTTTGTTGCAAGAGTTCGCAGCGGTGAAGTCCGGCCTCATTACAATGCGATAAGCAGTTACGTCCATACCCAGCTAACAAGCATCTTGGAAGATAAAGCGGGTCAGGTGAGCTGGGAGCCGGTCATCTATGCTGTTTCAAAGGCTGTAGAAAAATCACGAGCAGATGGTCCTGTACGTTCTGAAGTGCGCAGCGGGGAAGGCTCTTCGAAAATGTCGCAAGCTCCGGCGGCAAACGGAAAAATCGTGATGGATTCCAAAGCCCTCCAGAGGCGGATAAATGAGATTCGAAGTGATTTCCCGGATCAAAACTTTTATGTGTTTTCTGTCAGTGGCGCGGGTGTGCTTAAAATCACAACGCAGTCGAATGCGAAAGAAAATACCATTGAACATATTTTCGGGTTTGTTTTTGGAGCCGACAAAAGCATTCATATGGCCGTCCAAGCTCCTTCGGAGCCCCATGGTATTTCCTATTTAAGTATGGATGCCGAAGGTCATGTCGAAGCTCAAGAAGTTTCTCGGATCAATCCCGATGTCATGGACCAACTGAATCGGGTTCAGGAAGGCTTGCAGTACCGGAAATTGCTTCAAGATATCAGCTTGTTTGATATTGATTCGCGACCGGGTGTGGCGCTTTCACCTCATGACGTTCCTGAATTGCAAGAACAACATAGAATCTTTTTCCAATATGTTCTCAAAGATCTGGAACGGCTCAATGCGGGGAAAAATCTTTTTACCACAGAAGAAATGGCCAGAAAATTGTACTATCAGGAGTATCTTACGAAAGGAAAGACCGGAAATCTAGTTCAGTTAATGCATGTTCTTGTCGGGGCAAGAAAAAAATATAATTTGCTCTTAGCAGATCAAAACCATCCCATCTGGGTCCTTCTTCGGGATGCCTTCAAGGTTCGGCGGATCCTGGCTAATTTGGACACGGACATCGATCCGAAGGTGCCGTCTCTTGGCGACAAACCCAAGCCTCCGAATGAAATCACGACTGTTAGCGCGTTCCGGGACAATGAACTTCTCGCCTATCGTCTCTTGAATCTTTTTCCGGAATCGCTTCCATCGTCAGAAAAACCCCGCTTCACACCACCCAGTCCCAGAGCAGCCAATATCATCTTGCTGTGGGTCATGCTCAATCTTGGTTTTCGACCGGTGCTACGTTCCGAATATGAAATTGCACGTGCCTTGAAGAACGTGGTAGACATCCAGTTTATTCCGTCCGTTCCGGCGGATCCTCTGGGCAAAGAGTTCTCACCTTTGATCCATTATCCGCCCCGTTTAAAACTGGTTTTCAACCAGCCTATCGTCGACCCCCCGGCAGAGGCCCATGGCCATGAAAGCAAAGCAAGTTTCATGAAGGAGCTCATCGTAGCGTTTTTGGAATCGCCGCTTCGTTCTCCCAGCGTTGACATTCAGGAGATTCCCAATATGGTCTATGCGGATACGGAGGTTCAAAAATATGCGTTTCATGAAGGGATGAACACAGATGAAAAATTTGATACTCTGAAAAAACTCCTTACCGAAGTCGCCCTGCACGGGCGTCTTTTTCCGGAGTCGCGCCAGCATGGGCGAAACTCCCCGGCCATTGTTGCTTATTCACATCAAATCACCCGGACCGAAGAAGAGAAACAGGCCACCTATGACCATATGAAAGTAGAATTACAGTATGAGCGGCGTGTTTTTAAACTCCACTCTCCGGAAACGATCCCCGCAGGTTCTACCCAACAGATCCTGCAAGCATTTCATCAAGCCGAAACACAGATCCGCCGCGCGCTTAAACCCCTAGCTTCCAAAGAAAATCTGATGCGGGAGTTCGGATTGGATCCCGCAAAAAGTTATTCCGGTCTTGAAGGCCGGATGGGATTCTTCACGGAATACATTTCAATAGCCGATCACTTTTTTCCTGTTCTCGGACTTCTCCTTGCGACTTATCTCGATAAAACAAGCGGAAAAGTTGTTTTCCTGTTGCAGCCACAAGACATGCATGCATTCCGCTCCAAATTCCGCATTATCAACCCATGGATCGAGAAGGCATCTTCTGAAATCTTAAAGCGTTTTCAAGCGAAGCCGGAAACCGCAAGGGAATTGTATGTTGCCCTCAATCTGGCCTTCTTGACCTCTCTTGGAATGGATTCCAATGATGCCTTTAAAACATCCGATGGCGAAGTGCTGAGAGACCGGTTGGACGATTTCATGATGAAGTATGCCCCGGACGCCGGAGAAACGCCCGTTTTTTATAAGACTTGGCATGGCGCGGTTCGTGAATTTGAAAAACAAAAAAATCTGGCCGGTCTCGAACAAAAGATTAAAAATCTGGCGGCGGCTGATTATGCCAATAAAATTTTAAAGGAATTAACCCAGGCTTTTGAGATTTATCAAGGACAGGTTCGCCGGCTTATCGAGCTTAGCGAAATAAAAAGAATGAACAGCCCGCCGTCTTTCGATTTAAGTTCACAAGATGCTTTTGTCCAAAGCGTGGAGGCTATTTTTCAATGGGTGCAAACTAAAACGCCGCGCAGTGAATTAAGAAGTGTCGTGGAAGATCTAAACGTGCGGCTTGCTCAATTCCAACGGCTGATTGATTTTCGTAAAGCCCTTGAAACGGGCACCCCGCAAGATTCGGCGCAGGCCTATGAAGCCTTGCGCGAAGATTTTCCGGAACTGCGTTCAGTGCTCTACCCCTTGATACAAGCTCATAAACAGGTCGCGCGTACCGTCCAATCTTTGTCAGAAGCGGCGCGTCCCAAGCGAAGTCTTTTGGAACGGCTTCAAAAGGAGTTCGGCAAGGTTCCCCCGGAAAGGCAAAGGCTTTTTGAGATTCCAGAACAAATGCGTGAAATCTATATGCCGGTACTCGGTCTATTCCTTGCTATGCAGGAGAACCCAAGACAAGCACTGATCACTCAGAAAGATTTCGGCCGTTTTTCCAGCGGGACGTCTCTTTTTCCACCGCTAAAAAAGGTTCTTGACGATATGGTTCCCGCGACAGAGAAGATGCAGAGTTATCTCGATGCCATTCCGGACGCCGGAGAAAAGAACCGTTTTCTGATCGCGCTTAATGTGGCTTTTTTCAAGCGCATGGGCCTGGATGATCAAAGGACCGTGAAGGAAACCCGGCTTTCCGCTGTGCGGACAAAATTTTTTGATTTTCTCAAAGAATATTTCGATCCAAGCGGCCAATGGCCCAATGCGGATGAGTGGATCCAAATAGGTTTCTCTGAAGAAAAAGAAGGCCGTAGCGCTCTTTTCAAAGCTTCGTGGGAGGATGCGTTGAGCGGACATGGCGGCGCGGCGGGGCGGCTTGCCGCAACGATCCAAATGTTGAAAACAAAAAAGGCAACTTCTGCCGCAAATTTTCGGCAAACGATTTTGCCATGGGTCACTTCTCAGGAATATCTTGCGTCCGTTGAACGAATCGCCGAGGTTTTTCTCGCGACATCAAAAGAACAGAGCGCGAAGGAGCTTCTAGTACTTGAAAAACTTGAGATGCTGGTTGCCCTTATGGAGGAGCGGGGCGCCTTGCAGGATGTCGATTCCAAAAAGAAAAAACTTTATGAAGCCGGAAGAATTTATGAAGCCATGGTTTCGCTTCTTTCAGAAACAGAACTTGAAGCACTCGGAAAATTTGTCCGAAACGGGCAGGACATACAGGAATGGACGCGGCGGAATGAGATTTTAAAAAGTTTCTTGGCAGGTGTCGAAGGCGCTTTAGCAAAAGACGATCTGAAAAAATCAAAAAGCAAACTGGAGGCAGCTAAAGCCCAACCTATTTTCCCGGGTATGGATGAATTTGTTCTGGGTCTGCAGAGACTGGAAGAAGCGATTAACTTGGCGGGAAGGAAAGCCCAAATAGA
>ENA-UOWG01000281-UOWG01000281.1-activated-sludge-metagenome-genome-assembly--contig:-NODE-281-length-74708-cov-6.809224_pt1 | contig 74708 bp, 100 predicted proteins | sample MGYA00238147_ERZ761563 | MGnify/ENA primary metagenome ERZ761563 (study PRJEB28884, sample SAMN05720216) | anaerobic digester metagenome | isolation source: active sludge of municipal...
CCGAGCTGCAACGATGGGGTCTGCCAGATCGCCTGTACCGGGGTCAACCAGAACTGCAACGGCCAGGTCTCGGACGGTTGTGAGGTGAACACGACCTCCGACCCGAACAACTGCCTCGGATGCGGGAACCAGTGCTACCAGGCCCCACATACCACGACGGCTGCCTGTACCCCCTCTGGCTGTGGGGTTGGGGTCTGCCAGGCTGGCTGGGACAACTGCAACGGGACCGTGGGCGACGGCTGTGAGGTGAACACCCTCGGAAGTGACGTGAACAACTGTGGTGGATGCGGGGTCAAGTGCATCGGAGGGGGGACCTGCAACGCTGGCTCCTGCCAGTACCCGGTGACTGAGCTGGCCTTGGTGGCAGGTGGAGGCATCGTCGAGATCATCCAGGACACGGCCAACCTCTACTGGACCTCGGTGAACCCCTCTGGCCCTGGCGTCTACAAGCTGCCGAAGGTAGGTGGGTCTCCCGTGAAGATCGCCTCAGGAACCCAGCCCTCAGGTCTGGCGGTAGACGGTGGCTACGTCTTCTGGAGCGAGCAATCAAACCAGAAGATCATGAAGACCTCGGTTGACGGGAGCACCACGGTTGTGCTGTCCACAGACTCGATAGCTCCGGGGGTCTACACTCCTGGGTTCTTCGCAGTCCACGTTCAAGTCCAGGCAGGATACGTTTACTATCTCACTCGTGAGTACAAGGACTGTGCAACCAACCGCTCGGGAAGTGACTTGATGCGGGTCCCGACCACCGGAGGGACTCTCTCCGGGTTCGTCTGGTCGGTCTCCGCCCAACCCATCGCCCTGTCCAGCACCCTCATGCTGACCGAGTGTGGGGTCAACACGGGCACCTCGATATCTCCGAAGTGGACGGCTGGGCAAGTGTCCTTCGTGGAGCCTACCACAGGGGTGAAGACGGTCTCTGTCTCGAACCTCACCTGGGCGGCTGGGACCAAGTACGGGATTGCGGGTTGGGCCTGGAGTGGATCCAAGAATGGAGTGGGAGCTGGCGTGTGGCACGCTAACACTAGCACCAACTTCCTTGGGACCCCCACTGAAGCGCTGTCCTTCTCCAAGACCACCAGCAACCAGACCGTGTACCTAGGGGCAGCCCACCAGGGGTGGATCGAGGTCATTGACGAAACAGCCTACACAGTAAAGACCCTAGCAGTAGGCCAGGGGACCGTGAAGACAATGACGGCTGACAACCCGGATGCAGCCTATATCTACTGGGTCACGACCGATGTCCAGGGTGACCACATTCGGAAGGCATCCCGCTAGAGCGGCCCTGAGAGGAATCGAACCTCCAACCTTCAGCTTCGCAAGCTGGCACTCTATCCGTTGAGCTACAGGGCCAAATGAAAGAGGGGTCTCGTGAGAGGCCCCTCTTGGCGTCCGTGGAAAGACTCGAACTTTCAACCGCCTGGTTCGTAGCCAGGTGCTCGATCCATTGAGCTACACGGACATGGCACCCCTGGAAGGACTCGAACCTTCAACATACGGTTTAGAAAACCGCTAGTCTATCCATTGACCTACAGGGGCATGAACTACACGATGAACCCGCCAAGCTGCCCGGCCATCAAGTCATCGTAGTTGAACTCTTTCCCGAGGCAGTCCTTGATTCCGACCTCCCCCTTGCCGAAGCCAAGGAAGTGGTCGTTGTAGAGCAGGATGCTCCGCTGGACCTTGATCTCACCCTTCACGAACTGGTGACCCTTCTCGGTCATCTTGTAGAAGCCTGCCCGCTTGCTCCCGTCCTTTCGCTTCTCCTCTGGCTTCTCCTCAATGAGACCCCAGTATCGGAGCTTGGACCAGTCCCCACCTCGAACAGCCGATCCGATCTTGCTCATGTTCGAGAGGTAGTCGGGGACGTGGAGCCAGTTCTGGTCCTCCTGGAAGTGCCGGTGGAGTAGGATGGCGACGTAGGCCATGGACCCTGTGATCTCCCTCTCGTAGAGCTTCACGAGCTGGAGACAACAAGGACAGATCACCCCTGCCCCCTGAACGTGTGGCTTGAGGGCTGCCTGGGCCTCGGCAACGGTAACCTTAGTGATGTCGATGCCCAGTTTGATGGGTTTCTTGCCTGCCATGGCCTACGGTACACCGACCGATCAATCCCAGAACCAGATGTCACAAACCTCATCGTAGGAGGGGATCTCCCAGAGGTCAGGGTCCCAGCGAAGGGCCTCTCGGACCCTCTGGCGGTAGGTGTGGTTGAAGAGGCGTTTGAGCCAGGCCCTCCGATGGTGCAGGTAGAGCCTGTGGTGACGACGGGACGAACGACGGTGGTTCGTGTGCAAGCGGTCTCCTTCAGGCAGCGATTGGCGCTACCTTAAAGGAAACCCTTCACTTTCCGGTGGGACATAGGTGGCTCCTAGGTTGTTGAAGCGACAAGAAGACGAAGAGGTTGCCTCCAATAGGCGGTCCCCGATAGAAGCCGGGGACTTTAGAATCGAACTAAATGTACTCCTCGATGGCATTCGCTTCGGAGCGGGCGAAGGGACTCGAACCCTCAATGTTCAGCTTGGAAGGCTGATGCTCTACCATTGAGCGACACCCGCATAGAGTCGAGGATGGGGATCGAACCCATGAATCACGGTTTTGCAAACCGTTCCCTTACCACTTGGGTACCTCGACAAACGAACCCTTCCTCCAGGTTCTCTGGGACCCGTATGGGCGACGAAGGGACCTCAAACAGCGTTGCAGCAATCGTAGCTACGAACGTCTACCTGTGGCTGGCCGCTTCACAGCCCTTCGGACTCAGGTAGGGTCGGATTCTGGGTTCCACTGCTGTTTGTATGCACCCAACCCTCGCTGCATGGGCCGATCTACCATGCTTCGGCGTGACGAGAGAAGGACATGGAGCGGGTGACCGGGATCGAACCGGCCGGGGTCCTGATTGGCAACCAGGTGCCTCACCATTGAGGCGACACCCGCAAAGTTAGGGGACCCGGTTTCCCGGATCCCCAGGGGTGATCGTTTCCGATAACCCTCCACCACTCCACCAGGTACAACCCTGGAGAAGATTGGTCCGACCTCCTCTATGAGCCTCTATGAGAAGAGGAACCTGGCCCTCTTTGATACCCTAACTGTCATTTGTCGGACGGAGCTGACGATGGGAATCGGACCCACAACCTCTTCCTTACCAAGGAAGTGCTCGACCGTTGAGCTACGTCAGCAGAAGTAGAGACAAGGGGGTTGAAAGACCTGTTGTGTGGGTCGGGCTGGACTCTAACCAGCGTGGCCTCCCGTCAAGGAGGTGCCTAGTCATCTCGGCCACCAATCCGATGTAGTCCCTCAGTCATTCTCTACAGAGCGGGCGATGGGACTTGAACCCACGACATCCAGCTTGGGAAGCTGATGTTCTACCAACTGAACTACACCCGCATGAATCTCAGAATGACAGTTCCTACACACAAGGACGCACTTGTCCAACTCCCGCCTAATTGACTCACTCATCTGAGGACGCTTGTAGTTAGCTACCTTGAACTCCTTCTCAAGTGGGTTGAGGTGATGGAAGTCCAGCGCTGCTAGACACCTATTGTACCCACACAATATACAAGACCCTCCTTTGTAAGCCACGGCTTGACGCTTGAACTCAAGGTGACGGGCATTCTGCCGAGAACGATCACACGACTTGCAGTAGTTGAACTCTCCACCCCTACCTAAAGTGTAAAAGTTGTCCTTAGTCAGTGCAACCTTGCAGATTGAGCATCGCCTAAGTCCCTCTGGGAGTGGATCGCTATGTAGATCCCTGGTGTTGTGGCTACCCCATGGGGAACAAGTGAGGCAGTACCTTCGATTTCCCAGGTTTTTCTTGACACCACCAATAGAAGCCCAGTTGGGAAAGGACTGCGAGCACTTTTGACAGGTAGGCATAACCTATCGTAGCACAAAGTCAGTTAGAGGTCAACTACCATTGAGCTATGCCCGCAATCAGGGTCAAACTGGCTTTGGTCCGTCTCCCGAGTAGGGTACGGCAAACCCGCCCTTGACCAGTTCATCGTTCACATTCAGCTCTACACCATCAGCCTGCTTGACGAAGATCGAGGCAAGCCAACGGCCATACTTCTCGGTCTTGAAGGAGACGATCCGGATCGTCCCGAGACCCAGAAGCCTGACCAGCTCCTCCTTGGCAGCAAGCCCGGCAACCTTCTGGGTACCCACCACCTCGGGGGTGTTGATCCCAGCAAGCCTGAAGTCCAGGGTCGCCCAGACTCCGAAGCCGAGGTCCACGTCCAGGTAGACCGTGTCCCCATCCACTACCCGCTTCACCTTGGCGTCGTAGTTGTAGTCGCTCATGGTTACCAGGCCCTACAAGGAGATTTGAGCTGGTGATGGGAATCGAACCCGCAACCACCGGTTTACAAAACCGGTGCTCTACCGTTGAGCTACACCAGCAAGGATGAGCAGGGACCAGCCATGACTAGCATGGGCGTGGTCCCGCTGTGGAGCCAAAGGGACTTGAACCCTCCACCTCTGCCGTGCGAAAGCAGCGCTCTCCCAGATGAGCTATGGCCCCGAACCGGATACATTGCCGAGTCGAACGGATTCTCACCAGAGGCTAGGGAGGAATCGAACCCCCACAGGGCGTCCCCTGCACGACCAATCATGTACCCAGAGTGGAGCCTACCGGACTCGAACCGGTCACCTATAGCTTGCAAAGCTACCGCTCTCCCAGATGAGCTAAGGCCCCTTGAACTTGCCCTCTTCAGGACACCCAGGCCAGTGCTTGGGGAACTCCCCCTTGTACCACCAGCCAGAGCAGTGAGGACACGCCTCGATGTCCCGAGGCGTACCATACCGAGCTGGATCGTCCTTGACCTCTTCATTCGTTTGCGGGGTCTTGTCCACGATCATAGCTCGGAAAAAGTGAAGTAGTGGAGCATATCGGACTCGAACCGATCACCTCATGACTGCCAGTCATGCGCTCTCCCAGATGAGCTAATGCCCCATGTTGGCTCCGGCTCGTGGAATCGAACCACGATTCGAGGCTTCAAAGACCTCTGTCCTGCCCTTGGACGAAGCCGGAATAGCTGGGGTGCAGAGAGTCGAACTCCGATTAACGGGGCCAGAACCCGGTGTCCTGCCATTGGACGACACCCCAAAGTCTTCAGCTACCTACCTGTACACCTCCCAACAAGAAGATCAAGCTGCTTGAGGGGAGGTCTATCGTGACGCTTGTCTTCGACTGGCTTCAAAGACACCACCCAGCACTTGTAGGAACAGTGCTCTGCCCCGAGGTACACCACGGGACGGACCTTGCAGATGGGACAAGGACGCTTCATGAACTTGCAGGGGCGGAGGGAATCGAACCCCCATTGGTGGGATTGGAAGCCACGGTCCTACCATTGAACGACACCCCTGTAGCGGACCCAACGAGAATCGAACTCGCCTCGCCCGCTAGACAGGCGGGCCGCCTCACCAGATGCGTATAGGTCCAGTTGCGGAGCGAATGGGATTTGAACCCACGATCTGTGGCGTGACAGGCCACCGGGGACGGCCGAACTCCCCTACCGCTCCGTAGAGATCATCCCAATCGCCAGAATCGCTATCCATGGTGCATCTCCTTTCGCTGTAGGGGTTGATAGGTTCAGTAGTCGTAGTAGCTCTGCTCCCGAGGTGGGTCCATCTTGAAGTACGCCAGGGCCTTCCGGTTCTTCTCCGAGTGAGTGTACCGGGAGAACAGGTCCCAGGCTTCTGGCTTCCCACAACCGGGTACCCTGGGTTTCGGGTCGGGGACCTCCCCGAGGGCTCGTTGAAGCCTGGTCGGAGGGGGAAGGTGCCCCTCATGGAGGAAGAGGACCTGCTCAGGGGGCATCCCGAAGGCTGGGGGATCCTCGTAGACCCTCATCCCGAACCCACCGAACATCCCGATGCTCACCATCGAGGTCAGGAGGGTATGGGTCTCGATGAGACCCAGGACCCGTTCTAGCTCCTCATGGGTGAGCTGGCGGTAGGCTTCCAGCACGATGCCATTCGACTTGTGGTGAGGCGGCCAGAGTCTCTGGTGAAGCTCCTTGAGCCAAGCCAGGTCTCCGTCGGGAAGGTAGCCCATAGGTCTCGAAAAGTTTGCGATGACAAGGGGTGTAGGGACCGGTTTTTGCCTGGCGCTCTGCCAACTGAGCTACGCCCGACCCTTCCGGGCCGAACGGTGGGGCTCGAACCCACGACATCTAGGTTGGTATTGTAGTCTCCACGTCATTCATCGCAGCGTCCCAGGCTGGACTCGAACCAGCGACTTTCAGTTTAGGAAACTGACGCTCTATCCACTGAACTACTGGGACATGACCTTCTGATCTACACCAGAAGGTTGTGGTTGGGGTGACCGATGAGAATTGAACTCACACCACCTGGGCCACAACCAGGCGCTCTACCTTTGAGCTACGGCCACAGAGGAAGGTACTGGAGTCGAACCAGATGCCCTTTTGAGGCATACGCCGCTTTCCAGGCGGGTGGCCGTCCACACAGCCGTTACCTTCCAAACGAACAGCGGAAGCAGGAGGAGTCGAACCTCTCACCTTGCGGTGCAGATCGGGTAGCAACCGATTGGGCGTCCACACACCCGTCAGCTTCCATGTGAATGGGGAACGAGTATCTGAGAAGGGGCTTCCCGAGGGAAGGGCCTCGTCAGGAACTCGTCTCCCGGCGGAAGGCGGAGAAGTCGAATCCCACACGCCTCTCGACGTGCCCTTGGTTTTCGAGGCCAGGCCGTACCCTGTACGGTTCACCTTCCAAATTGTCAGGGTGACTGGACTTGAACCAGCAACGTTCGGCACCCAAAGCCGACCCTCTACCAGGTTGAGGTACACCCTGATGCCCCACCCTTGAAGGCGGTGGGTACCTTGTCACGGATGATGGGCTCGAACCATCGTTGACTCGGTCCCAGAGCCGAGCGCCTGACCACCAGGCTAATCCGTGGTAATTTGTCGTGACAAGTGGTTGAAGACTTCAAGCCTTGCGGCTTCTCTTGCGTCTGCCATTCCGCCACACCCCAGGTTGCCCCGAGATGGTGGGACTCGAACCCACATACCCTTACGAGTGAGAGATTTCCATTGTAGTCCTCGGATCATTCACGACAGTGCGAAGAGGGGGACTCGAACCCCCACGGGAGTTACCCGCTAGCACCTCAAGCTAGTGCGTCTGCCATTCCGCCACCTTCGCATAGTGACCATCGACAAGTTTGGCTCAGAGAAGGGCTTTCGCCCACCTACGCATTACCACTATGAGAAGGGCTGATAGCCCTTTCAAGTGACCGCTCGTCCCGCACCTTTGACTCACGAGAGTCACCTTGCTACCAGGCGTTCCTGGTCCTGGGGGATCTCGATACCAGGTTGCCCTGGTCGAGGAGTCTCTGGCCCGGCGTGTTACCGCTTAGGGCTCTGGTGCCATCGCTAGTCCCTCACGGGAACATCGCTACTTTAAGGTCGTTATGTTGATGTACTCCAAACCGGCATTCGAGGGTCGATCTGATCTACACCAGATCGGTCGGGGTGGGCGGATTTGAACCGCCGATTTCTCGGTCCCGAACCGAGCGCTCTACCAGGCTGAGCCACACCCCGATGGAACCCCCGTTTATAGCCGGAGGCAAGCTACCTGGATCTGCGTCCTTTCGACGCCCCAACGGGTCTACGACCCGGCTCCAGGGGGCATGGTGCTCGGAGGGGGACTTGAACCCCCACGCCACTAGGGCACCGGCTTCTGAGACCGGCCTGTCTGCCAAGTTCCAGCATCCGAGCATGAGCCGCTACGCCTGGTTTTCCAGGTACCCAGAGCTTGCCTCTATCCGCTGCTTGCAACGGGGTCTACGGCAAGATGCCCGAACTCACGGCGAAGTTCGGTGATTCAGCCAGCCCACCTCCGAAGAGGTGGATGATCAATGCTGGCCTTATAGTCTGGGTGGCCGGATTTGAACCGGCAATCCCTTGACCCCCAGTCAAGTGCTCTAACCAGGTTGAGCCACACCCAGAGAAATTGTGAAGGCCGACAAGTGGTGATGAGTCAAGGGCACCAGCCCGTCGGAGAGGAATCGAACCTCCCAGTCCTATGGTTGGCAGGTTGTAGACCCAGCTTCATTCGGCCTTCGACTACCAGACGCCTGACCCGGTCGGGGTCTGACACCTGAAAGAGTTCACGATGACAAGTGGTGCAAAGACAACTTTTAGGTGCTCTACCACTGAGCTATCCCGGAACCAAACCCTCGACCTGGGTCAAGAGCTTGGTTCCGGGAACAGGGAATCGAACCCTGTGACCACCCCATTAGGATTGGATGTAGTCCTTACGGTCATTCATCGTGGGTGCTGAAGGCCGGAATCGAACCGGCTACGCACGGCTTTTCAGACCGTCGCTCTACCATTTGAGCTTCTTCAGCATAGCACCAACAAGGGGAGTCAAGACGTTGATCGGACGCAACCCACGTTGGACCGTAAGCCACAACCGGACCCCCCCATCAACCTCGGAACCTAGGCTTCGAGGCTCATGGCGGGGGGTTGTAGTCCTGTCAGCATTTGGTGCATGGTGCTCGGAGGGGGACTTGAACCCCCACACCACTAGGGCCACCGGTTCTCAGCCGGTGCTGTCTGCCAAGATTCCAGCATCCGAGCAAGTTCTGACGACAAGTGGGATGTGAAGAGGGCTTTTTCATTTTCAGTGAATGTACTCCTCACTGGCATTCGTCAGGGTAGGCCGCTCCAGAGTTGAACTGGACACCTCACGCTTATCAGGCGTGCGCTCTAACCAACTGAGCTACCGGCCTAGAAAACAACGACAAGTGATTGAAAGACGGCCAGAGTAGGAGCCCTTCTAAGTGCCAGTCAAGCCACTATGAGAAGAGGGTAACCCCTCTTTCGATCTCACACATCAAGGCTCTGGGCTAGTCTCTCATTCATTCGTTGTTTGGTGGTCAGAACCGGAGTTGAACCGGTGACACCTTGATTTTCAGTCAAGTGCTCTACCGTCTGAGCTATCTGACCATGGGGTAGCTGGAGAGGGAGTCGAACCCTCACGCCACAAGGGCGGGGAATTTTAAGGTCCCTGCGTCTGCCGTTCCGCCACCCAGCCACATCAGTCCTTCGTGGGCCAGAGCAGTTCCCCGTTCAGAGGGGGTAGCCGCTCCCCTGCCTCGATGGCAAGACGCCTCTCCTCATCCATCCGACGCCTGTGTTCCTCCATTCTTCGGAGGTCTTCTTCGGTCGGCTCCGGTTCAGTCTCCTCAAGCCTGGGTACCAAGGTGAACTCGTTCTCGGGCATCTTGCGACCTCCTACTTCGAGTACCCCTCACCGGACCAACCTCCACCCATGAGCTGGAAGTTGACCCCTCCGCTGATGAGCCTTTGGGCCTCTGGCTTGCCACAATGAGGGCAGTCCTTGGCCGGGGGCTCCTTGATGCTCTGGTCCTGCTCCCAGGTCTTCTCACACGCCTTGCATTTGTACTCGTAGGTCGGCATGAGGGTAGATGACACCGAGAGGGTGACCCCAACGGGAATTGAACCCGTATCCGCACCTTGAAAGGGTGGTGACCTACCGTTAGTCGATGGGGCCGTAGTGACCTCGGGGGGAGTTGAACCCACCGTTTGCTGATTGAGAATCAGCTTGCCTACCGTTAGCAGACGAGGCCATAGGGGGCGACAAGAGGTGTGGTCAAGACATGGTTCTCCAAATGAATGTAGTCCTGACACTGGCATTCGCCCTTGGTAGCGGGAGCTGGATTTGAACCAGCGGCCTTTTGGTTATGAGCCAAACGAGCTTCCAGGCTGCTCCATCCCGCAGAGCTGGTGAAGGGAGTCGAACCCTCTTGGTCCTGTTTACGAAACAGGTGCTCGTCCACACGAGCATCACCAGCATTTCTACAGCTCCGGGACCAGGACTCGAACCTGGAAAAGGGTTGCCCCTCGCTTGGTTAACAGCCAAGTGCCTTGCCGTTAGGCTATCCCGGAAAAAGAGGCTGTGTTGCCACAGACCTCCCACAACAGAGGCTTGGGGGCCTCCATTGCGAGCACAGGAGAGCCTTTAGGGGGCGCACCTGCACTCTACTTCATTACGGTCAGGAGTTGAGCAGCCACCAACAGACCCGGTCGCTGTAGCCCCTCAGTATGGTCGAGGGTCGATCACGTACCGGCTGACACACGAACCTGTGAGGGTTCGCTGGTGAACCGTTCTACTCCTGTCAGGTTGTCAAGGAACAAGGAGGCTCCCAGTGGGCTTACCTCCGTGAACTGGCTCCGGGCCGTGGAGTCGAACCACGCTTACGGGATTCAGAAACCCGTGTCCTACCAAATAGACGATCCCGGAATGTACTGTACTTCTGCTAACTTCGTGGGCCTGGAGGGAGTCGAACCCTCATCTCTCCGGTTAAGAGCCGGGTATGTTAGCCATTGCCACCACAAGCCCATTGTGGAGTGGAGGCAGAGGGAGTCGAACCCACATCCCTCGGGTTAAAAGCCCGGTGCTCTACCGTTGAGCTACGCCTCCTTTCTGTTTTGGCCCACCTTCCGTGGGCTTGATCTTGCGTTTCATCTTGAACCTTCCTTCTTCTTCACTGGTGGAGCCTGGTAGAATCGAACTACATAGCCAAGAGGCACTGCGTTTACAGCGCAGGGGTTCTCCCAGGAACCTGGTCAGACTCCATAGTGGGGCCGTGCAGAGTCGAACTGCCTAGCCAGTGGCCCGTGATTTACAGTCACAGTCGCCTTCCGAGGACGAACCCCGACCCCATAGACGGTCGCTTCGCTTTCGGTTGAGCGTCGATAGAGGTCAGTGATTCCCATGGTCCAACTCGTTTCCCAGTGAAAAGGCGCACGAATCCCGTGCGTCCAAAATCTCAGACGAATCCCTACTGCTGCCACGGGTGGTTTCCCGTGGATTTGTTGTCGATCCAGCTCGACGAAGACCCCTGAAACGACTGAAGCCGCCTCTGGTTTCCCAGGGCGGCTTCGAGTTACGGGAGTCCGTATCTCAGTCTAGCCGCCCTATGGTCCCACCTCCGGATTGGAATGACGCTTGGAGGTGGGATACCAGGGCTGAATAAGGGCCGTTGCGAGCGCAAATGTGGCTCCACAACCCAAGACGCACGAATCCAGAAGCGCTGATTGCGCCTTCATGGATTCTGGTTTGCGACTGGATAGTGAGGACACTTGAGACTCCGGTTGAGCCGCCCCTGAAATAGGTCGCGGCACTCCTGCAAGGCTATAACACCAGTTGGACGGGGTCAAGGTCTTTTTCTTCGATCCTTGATCTTTTTTTGTAGGATACTACCCTACACCCCAACAAGCCCCTCGAAGGGCCTGATCTCTGTACACCGGATCTTCTTGTGGAGATGCTCAAGGGTGATGAACGAACTCCCCGAGCCCGTGATGGACTACCTCAGAACAGCTTCGACAGGAGCCAAATCCTCGAAGCAATTCAAGAGCTTGGTCTTCGGGTCAGAGTCGGATCGCTTCGTTGAGGAGTGGGTCCCGAGGATCTACAGCTACTTGATCCAGGCCCTCGGACCCTTCGGCACCGAGCCCCTCCCGACCATCCACCCTATGTCCGACGGGATGCACATGAGTGGGGCCACGGCCTCCTTCGACATGCAGTCGGGCCAGGTCTCCCTGTGCCCCTCGGTCGAGGGTAACCCTGGGCAAATCCTTGAGAAGTTGACCCATGAGCTGGTCCACGGGTCCTACTCCCAGTTCCCCTCGAACGACCCCTTCTACGATGAGGGCTATGTTGACTTCTCAACCTGGGTGCTCGTCCACGCCCCCATCTATGGTGGGTACCGTCAACAAGCCATCGACGCTGCCGCCTACAACATCAAGATGCGTCGTGAAAGAGCGATGCGAAACAACAGCGACTACGACAGGAAGCGCTGGGCTGGGGGGACCTTCGCCAGCATGTTCCTCGGTCCAATGCTGATCCACAGAATGAAAATGAAGAAGTCCGAAGGCGACTTCACCTGGTAGGGCTACTCGTCCACCAGGCTCATCACCAGGTCGTAGGCATCCTCCTCCACTGTCTTCTCCACCTCGAACACAAGGTCAGTCGGCTCGGGCTCCCAGTTCACCCCAGCGATGATCGCCCGGCCCCGCCCCTGGTCCCACTCGAAGCTCAGGGACCAAACATCAAAGGTCTCCGAGGTATCCCAGACATATAGCTTGCTGACCCCCTCCAAGTGCTGGAGCAGCCAAGCAAGTTTCCTGAGGTCGATGACTCGCCCGAGAAGGACCCCCACCCGGTCTTCAAGAACCTCCTCAGGGGGTACCATCCCCGAAGGAGGATCCCCGGCCCAGGCTCGGAGGGCTGCCACCTCGATCTCGACCCCCGGCCCCGGTGGGGTCAGTAGGTAGCGAACCAGCTTCTCAATGGGGGCCTCAGCGAAGGGCTTCACCACGGACTGTCGAAGGGCCACAAGCATGTACCCGCTGGAAGCCACCGACCAAGAGACGCGGCCCGCACGAAGCAAGAAGGGCCGAGCCTTCCAGGACTCGGCCCCTCCAAGGGTGAACTTGCTGAGAAACTCAACTGGGTCCATGTGGTTCGTCTACATCCTCCAGAGCGAGGTCACCGGAAAACTCTACACTGGGGTGTCCCCGGAGCCGGAAAGGCGACTCAAGACACACAACGAAGGTAAGGGGGCCAAGTTCACCCGAGCAGGTAGACCTTGGCGCATGGTCTACCTGGAAGAGACACCGGGGAAAAGTGAAGCTCTCAAACGGGAGTACGCCATCAAGAAGCTCAGTCGGGTTCAGAAGTTCAGTCTGATTCAAGGGACATCGAGAAGTCGAATGCTTCCTTCTGTGACTCTCGTTCGCTCCGTTCTCGAAGGACCTTGGCCGTCCTAGCCTGAGCGGTCTTGACCGAGGGCAGCTCCTTCTCAATCCCGATGAAGTCCATCCCCTCATTCACGGCCGCCACACAGGTGGTGCCCGACCCACAGTAGGGATCCAGGACGACCCCACCCTTCCGAGTGACAAGGCGGACCAGGTACTCCATCAAGCGGACGGGCTTGACCGTCGAGTGCTCGTTCTCCTCGTCATCTTCCAGGCCATCGTTCTTCTCGTTGGCTGAGGGCTTGGGGACGTAGAAGAGCAAGGAGCCTGGGTCCACGTTGTAGAAGAACCGGCTGGCCTCCTCGTTGAACTTGTTCAGGTGATAAACCGGGCAAGAGTGATGACACTTCCAGAGGGTGATCACCTCATCCCCACGCTCGACCGTTGTGTACTGGTGACCTGCCCCACCACCAAAGGGCTTGGCCCCATCATCGAAGCGGTTGATGGGTGGCATCGAGGCAGACTCCGTCCCGATCTTCCTGCACAAGTCTGAGTGAACGATGATGACGTTGGGTGGGAACCTGCCAGCCGAGGTCACCTCGTTGGCCCCACTGAGGTCTGAGCTGTTCTTCCAGGAGTTTGCCATCGACCCACCCTTGGCCTTGATGGCATCGACCCCAGCCTTGTGCTTGGCGAAGTCCTCGGGGCTGGAGTGTTTGACCCGGCAGCCGTCGATGTTGATCCCCCCGGTCCCGGTCTTGAGGACCTGCCCCACCACGGTGCTCTCCCGAACCGGCTTCCGGAACATCAAGATGGGCTCCCAGTAGGGCTTCAGGGCGGTCCCCCACCCGGACCACTCCTTGGCTGCATCCGTAGCAGGAGCCGTCACCGGAATGTCAACCGAGACCTGCTTTGCCCCAGTCCCGTAGGCTCCTACTCCCTTACCACCTGGGTCAGTCGTACTTCGTACACGCTCGCCCCCTCGAACGAGATCATTGATATTCTCACCTCCGACCCCCTTCTTGGTACCGATCACCTCTCGCTCAGCTCCGAACTTTTTGTCGATAGCCTTAGAGATGTCTGTACTCTTGGGCATCCCCTGGGCTCGGACCCATCGGAGAATAGGAGGCCCCATCTCAGCGTCAATGAGGTCTCGGTTCTCGAACCCCGCTGCCCGAATCCCAATCGAGATGAGGTCCTGGGTTCGGGTACCCGCAAAGCTCAGAAGGAACCCTCCCGGCTTCAGGACACGGAAGCACTCCCGCCAGACCAGGACCGATGGTAGTTCCCAGTCCTTGTTCATGAACTCGCCACCTACATCCAGAGAGCTGCCCTGAAGGTAGGCGATGATCTCTTCGACGGAGGGGTCCTTGTTACCCAGGCCGTAGGGCACGTCGGTAACGATGGAATCCACCGAGTCATCCTCAATGGTCTTGAGAACTTCGAGGCACTTACCGTGGAGGATGGTGTTGATTGGTAGGCTCACGAGGAGAGCCTACACCGATCAGTTTGAGCCGTCAGCCAGGTGCTTCACAACCACCTGCTTGATGGCGTCCCGGTACTTGGCAAGCCCAGCATTGGACATCGAGACATCCTCCCCAAGCAACTGCTGGGAGAGAATCTCCTCGTTGGAGTAGCCCTCCAGGAGGAGGCTGAAGTACAACGGGAGCTTGCCCTTCATCTGGCCCCCGCCAATAGAAGCCAGATCCCGCATGATCTCCTTCTTCTCCAACTCAGGGAGAGCCTCACCAAGATCATCCCACGAACTGGGGTTCTCGATCATGGTGTCGATGTCATCATGCCGACGACGCCCCTCGTAACGAAGCCAGTCTTTTGCAAGGTTCTGGATTGAACGAATGACGATCTTCTCAGCCTCTTCAAGGGACTTACCATTGACCGAAGACCTCAGAGTCGTATCTGAGAGCAACTTCGTCCAGAGGAAGGCCATGAGATCCTCAAGGTCCTCCTTGTTCCCACCCACGAACTTCTTGGCAACACCCTCAACCCTCTTGCCGAAAGCCGCCCCATAATTCTTGGGGAGCCTCCCGAAGTCTCTCTGGTGCTTCGGGGTGAAGGGGGTCTCGGGCATCCCGGTAACGCCCTGGAGCAAGAAGATGCCGTAGGCGGTCTGCCCAAGGTCCTCTGCGTTCCCGCCAAAGCGAAGCTGAAATAGGGCACGAGCCAGACGGTAGCCCCAGGGCAAGGAGGCGTACACAGTCCGGCGAAGGTCGTGGGCAGCTTGGATGAGGCGTAGGCGGGTGTCCATCTCAATCCCTTGGAGGGATAAGAGGATCACCACCTACACGCTCATCCTCCCTGCAAGGCTTTGAGAGCCGTCTTGGGCAGCGAGAGCTTCTGGACGATTTCAGCCAGGGTATGACCCTCGGCAGCCAGGGCCAGGACCTCTTCATGGACCTTGGACTCTCCGCCACCGTCCCGGTCACCGTAGGCGATGACCTTGGCAGCCTCGTAGACCGCCAGAAGGTTTTCCTGACGGGGTCCCGTCGGGTCCTCCAAGGTCTCCTCCCAGGACTTGCCCGACTCAGCGTCGATGCCAGGGAAGTGTTCCTTGTACCGACGGTCTCTTGTTCGGCACCAGTTGGCGTAGATGTTGTGGACCGACCGAGCCAGGTACAGCTTGAAGAAGCTCTTGGTGTGGAACACCAGGGGATCGATATCTACGTGTTTCTTGCAGCGGTCCTTGCGGCCCTCCCGCATCATCTTGAGCCGCTCGATGTCCTCACGAGCGTACATGGCCTTCTTGGAAGCCCAGGTTCCCTCTATCGGAGCGGGTGCCCACTCGGACTTGGACTTCTGGACCCCATCGCTCTTCTTGTTCCAGCAACGGAAACAGATGGTCTGGTAAGCGGGGAGATGATCCCCACCACGCTTGATCTTGCCCACCTTTTCAGCATACCAGAAGATCCTCTGCTTCGGAGAGATCCCCAGCAGCTTGATCAGTTCAGCGTGGGTGTACTGCTTTCCGTTGTGCTTGTTGGTGTGGTGGAGGTCAGGGTTCAGGCGTCCGAACTCCATCTTCTCCTGAAACTCGTGCATGTTGCTGCCACAGCAGGCACAGACCCCATGGTCCCGCTCGAAGACCCGATCCCGAAGTTCGTCCGCTACCCCTCGAACCCGGTCAGTGTGGCGGTTGTCGCCCACACGATGCCGGTGCAGGATTTTCTTGAACTGAATCCAGGTGATCTGAAGATGCGAGCAAGCCTGGAGGGCCGTCAGCTTCTTCGGGAGGGAGCCCCCGGACGCATTGTACTTGCCGATCACGTCAACTTCGATCAGCTTGTACCAAACATGCTGGAGCAAATCCTCGTAGTTCGAGGTCACCCGGTTGTACCGTGTGACCAGCCTGGCTACGAAAGATGCGTAGGTGCGGTACAGATCGTCGTTCGTCCGAGGGACATAGTCGTCCGGAACGTCAGCGAAAGAAGCCTTGGTTCGTGAAGTTGCTGCCATGGGGACCCTCTTCTCTCTGCTACAACGTTTCAGCGGGTTGCCCTTCAACCTCGACCTGAAAATTTCCGGGTGCCTAGGCCGGAACAAGGGCGCAGTAGCGAGGCTTGGGGTTTAGCTTACACAGCTAACCGGTGTCAAACAAAAAAGAGACGACGATGCGAGGAGCCGAAAAAGCCTTGACCCGCAAGCCCCGTGAGCGTAGTACATCCGCTGAAGAACCCCGTGTGCCCACACGGGGCGACCCTCTTCAAGCGAAACCTCCTTCACGGGAGGTTTCGTGCTTTCTGGGCTTGGAAGTGGACGAAGACTTCGACGATCTCCCCGAAGATTCCGAGGATGTCCAGACAATCCTGGCCGAGATGGAGGCCCTGAAGGCCGTTTTTGACGCTGCGTTCCAGGGGGGTCCAGCCGACCGAGCCGTGGCTTGCGTTCGCCAAGCACTGAACATGAGGGCAGGTGATCCGACCCACTTCGAGGGGCAGCTCACCGTCTTCTGCATGGCCCTGGTCCTCGGTGAGGACCGCTTCGACGTGCTACCTAGGGTACCGACAGAGAGGCGTTGGGCTAGGAAGACCTTCGAGGCCCTGGCCCTCGGGTGGGCCAACTGGATCCGCTCCGGCTCCAAGGAGGTGCTTCAGGTCATCGACCAGATGCACTTCTCGGAGCCCGAAGAGGACGATGGGGCCGTCGAGACGCTGAGCCTGAACTTCTGGGCGAAGGCCCTGGAGATGCTGGTCAAGGACCGACCTGTAGAGGCCAAGAAGTTCTTCGAGCGGGCCAACGAGGTGGGTGCCCAGTTCGGGACCTCAACCAACCCTTCGATTTGCTGGACCTACGCCGTCTCCTTCTTCACGAGAGAAGCCCATCGACGCTAGCTTGGCGTCCCAGTCCACAGAGCCCCCCTTCCTGAGGCTCTTCTTCCACTCCCGCACCACCAACCTGGTCCTCCACTCATGTCCCTCTGGATAGGGGTGGAGAAGCTCGGCTAGCTCCCAACGAGCTTGCTCTTCGGTCCAGGTGATCTGAAGGTAAGGCCGACCGGTCCTCAGGTCGATGATCGCCCAGCTCCCCCCGTCCTCTTTTGGAGGCGGCCCAGAGGAACAGGCTGATCCCCCCGAGGAGGAGCAAGTTGACACAGAGGAGCACTTCCCCTGGTCCGATAGGGGGATCTCCTTGCGTGCTCGGATATTCATGGACAAGGGTCTCCCCGGACTGAGGTTCATTCCACATGAGGCTTCCCTCCGGATCAACACCAGAGGACAGCTCATCCAGAGCAAATCTCACCCTACCCTAAGAGGGTCCTCCCCTTAGGCTCATCCTTCTTGTCCTACTTCAGTCCCTCGGTCTCAGTCTCGTCTCAGGCAGCAGCGGCATCTCTACTACTACTGGGGGTGGTAGTGGGGATGGTTACGGTTCCATTGGTTGTGAGGTTGGGGTTGAAATTACTGGTGTTGGTGGATGTACTGGTTGTTGGATCCTTGGCTTCGCCACGAATTCGGATAGGTAGTTCGATAGAACTACCTATCCTATAACAGAGATCATGATCCATACTGATGGAGACATACATCACCGTACAAGGTGATACATGAACCCTCTGAGGGATCATTGGAGCAAAGACCTCTGTTGGGACTACTTCGCCTAAAGAGGTGACGTTGGGTTGCCCCCCAACGTTCTCTCTCCCACCAAGGTTGCCTCTGGGGATCCGTAGCTCACTCCCAGATGACCGAGCACCAGCCGAAGGCTGGCCCTCAGAGGAGAAACCCTCTGAGGTTGATGGGGACGATTCTCCGGTGGTCCTCGAAGAGAGGAGCGACCCAACCAGAGCCAAGGCATGGAAGTCTTTCGAGGGGATCCCAGTGAGCTTCTGGGGTCCTCGTCCCCCCGAGGGGGGCACAGAGACAGGTGACTGAACCATGGGTCGCATTGGCAAGTTCGGTCTACACCAGGACCGAACAGGAGCTTCAGCGACCCGCTTCCGGGGTAGATCGACTAGAGTTCTTCTACCGCCAACCATAGAGGAGAAGCCTTCAGATGACTTGCCCTAGCATTGTAAAGTTCGAGGATCTGAAGGAGTCCCCCTCTGTCCGCATCGAGCTTCCGGCCCCTCTTCCGATTGGTACCCGAATCAACTTGTGCATCACTCTTAGAAGGAAGCACGGAGGTAGGACTGAGGAGCTTCGTGTGAACGGGGAATTTAGGGTTACCAGCGTAACCATCGACGCTGTTGGTGCTTCGAGGCAGATCGTGACCATAGCCTCTACTGGGGTAGCACCCACTTGGAAAGCCGTGAAAAATAGCGTCGGAAAGAAGAAGTTGGCCCTGACAAGGTCACCAAGAACTGAAGTCGCATGAACGACACCTATTGCAACGCAAAGTTGACTGACCCCCTCCCTAGGGCCATCTGGATCCCAAGCGGGAGTTATCGTATTTACAGGGGTTCTCCAGCAGAGATGATCTTGGAGATGGCTGAGGCTCCAAGTCCACTGACCGTTCGTCAGGCCCTTCAGAAGCTCACTGATGGGTTTGCCAAGTCGAGAAAGCTCGTCATTCAACTTCCCTGGAAGGAGTCTGACGACACTCTCTCCACCCTTTTCCTACACGCCCTGATGGACCTGGGAATTGGTCGAGCTGCCCCCTCAGCCTAAGAGGTAGGTACCCATGCCAAGGGTTGCAGCCATCGTCATCCATGCCCTCTTCACCTTTTCGGCCATTGCCTTAGCCCTGGGGATCTTTCTGCGGATCCGAGGGGCTGTTAGCTGGCACGACTTCGGAATCTGGTCTGGACTCAACCTGGGTGTGACCGTGATTCTCGGGGTCCTGATGCTGGTGGACCTACGCTTCAAGAAGCGGTAGTCACCAGCGGTAGCGGCACCCGGACTTGGCCCAGGAGTCCATCCAGCCACCCTTGGCCTTGAAGCGTCGGAACTTGGTTTCGAGACGCTTCATCTCCTCCAAGTTGTCCCCACTGATCTCGGGCCAGATATCGAAGTAGATGGTCTCGTACTTCGTCTTGGCAGGGGGTGCGTACTCGAAGATGTCCGCCTGAACCAGATCGAGGCGGGGGTCCTCGAAGTTCGGGGCAACCAGGTCGATCACGTCCTGGTACTTCTCAACCACGGTGACCTTCGTGACCTCGGTCTTGGCGAGGATGGGGACCAGGATCATCCCGATGCCCAGGCCAGCGATGAAGACGTGGCCTCTGGACTGCCGGACCACCTCCCGGTTCGACATCTTCTCCATCGTGGTGTCGCTCATCATGAGCGTGCTTCCCACGAAGAGCTGGCAGTAGTCCCCGGCTGGCGTCGGGATCTCCCGGCCCCCAGTGATGACCGCCCGAAGGCGCATGAAGTCTTCGTCCTTCTTGGTGATCGTGAGGTGCTTGATTGTGGCAAGCCCCTTCTTACCCTCGGGGACTCGCTTGGTCATAGGTGCGAACTGGGTCATGTGTGCTCTCCAGAGGGCTGAGTCGCCTCCCATTGATGGTCACTTGGTCCTTGCTCCAGACCAGCTTCCCCGTTCGAGCTGCCTGCCTTACCCGGCTTGCAGTCTCGATGTCCGAAGGCAGCCCCTCTCGGTTGAGGAGCACCCGGACCTGGGGAATCGTCAGGGAAGCGATGTTCATCCTCAAGTACAACGAATCGGGGGGCTTTTCTTCAACCATGACCCAGACGAAAGCTCACTTTCAGTAGCACTCAGACCTACACTCACCTATCGAAAACCACACGACTCCGAGGCATGAGGTTTTCGAGACCCACCCCCTCTGAGGTTTCTCTGAACCGACCTTGGTGTATTGAAGGCCCATGACACACGGAGTCTTGTCGGGTAGGGCGATTCAGAAGGCCGTTCGTGAGGGGGCCATCTTCATCGACCCCTTCACACCGGCCCAACTGAACCCGGTATCGTATGACCTGACTCTCGGAGAAGAAGTCAGGGTCTACGAAGACGTGAACTACCTCCATGAGGAGGTCTCTGCTCCGGGTACCTTTGATGGCAGGCACATTCAACCGTTGACCGGGATTCACCCAGGAACTCACTATCTGGACTCGAAGAAACCCAACCCAACCAAGTCGTTCAAGATCAAGGATGAGGGTTGGCTTCTGAAGCCTGGGGTCGGATACTTGATGCACACTCACGAGCGTGTGAGGACCGACCATTTTGTGCCCGTGGTGGACGGAAAGTCGAGCATCGGAAGACTCTTCATCGCTGTTCACGTCACGGCGGGGTATATCGATCCAGGCTTTGATGGTTGTTACACCCTTGAGGTCATGGCCCTTCACCCAGTCAAGGTCTACGCTCGGCAGCGGATTTGCCAGGTTCGGTTTCATACCATCATGGGAGAGGTCACCCTCTACGATGGGCACTACAAGGGTGACACGGCCAAGGGTGCAGTAGCTTCGCACTCCTACGAGCAGTTCGAGGACAAATGAACTTCCGACACGTCAACCCAACCCTAGCTTCTTTCTGCATGGCGGGAGCATCTGAGGAGCATCTCGGGCATGATTGCTCCCAGCATGAGCATCACGACTCGGGCAAGGTCAACCGACTCCCCATCCGGTTCTTCCCGGATGAGATTCTGAACAAGGTCTGTGCCCCTGTTTTCGAGGTCAACGATGCTGTTCGGCAGCTCGCCAAGGATATGCTCCTGACCATGATGGTCGAGGGCGGGATCGGGCTAGCTGCCCCCCAGGTAGGGAAGCTCATCCGGGTCTTCGTGGCAGACGTGAACTGGGTCACGGGGACCAACAACTCGGACCCTCACATCTTCATCAACCCAGAGATTGAGCCCGTCGAGGACCTGGATGGCTTCGGGAGGCACACCTCGGAAGAGGGCTGTCTGTCCTTCCCAGGGGCCTCTGGGAAGGTCGAACGCTACCGGGCGGTCAAGGTGTCGTTCCTCGATATGAATGGCTACAGGCAGGTCATGGAAGCCCGTGGACGCCTTGGTGTGGTGGTCCAGCACGAGATGGACCACCTGGATGGCAAGACCATCCACAAGGCCATCCCGAGCTTCGAGATGGCAAAGGCTATGAAGCACATCAAAGCTGCCCTCCGAGAGCGGAGGCGAGAAAGTAAGACGAAGAAGCGGTGATGGACACCTCCAACCACCAGCACACCTACTCGGACGGGGAGCATACCTGGGACGTGGTCGATCTGTGGAAGGCTGCTTCCGACTACGCCCCAGTTGAGATGCCCCTATCCGAGATTGCTGACCTGGATTGCCTACTCGATAGCCATTGCTGGGCCGATGGTCCCTTGTCCGTTCGGGAGATCCTGGAGCATGGGGACCGGGTCCGGGATGCGGACCTGAGCTACCCCATCATCCTGACCCCAAGAGGTTGTATAGCAGATGGGTGCCATCGGCTCGTGAAAGCCCTCAGAGAGGGCCGAAGGACCATCTTGGCAGTCAGATTGGACTTGATGCCAGATCCCCTCCCAGCGGGCTAGGTGGGACGCCTTCGCTGGACCACGGTCACGTTGGCCTTCTCGACCCGGAGCATCTCCTTGATGATGCTGTAGGCCAGGTCAGCGTTGAAGTTCTTGCAGGAGAACGCATCCAGGCTGAAGAACTTCTGAAGGGGCCAGCAATGGATGCTCAGGTGACTGGTGGAGATCACACAGATGGCTGTGATCCCACCCTCATCCTCGAACTTCCCTGTCTCTTGAACCCGGCGAAGTACCTCCGGGTCTACTGGAACTTCGTAGACGTGGGGCAGGTCCAGGGCCTTCATGTCAAGAGCCGAGACGATCTGAGCGAGCAACGCTTCAATCGTTTCTCTTGTGAAAACAGAGGGGTCTTCCACGTAGCCATCAACAATGAGGTGGAGCCCGGCGCTCGACAACTGTCCCATCTCTTGACCTCCAAACAGGGGAACAGGTCAAGCCCCCTTACAAGAGCTTCATTCAGTTTCGTCGCCCAGGAACCGAGCGACCACATTGTTCACAAGAAGGACCTCCGAGGCCACCTTGGGATCCGCTGGAACGTGCCAAATCTTGTAGAGGCCAAACACCTTGTTCTGCTTCCTACCCTTGGGGATCGGCTCGATCTCGACAGTTGGGTTCCCATGTTTGTCCGATCCGAAGCTGACAACACGGCCCTTCTTGTTCTTGTACTTGCCGTAGAGGATGATGTCCCCCACGTTGAAGAAGGAGGCCCGCTTTACAGAAGCAGCGCAAGCGAAGGGAACCTCATCATCGTAGGTGCTCTTCCCAGCGTCCCCCCAGTTGCAGGTTGGGCAATTCTTGAGACAGGCGTCTGCCATCTCTTTCAGTTGGTTGAGCTTGTGCTTCTCCCTGGTCGCCCGCTCCTGCTCCTTGTACCAAGCAGTCTCGTACTTGTCCTGGATCTTCTCGCACTCCTTCTCTTTCTTCCGCTGCTCACGGTACTCCTTGTCCTGCTCCCGGAGCATCTTGGACACGTACTTGTCCGCATTCTCTTGGAGCACTCGCTCACTCTCTCCTGGGTGCTCCTCGACGTACTCCATGAACCGTTCGGCTCTTTGGTCAGGAGTTCCTTTGAACTGGTTCTTGACCTTTCGCCAAAGGGCTAGGTGCTCTGGAGGGATGTTCTTCTCGGTGAAGTCGTTCTTCTCTTCCCGAAGTTCCTTCCGCCTCTGCTGAGGGGAGATCCTGGCCTCCAAGTACCGGGTGGCTACTCGAACAGCCAGTTGCTCAAGGGTGAGGTGGTTCATCAGCGCCTACCAAAAACAGTGCCGGAGGTCGGGACCCAGATGTCCCAGGTCTTGTCCCAAGTCAGATACTCAGGGGTGAGGAAGCAGTAGCCCCCATCACGCCAGCCCTTACCCCATGAGTTCTTCACCTTGAAGAGTCCGTTGACATAGCCAACGATCATCATGGCGTGACCACCCATGGTCGCCCCTGTTGGGCGGTCAATCGTGGAAGGTCCACTCGACTCAGTGAACGCCTGATTCACCAAGGTCCCAAAGACCACGGGATGCCTAGCTTGGAGGGCTGACACAATCTCGGTGAGCCGGTCGTCCCCTGTCTCCCTGATGCGGTAGTAGCTGTGGATCTTGTGCCCGGTAGCCTGACGCATGGCCTTGATGCTCGGGGAGACGAAGACCTTGCTCGTGTCGTAAGGCCATACCTTCTCGTCACAGATCCCGAAGCGACTGAGGACCTCGAAGCACAGTCGAATGAAGGTCCCGTCGTCCTTGTTGATGTCCCCCTGGCCGTCTCCGTCGTCATCCATGAGGGACCGGGCCATCGAGTAGACAAAGAGGCGTGACAACTGAACCGGGGGGCGTGGAGCCCTGCCTTCGGCAGCAGCCTTGTCGGCTTCGTCGATGGCGCTCACTACCTCCACCGAATCTGCTGTAGCATTCCCGGCACATGAGCCGATGTTGTACTGATTTGACTCAGTTGCGAAAGGGCTCAGGTCAATGTCCCCGTCAGAGGTGCTGATCAGGAAGGGCTTGAGCTGGGTCTTGAAGTCGAAGTCGTTCTTGACACCTTCGATGGGGTCCCGACGGTAGCCTAGCTTGATCTCCATGGTGCTTCCTCTACCGAGGCCCTTCACGTAGAAGGTTTATCGATCCCAGCTACCGAGGCCGTGGATAAAGAACTCATCCCATAACCTCGGTAGGATGAGCATCTTCTCCACTGTGCAGGTCAAGGACGGCTCGGGTTCCTGGCAGGAGACCCTGGATGGGGTTGATGTCACACCTGGAAACATCATCTCCATTCGGCTCAAGGATGCTACGGGGGTTAGCTCTTGGTACCTCAGATCCCTAGGAACTGATGAGGAATCAATCACCCCCACCCTGTCGGATGTGAACCCAGGGACGCATCTGGTCTTGAGTCCCACGACCGAGGTTACCTTCACAATGGAGGATGCTGATGGCCGGGCCTTCGGATTCCACTCCAGGGTTGATGGAACTGATCCATCCCACATCTCTAAGTTTGCAGTCTTCACCTTGACTATGAACGGAGACCGTGTCGGTTTCGTGGGGATGACTCATGAAGGGGATTCCGAGTTCGGGTGGACCCGTCTAGTCAACAAGCTGATTCGCAACGCAACCCCTGGAGGGGTTGATGCAACCTCTATCCAGGGAACCCCAGTTTATGCTGGTCCAAGCCTAGGTCAGGGCCTAGTTTTCAATGGGACCGCATACTCCCCAACTGACCTACCCCTGAAGTTTGCTAGGGCTGACAACTCCTCGGGCGCTAGAGCTGTCCCCTATAGGCGGACCAATTTGACAGGAGGGCGTTCCTGGTCCGAGGGATTTCAATACTATGTAGGCAGAAATATTGGGGCAAGCCCAGTCATTCGCAGCCTTACCTCAGACTCGATCACAAGCCCAGCAGTCGGACCCTCCAACATCCCAGCAGCGATGGCCTCTTGCCTTCTAGGGGACGAGGTCTTTTTCACAGGAACCTGGAACGGGGAGGATGGTTGGCTCTGGTCTTACAACATCAACGAAGGAACATCCCGTAAGTGGGCTCAGTTTTCGGCGGTAGGTGATGCAGACATCCCACTCAATGGCAACCTACCGGGGATGAACTGTACTGACCTGGTTGCTCACACAGACTGGGTCGGTGGGAACTTTATAGCAGGAGTTCAGCCAAACGGCTTCTACTTGATGAACATCTACCGGTCGATGACCAACCCGGTTACAGGGAACCCTTTCTACACAAAGTGCTGCCCCAACACCACGGATGGTTTCCTCGGAGGTCGCATTGCTGTTTCAATGAAGGGGCAGAACTCTTCTCATAAATTCGGGCAGATTATGGTCACTGCCCCCAATGAGAACACCATCTACCTGTATGACTGGAATGGTGGTGTGTGCTATGGGGCATGGCAGTTCCCAGGACTCCAACCAACTGCTATTTGTGCCGACGCTGAGGAGAACATTTGGGTCTGTGATACGGCTGGTGACCGTGTGTACAAGATGGAGGTTGGGTCTGATGCAGCCACAATCGTTGCAATCGGTGACATCTACATCAACGACCCAAGGGACATCATCTTTGATGGGCAGAACATCATTGTGATGAGCGTTGCAAACAACGCATTCTATCGTATTGACCCAAGGAGAATGGTTGTTGATGCAACATTGGCTGCCAATGGGGCCGACGTTCGATTCGGTTTGTATGGTGGATCGCTCAATGCTGACTGGAGCCGGATGGTATGGGATGGAGAGACCGTGTGGTTCAGGAGCACCACCGATGATATTGGGCACTTCGATCCCGCTTCGATGACCTGGCTCGGAACCCCGGATTACTCTCCAGTGAGAAGCAACATGATTGCTATAGCCCCTGGGGTTATGGCCTTCTGGGTTGGGGGTGGTACAACTCTTCAGTTCACCTGTACCAACATGGGTGGAAACCAGGCGTTCAACTCGATCTCCTGGCTCGACAGACCCCTCGATGTAGAGCTTGGAGGAGGAACCTCCAACGAGTATGCCCAGGCCACCAGCGGGGTAGTAAGGGGCATAGTGAACACGAGCCCTCAGGTGGTTGGCTTTGCTCGTCTGGTTCACCCATCAAACGAATCCACTCAATCCCACAAGATCGCCAAGAAGGGCCGTCGCTACCGTCGGGTCCGCTTCCGAGGAGAGGGGCACTGTACCGCTACGGGGACCCTCACGATCAAGGTATACGACTGCAATGGGGCTTCTGGGGCTGTTGGATATCTTGCCAGTGCCACCCAGACAATCACAACCGTTGGAGGCTATGTAGGTGGCCCAGTCTCAACCTTTGACGTGGAACTCACCGAACTGACTTCTTGGATCAATACCCTGGCACCAGCAGTCACCTCTGGACTGTTCGAGGTGGTCGCTTATGTCGATGCAGCCGGTGCTAACGCTGAACTCTACCGAACTGACATTGTTGTGAGCTGGGAGACCGCATGATCACCAACATCATCCTGACCAAAGAAGAGCTGGATGCTCAACTGCAAGAGTCGGTAAACTCTGGCGAAACCTTCATCCCGATGCGAGTCTTCTTCAAGAAATGGTCACAACGCTACTTTCGAGCGGCATCTGTCTCGGAACTCCAGGGGGTGGTAGCTGTTCTGCCGGGACCCTTCATTATGTCCACGGATGGGTTGACCTTTCTCACACTTGGTCCAGAAGGTGGTCAACAAATGCCGATCTCCGTGGATCGGCTCCCATCTCACTAAGCTACCTTTCAACTCGGAGCATAGCATGAGACACATCAGCCTCTTCACCATCCTGATCGGACTGTTCCTCGTTGGGTGCCCACACCAGGGGGATCGTGAGGCCCCGAGCCCCGCCCCCATCAAGCCCCCGGACACAGACCTGTGTGGGAAGATGTGTGCTCACCTAGGCCCCAAAGACAAGGGTGGGCTTGGTTGCGAGGAAGGGACCCCGGTCTACAACTCGGACAAGCCTGGCCCAGTGGATGTCCCGAACGAGACCTGTGAGGAGTTCTGCAAGGTCTCTCAAGATCGTGGTGCCTTCATGAACCCTCGATGCGTCATGCTCGTTCCGAGCTGTGACAAGGTCGAGGAGTATCGCAAGAAGGCTCCCGAGACCTGCAAGGAGTAGTCATGGCTGCCTCACCAACGGTTCAAGTCAAAGACGGGGTAGGGGGAAGCTGGACTACCCCCACAGCCGGGATCAATGTTACCCCTGGGAACACCATCTATTTGAGACTGGTAAGTTCCGATGAAGTGTCACAGTGGACACTTCAGGCGTTTGGGGTGGATGAGGTCACAGGTATTGCTCCGGCCCTCTCCGGAGTGGACCCAGAGACCCATGTGGTCTCCGACCCAACCTCAGAGGTGACCTTCACAATGCCTGCCGGAGTTGGCATTGGTCGGGCAATCATCTTCCGTTCGATGGTCAACGGTGGTGGGGCGGGCCTGGTCTCAAACTTCGGGATCTACACCCTGACTACTGACGGCTTTCGAGTGGCAGCCGTGGGTGAACGTTTCGAGGGAGATCCCGACTTTGGGTGGGCCACTACGATCAACACCTTCATTCGTTCTGGTGGTGGTGGTGGTGGTGGTGGGCTTCCACCAGTCTCCGGAGAGCAATACGCCGTCTTGATGGAGGACCCAGGTGGGAGCCCGGTCTTTGCTCGACTGACTCAGGAGATGATTCTTCCGGCCTTTGCCATTGCCTCTTTCTCGAAGACCGCCCCCAATGGTGGAACCACTCTCTACCGAAGAGGGGACAGCATCAGCTCGGTCACGGCTTCCTCGACCTATACTTCTGGCCCTCCAAACTCTGCCTCAGTGGCGAATTCTTTCGGGGGGAGTACCACTGGTGGTGATGTGAACCCTGGGTCCTGGTCTAATCTTGGGTCATATACCAGTTGGGGCCTAGGTGGATCTGCCCAACGGTTCGGAACCGATCTGGGAACAGACCCAACGATGACAGCCACCCTTACTGCCTCGAAGGGGAGTGTCAAGACAGCCTCTTGGACTGTCACTTGGACCAGTGACATTTGGTATGGGGTGGGAGAGGCTGAGGCCCTCACTGAAGAAGATGTGAAGGCACTTGCTGGGACGACCCTTGCTACCTCAAGGAATCGGGTCATTACGGTGAGTCCAAGCGACCAAAAGGTCTACTACGCTTACCCCAAGGCGTATGGAGCCGCAACCTTCACCTTGAACGGGTTCCCCGCTGCCTTCAATGAACCCGTCGAGATCCAACTCACCAACATCAATGGTGTGACTCGGACGTACTACGTTTATGAGAGCACCAATCTCCTCACTGGAACCAACCTCGCCTTTGTGGTGACCTGACATGCCTATCGGACTAACAGACATTCTCGTCCCTCTCGGGTCTTTTCCACTCGTTGAGGACACAAGCACCAAGGGCGGATTCCGAGCTGTAGCTAACATCGCAGAAAGAGATGCTATCGCTTCTGTCAGCCGAAAAGCTGGGATGCTCGTGTGGGCCGAGGAAGAAGGCTCCATGTGGCAACTCGGGAGCGACCTCCTCACCTGGAATCCCTTCAGCTCAGGTGGCGGGTTCACTGCTGGGGGAGACCTCTCAGGTGGATCCACGAAGCAAACCGTAGTTGGGGTTCTCGGTCAGGGTATCATTGACGCCTCTACCTGGGAAGGAGTGAACCCCTACAAGGATCTCCAACCCTTGACCAAGGCAGGGGACCTGCTTCAGCACACAGAAGGGTCAACCTGGCCCTTCAAGGTAGTACCCTTACAGCCTTGGAGACTTGCGGTTCTCCGACGCAAGAGCATTGTATTCTTGTCCTGGAGTGACAGCCCAGATACTCTTGAAAGCAGGGAGGTTTTAGACTTTCTTGGACCCCCCCTGGGAGATGGAACCCCTGACCCAGAAGAAGAGGCCACTATCGTTGATGCCACTTACGATGGAAGGGATTACCTTTGGGTCATTGGGTATCGAGAGGGAACCAATCCAGTACAACAGCTCCTCTGGTGCGTGACACTGTCTGACCACGAAGTGTTTGAGTATGACATCACTCCTTCACTACCAGAGGGTGGGTCACAGCTCCTCAAAGTGGCTTCATCCCAAGATTTGGAGCTTGTCTGGCTATTGTTCGTAGATGGGACTCAAAATATCAAGAGGCTCATTCCTTTTGACTCACAAGTTGAGACAATAGGTGCCATTATCGACTTCCCTGAGGGGATGTCAGACATCCAATGTGCGAGTGATGAAAGAGAGACGAAAGTCTACTTCGGTGGAACATACTATGGGGAGATCCCTGAGCTTGGGGACGCATACACAGGGGTTGTGTACTCCTACGATGGAACTACCTGGGACTCCCACATTGTCGAAACAGGTGGGTCAACAGATGTCACTGACATCCAGGTTAACCTTGGGTTTGGGGGCGAGTATACCCTTACAGTTGTTGCCAACGGGCAACGTGACAACCGAGGAAGTGGTGGGGTAGAGTTTATTAGTACCACTGACGGGTTTGAGCTGACCCGATCTTTCAGTTTCCCACCTTTCACCAATCCGATTGGGGTTGCATCTCGCCTCCCAGAGAACACGCCCACGGCTTGGGTTCTATGTACCCCAGGGCCAACCTCCCGAAACTGCTACCAGCTCCTTCGGATAGATGACCTGTACAATACAGAGTCCCCGAACGACCCCTCTCTGGGGCAAACAGTCCTGGCTCCATACGGTTCAAATCCAGGACATATTGCTTTCAATCTTGGGTCGGAGCTTCTGGTAACTTATCGTTCTGCTGAGTATGTTGGGGCTCTTGGTGAGGTTGATGGGGAACTCAACTGGTTCCAGTACCCAATGGGAGGGGCACTTCAGTTTGGCCCAGATATGCACCTGGCTGGGTACCCCATTCACCCGTTCAATAGCCAAGCTGAGGGACAGGGGACTGTCCCAGTCTTCCGTGGGAACAGCTTCGTGTTTGAGTCTGTTGGGTCCCCAGGTGAGGCAGGGGGGGATCTCACAGGAACCTATCCAGACCCAGTAGTAAACGGGATTCAGAAGTCCCCGATCATCCCGGATGGGCTCAAGATTTACCGATCCAGGGACAGAACTCCTCCAACAGACCTGGCTGGGAATGTGTCCGGCATGGCGGTAATCAAGGGTTCTGCACAGGTCGAGCCTAGCATCATCTCCGTTGTGGATTGGAGTGAGTGGTGGGTACTCCTGAAGAACGGAAAGGGTGTTGTTCACGTCACCCTGACCTTCTCAGAGAATGGTGGGGTAGACCGTGTGAACCAGTTCTACCCTGTGACCACGAATGCCAACGCTGAACTCAAAGACATTCTCTATGATGGGGTGAACAACTGTGTCTGGGTTGCTGGGTCTGACAACTTCGGAGAAGGTAGGGTTTGGAAGATTGACCTTGGTGCAACCCCAATCGAAGCTGTTCCATTTGTAGAGCGCCCCCTGGATTTCCTGTGTACGGGACTAGCGGTAGATGGGGACGGCCAGCTTTGGGTCAACATTAGGGTCGTGGATGGGGTAAGTTATGCAGCAATGTTGAATCCGGTGACCGGTGTCGAGGTCACAACCATCACCTATGACTATGATGGCGACTTTATCCCCAGTCCAGCGGCAATGATGGCGGAACCCAACGGAAGCTACATCTGGCTCGCCGGGTATCTTATTTGGGATGGGGTTCACCTAGCCTGCGCCTACCAAATCGATGTGGACTCTCAAACGGGAACCCAGATTCAGGTAGGTGGTCATAGCAGGACTGACCCTCTTCTTGATGTAGCGGTCACTACTAACAATGTATACATGGTTGGCCGAGACTACCTCTACCAATTCTCTAGTGGGTCTACAACACCCGGAGTTGAGTATGCCCTTCCTAGTGGGGACAACCCATCCAGGGTAACAGCCATGGATGGGGACGACTCTACCCGTGACTACGTTCTGACCTTGAACGGCTATGGGGGCAGCAGTATCAGTGGTTACGCTTACTTCGGAGGGATTCAAGAATTCTCCCCCTACAACCCCAACCCCAAGTTGTTTTTGCCCTCCGGGTCTGAGGCTCTCGACTTCCAAATGACCAGTGCTGAGTCTGGGTGGGTCTCATTGGAGGGGTTCGATGAGGTTTCCACCTTCGACTTCACTGGAATGGGGCTGCGAGTTGGGGTGGGGAGCTTCTTCACCGTAGGTGGTGTTGATTCCCTTGCTGGGTATCAGGTTCCATCAAACCCGAGCATTTATGATATCGGCAAAGTCCTCACCTTCACTGGGGTGGACTTCAAACTCATGCTCTCTCCAGGTCTTCTCGTAGGTGAGATCAGGGCTTGGACTGGAGCTGAACCACCTCCAGGGTGGGTGATCTGTGACGGACAAGAGTTGGATCGGAGCACCTATGCTGTACTGAATGGCCTCTACTTCACCCAAGGATACCCCTTTGGTGAAGGAGACGGGGTAAGTACATTCAATGTTCCAGATGCCCGAGGGCGAACCTTGGTTGGGGCTGGAACTCGGGAGGATGGGGAGTTCACCATAAGTCGATATATGGGAGACCAAGTTGGTGTGGAGTCAGTGACCCTCACGGCCTACACCTCGGGTCTGCCCTACCATAGCCACACCATCCAGGACTATGGGCACGATCACGAAGTCGATCTTGGTTCCCACACCCACGAGTTTACAGGGGCTTCGCACTACCACAACATCAGCCCCAACCCCCACAGCCATACTGTAGCGGTTGACGCCTACAACTCAGGGTCAACTGGAACTGCCTACGTTCAGGGTGGGTCCGAGGTCGGCGGGTCCGGTTCCGTATCCTTCACAACATCCTCGACAAGTCTATCCGTTAGCTCAACTACAGCCGGTGGAACCAATGAATCAGCATACCTCTCCACCTCCAGTGCGTATGGTTACACTGGAATTAGTATCGACGGAACTGATGCTGAAGCTGGTGGAGCCCATGAAAACATGCAACCTAGCTTGGTGGTAAACTACATCATATACACTGGTGTAGTCCTCACCGAGATTGTCCCTATTGGCTAAGCCGGTTATCATCACAACCTGCAAAGGAAGGCTCGCTCACCTGAAGCAGAGCCTTCCTTTGATGCTTGAACGTACCCCTGCACCCATTGTGGTGGTCGATGCGGAGTGCCCTGAGGGGACCGGTAACTGGGCCATATCCTTGAGCAACCACAGGGTCCTTGTTGAGAGGGTTCGGATGCCTACCTGGAGTGCCCCCGTGGCTAGGAACCAGGGGGCTAGGAGGGCAACCTCCGAGGGGGCAACCCACCTGGTATTCCTGGATGCCGACAGCCTGGTCCAGGAAGGCTTCTGGAGCTTCATTGAGCCCAGGTTGGACCAGGACTCCTGCCTCTTCATAAGCCCCTCAGCACCGGACCTGATGGGGGCATTGGCCGTTCCAGTCTACCGGTTCTTCCAGGTGGGTGGGTATGACCCCCGGTTCTGGGAGTACGGCCACGAAGATGTAGACCTCCGAATCCGGCTGTACCTACAGACCGGAAGGTTCCGTTCGGTACCCCCAGAACTCCTGAAAGCCATCCCCCACGGAGATGACCTCCGGCTTCAGTTCAACAGGTCAAAGGAGCGGTCCAAGGAGGAACAGGCTGCCAGGACCCTCGGACTTCTTGCTCAGAAGTATCTCAAGATCACGCGGCTGTCACTGGCGATAGACGGAAAAAGCTCGGTCTTTCGACGGCTATTGGGGATAGAGAATCAAGTGCCCTCTGGAAGCCCCGGTTCACCAGGGCGTGGTCTCGTCTCAACTGGACCTGGAGTCGGCACTCCACCCCAGAAGATCCCGTCAGTAGGTAGAGGGCCAGGGCGCTCACTAGGCCCGAACGGTTCCACCCCTGCCAGCAAGTGACCAGGACCTTCTGACCGTCCCTCACGGCCTGAGCCACATCCCGAGCTGCCCGGACTGCGATGAGCAGCTCCTCTCTAGTTGGCATCCGAGTCGGATCATCATCGTTCGGGGCGTAAATCACTCGAACCCCCTGAAACTGATGTGCTGCTGGCTGCCACTCCTGAGCACATAGCACCAAGACCTTGAACCCAAGGTCTCTCAAGGCGCTTCCGGTTGGGGGTCTGGAACCCTGCCACAGGTTCACGATGATTTCGTTTGCATCTAGGCTCATGGACCACTACCTGAGTTCCAAAAGGGTTTCACCGCTTGGTGGGTGAGTACCGTTGCCCATCCCAGGTGTACACAGAGTCGATGTGAATCCGGTCCCCTTCTCGGGTCACCAAGTCTAGGACAATCCGGATGTGCCTAGGGCTGGACTCAATGACTCGTCCAGGAAGCTCGCCCCAGACTACCTTCTGGCCTCTACCCTGAGGGCGATACACCGTGCTCCAAGGGATCTCCTCAGCGTAGTCGGACGATGCCGAGGCTGGGGCTATCCATTCGTGTACGCAGTTTGGACCCTTCTGGGTATCGCCAGCCAGGCAGTTTGGGCCTGCTACAGCGGGACTCGCCAGAAGGATCAGAGAATAGGGTAGGAGGTAGAGGAACTTGCCCATGCCTCTACAACGGATGAACAGCAGGAGTCTTCAACCCTCGTTCGAGAAGCTGCCCATCTTTTTTCGGGGTGCTTGGATTTCAGGCTTGGACTGAGTACGGGGCCTAGGTCGTGGAGCAGGTGCTCTTTCCACAGGAGGTACTAATACCTGCTCTTCTTCAACCTGACCGGATGTCAGGCAGTAAGTGCCTGCTTCTGGGTCACGTTGTCTAGCCGCAATAGGTGGCGGAGGGTCACTTGAGACCTTCTCACAAACCTCCTTTGTGGCATCAAGTATGGCCTGGACTTCTGCACAGACAGCCCGTATTTGGCCGGACTGTCGTTTGAAGAACTTGGGCTTGACTACGGGGTGCATGGGCTTCTCCTAAGTATAGGGCTGCATAAGTAGTGCCGCAAGCCCCAGGAAAAGCCCAGGATTTAGCTGAAGGTGGGGCTCACCTAGACTTGATCAGCCCCAAAGCCGACTGAAGCCCTTGAAGTAGACCCTTCACCTCGGCCAATGTAGTCCGTACAGTGGCGATCTCCTCTGCTCTCTGCCGATCTGACTGCTCGAAGTCCTCTTCAGTCACCAGCTTCTTGAACTTGCTTTCGATTCGCTCGCACCTCTCCTCCAATTCACGGAGGCGAGGCTCAACGGTCATCATCCGTTGGATTGCCTGGTCCAGGTTGGGGAGACTGGGGAAACCCTCAAGTCCAGACAAGGTAGATGGGCGGTTCCACCTGCCGTTGTTCATCCCCTCAATCTGGTTGCGAACCTGACGAACAGACTCCTCAACTAGACTGATGGAGTAGGCCAAACCAGACTTGTTGTCAACGGAACCAACTCGCTTCTCAAGGTCTTCAACCTTCTTCTTGAGGTCACGGAAGAAAGCGAAGATGGTAGACAGAGCTGTCCCACCCCCCGAGATGATAGCGGGTACGACACTTTCGAGGAGGTTATCGAGAGAAAACGCCATGTCTCTCCGGGGGTCTATCTAGCGCCTGGTATAAGGCGAAAACAAGCCTTCCATAGTCAAGGGTAGCATCAAAGCAAAAGGCTGGCATGGGAAAGGAATCCTCCCACACCAGCCTCTTGTGAGCCTAGGCCCTGGAACTAGAGCTGAACCTTCTCGATCACTTCAACCCAGTGCTCCTTGCCGGATCCAGACACAAATGCCTCCATGATCTTGAAGACCGTATCGGAGAAGCCCCCGACGTTGAGGGTGTCCGCCTTATCCGGGGCCTGGGTCGTTCCGTTCGGGGTCAGGTCGATGCACACCAGCTTGGCGTTGGGGTTGCGCTTCCGGAGAAGCTCCCACTGCTCCGACATCTGAGTCCCACGGGAGTACCCGTAGTGACCCGTCCAGGACTCGTTGTCTGAGATGAATACAACAAGATCCACGCTCGCCTTCTTCTTGTTGAGCAGGGCGAGAGGAGCCGCACAGTTGGTCGATCCACCCCCAACGGAGGCGAGGATCTGTGCGTTCGTCATGATGGTGTCCTTGCCGTTCACCTTCACCGAGCACACATCACCCTCGAAGGGGATGACCTGAGCCGTCGGGTTCTTCCGGAGCAGAGAGGCTGCCACCAGGGCAGCAGCATCAATGGCCCGGACCTTCGTGGTTGCACCCTTCCGGTTACCCGTGATGTAGGCACTCGACATCGACCCAGACACGTCCGGGCAGATGACCACGTTCTTGCCCTCGAAGCTCGGGACGTTCTCAGTCGCCACTTCCATGGCATCCTGGAGAGCATCCGTGATCTTCTTGGGCATGTCCTCAGCCTTCTCCGCCGAAGCCGCCCGACCGAATCCGTAGCCTCGACCGTAGCGGATGGAGTCATCCGTGACAGCCTTGTAGGCCATGAGGATCTGGAACGGGAAGACCTTCGCCTTCCTGATCGCCTCCTTGTCCCGGAGCTTCTCAGCTACGAGCTTGACCATCTTGGGATCCTTGAAGACCCCCTGGCGGGAGAAGGTGTTCAGGCTCTTGAAGGTCTGAGTCCAGGTAGCCTTCTGGGCGATGGCCTTCCAGTCCTCAGCCTTGAGCTGGAGACCGGTCAGCATCTCGAAGGGGGCTGCCGGGAGAGCACCCTCCGGAGAGGCCCTGTACGCCTCGTAGGACGCCACGATGGCCGGGAGGGAAGTCGCCACGTCGAACTCCTTGCCCTCGAACTTGCCGGTCTTCTTGCCAATCAGATGGGCATAGAGGGCCGACCGGGTAAGGGTCTTCGGAGCCACACGGGCCAGCTTCACGATGTCCCCCATCGACGGGTTGGACCCGACCGACTGGAAGAACACCTGGTCATCCGTCCGAGACTCGAACCAGGAGTGGACCATCCTCTTCATCGTGGCCGACGAAAGGTTGTGCCGACCGAACGCCCCAGACCGGATCATCTGGACGAAGTTCCTCAGCATCTTCCCGTTGTCGATGACCCGACCGAACGCCTGACGGCAGACCTTGGCATCGACCGTGGAGAGCCATGCCACCAGAGAGGCAGGCATGTCCTTCATGAACCCGGACTCCCGAGCATAGATCGCAACCTTCGCCACGAACTCCGGGTCGGTCTGACGTGCCAGGGTGAGAACCTGGTCGAGCTGGTCCTCAGCCGTTGTGTAATAGGTGCTGTTGAAGCACCCGGTCACAGCAAGCTGGGCCAGGGCCGCCTTGGCCTCCATCGAGTAGGCGAGGCCGCCAGCGTAGTTCTTCGTCTCCGCCTTCTTGGCGTGAGACTGCTTGAAAGCAGACTTGTTTGCCATGATGTCCTCCATGTCCGCCCTGACGGGACGGACCAAAAATGCCCCCGAGGGGGCCAAGTTGAGGTGTGACTTCAGCTACTACACCAGGTTCTAGGGGCTCGAAGAAAAAATCGACGGGGCAGGTTGAAATTCTTCGAGGTGGCCCGTTGTACCAACATGCAGACCTACGAAGAAGCCCAGCAGGACCGGTGGAACGAGTTGCAAGACCAGGCCCGAGAGCTGGTGGAGCAAGGTGACATCGAGGCCGCCCGTAGGTTGTTTGCGGAATCGGACAAGATTCACGCAACCCTCTGTCAGAATACCCCCACTTCTACGTCTAGCTCGGTGTAAGGAGAGACTACCATGCCTAAGATCCAGCTCACCATCAAGACCTCGTACCTTCCTTCCTGGGGCGCCTACGAAGGCGTCCGTGAAATCGTCCAGAACGGGCGTGATGCTGAGGTGGAGCACAGCGCTCCCCTCAAGGTGGACTGGTACAACGACAACCTCAGGGTCGAGAACGAGGGCGCCAACCTTCCACTGAAGGCCCTTCTCCTGGGGCACACCAGCAAGACCGGCAACTCCGAGCTGATCGGCAAGTTCGGAGAGGGGCTCAAGTTGGGGATCCTGGCCCTGGTTCGGGCAGGACACCCGGTCAAGATCCGCAACGGAGGCGAGGTCTGGACCCCCTCCATCGAACGGTCGGAGGTCTTCGATGAAGACGTGCTGACCTTCAACATCGAGAAGGGCCGGGAGCCCAAGAACCGAGTCCGAGTCGAGATTGGCGGAATCACGAAGGAAGCCTGGGAGAAGATGCGGGAATGCTTCCTCTTCCTCGCCAAGCCCAAGAAGGATGAACAGGTCGAGACCTACCAAGGTACCCTGCTTCTCGGGCCGAAGTACAAGGGCCGTGTCTACGTCAAGGGCATCTTCGTCCAGACGGATCCCGAACTGAGCTTCGGGTACAACATGAAGGACGCTGAGCTGGACCGGGACCGCAAGATGGTCGAGGCGTGGAACCTCAAGTACCACACGAAGAACATCTTCCTGGCTGCCATGAACAAGAGGGAGGACCTGTTCGAGCAGTTCAACGTGATGCTCGAAGAAGCCTCAACCGAGGTGGAGACCATCTCGGACTACAGCGGAGCCTACGGAGTTCCGGAGAAGGCTGTGGAGCACCTGGCTGCCAAGTTCAAGGCCCAGCATGGCGAGGATGCCATCCCGGTGACCAGCCTTGCCGAGTCCATCGACATTGAGCACCTTGGGAAGCGTGGGGTCGTGGTCTCAAAGCAGTTGGGGACCGTCCTGGCAAAGAAGCTCGGGGATTCCCTCACGGTCAAGACCCAGCTCGCCAAGGAAGAGGTCAAGCGCTACGGGTGGAGCGACCTGTCCGATCCTGAGAAGGGGAACCTGAGCGATGCAGTAGCCCTCATCAATGAGGTTGAGGCCCTGGGGATCGCAACGGTCGAGGTGGTGGACTTCCGCTCGGAAGACCTCATGGGTCAGTACAAGGATGGGAAGGTGTACGTTGCCAAGAAGTATCTCGTTGACCCTGACGAGACCCTTCGCATTCTGGTTCACGAGGCTGCCCATCGTCAGGGAGGGGATGGAGATAAGGCTCATGTGGATCGTGTAGAGAACATCTGGAAGGGGATCGTCCGCAACCTTCGCAAGCGGTCTGGTTCCTGACCACTACCCCTGGGGGGTCCAACTCGGACCCCCCATTCCTCGGTGAGGAGTCATGCAAGTTACCGCCACCATCATCGTCGAACGAGATGACGAGGAGATTGAACTGAACCTGGAGGGCTACTACACCCCCGGTACCCCAGGGAAGCTCTACGGACCCCCAGAGGATTGCTACCCTGACGAACCTGAGGATGCCGAGCTGGAAGCCGTTCTTCTCGATGGTGAGCCCTGGGAAGGGCAACTCACCGATGAGGAGAGGAAGGCCGCCATCGAGGCACTGGTCTCAGCCGGTCAGGGCTACGAACCAGATGTCCCCGACTACGATGAGGATGACCGCCCCCTCGAACCACTGGATTTTGATGACGAATGAGACTGGCCGTCGGTCAGTTATGTTTGAACACTCGAAATCGCTCCTGAATCCAGGTTGACAGGGGTAGTCAACCACACTACCCTGCCCGAGCTTTCTCGACCCAACTCCGGAAAGACTTGAGCGACCTACCTCCCCCTAGAGGTGGGTCGCTTTCGTTTTGGTGTCCGATCAAGGCATGGTACAAGACCCATCACCTTTGATCGGGGAGGGCGTGGGTGATGCCCTCGGTATGCCCTTCGAGACCAAGAAGTCCGACGATCCTGAGCTTCTAGCCTGGGATGGTCGATACCTTCCGAGTGAGTTTCACCAGCTCAACCCCGGTCAATGGACCGATGACACGATGATGGCTAAGCTCATCACAGAGAGCCTCTTCCTCTGTGGTGGTTTCTATCCCCGTGACATTGCTGACCGTTACCGACATTGGCTCATCAACGGGGCAAAACGGGGGATGGGCAAGACGACTCAGGCCGCCTTGGAGAACCTGGACCGTGGGGTTCCTTGGTGCAAGAGCGGGATCGATGGTTCCGAGGGGAATGGGACTGCCATGCGGTCGGCCCCCATTGGAGCCTTCTACCATGAGGATCTGTACACAACGGCCGAGTTCGCTCGGATAGACGCTAGGATCACCCACCGTTCCAGGGAGGCAGAAGAGGGGTCGGCTGCCGTTTCTGTTGCCGTTGCCCTACTCTTGAATGGGGTCAAGGTAGAAGACCTTGTAACCAAGACCATTGGGTACCTGGAGGATTCCAAGATCAAGGACAGGCTCCAACGGCTGGTCTTCTACCAGAACTCTGGGGACGTGGATGCCCCAGAGGCGATGAAGTTGTTCGGAACGAGTGCCCATGTGGTACAGACGGTCCCCTCCGCCTTCTCAGCATTTGTATTCACGAAGACCTACGAAGAGGCCGTTCAGGCAGCAGTTCGGGCTGGGGGTGACACTGACACCACAGCAGCTATCACAGGGGCTCTAGCTGGAACCTACTACGGATTCAGTGCAATACCGAAGCGGTACCGGGATAGTCTTGAGGGGATTGACCACTTCAAGAGGCTTGAATCCAAGATTCAAGTGGGGCCTCGGGCTCCGGTTCTCTGGAACTTGTAGGGGTGCCCTCAGCGGGACTCGAACCCGCAACCACAAGGTTTAGAACCCTGCTGCTCGACCGTTGAGCTTTGAAGGCAGTAGCCCAGCTTGTACCAACGCTGGGGATCTGATGGACTTTACACCGAGGACTTCTCGGTTTTGTCCTCTGGTTCGAGGTTGGTGCTCGGAATCTTCTGGATCTCGGCACGAGCAACCTTCCAGGCACGCTGAACGACCCAGGAGAGGGATCGGTCCAATCTGGCCGCCTCATCCTTGATTTCGTTCAACATAGCGTCGGGGAAGTAGAGACTCTGTTTTCGTTTGTCCGTGGTCATACCAGCAGTATACACTGGACAGGCGCTCCTGACAGGACTTGAACCTGCGTTCGAGGATTTAGAATCCTCTGCCTGGACCCCTAGACTACAGGAGCGTTATCCTCCTACACCAGAACGAAGAACCCTCCCCGCTCCCAGGGAAAGGTCAGGGAGAGGGGAGGGCGAGTTTCAGATCCCGCAAGAGAGTCCGGGCTCCTGGCTCTAGGGCGATGGCGGTAAGCTCATCTCCCCTGTCAGGCTCACGAAACAAGGAGAACCGGAACCCCCTCCGACTCGCTTTGGAGGCGAGTCGGAGGAGACTGACTTCATTGCTAACAGCAAGAAATGCAAGGGTATTCGAGGTGGAGTGCCACCTCGAACCCTCGTCCTTGTGCTCCATCAGGAACTCCGTCATGGCGTGGCAAGCCTGGACGGCTTGCTGACCTGGAGGGAGGTCTTCTCGGGTCACTAGGTAGAGCTTTTCAGCCATGCCAGCCTCCACAGCTCAATCCAGATCCGGATCCTCTTCCAGGTGGGTACCCTAGTCATAGGCTCCCTCCACGGCTTCCAAGGCTTCCTGCTTGCACCTCTCAAAGTGCATCCGAACCGCCCCGATGATGTCCTCAGGGAGTCCGGCTGTCCTCAACTTGTCCTCCCAGCCAGGGTAGGGGGTGTCCCCTCCGAGGTAGCAACGCTCCCCGACCTGGAAGCACGGAGGGGAGCTGTAGACGTTCCCGTGCTCCGTCTCCATGTAGGGCCAGACCTCCAGAGGGCTATCGCTGCAACATCCGCAGTTGTGGCGCATGTCGAAGCGAGTCACCTTAGGGTTGGCGTCCGGGGAGTGGTACACGACCTTGTTCCACCGGCCGACATACTTCTGAAGGTTGGGTACCGAGGCTGAGAGCTTCTGCAACCGCTCAGCCTCAGCCTGCTTCTTGGCCGCCTCTTCTTGGAGAGCCTTGGCGTCATCGAGGGGGTTCATGCTGCCTTCTCCTTCTCGATGAGGGCCGGAGCCGGTCCACCCTTGAGCCACTCCTTGATGACTGCCTCGGTCACCTTGCCCGATGGAAGAATCCCTTCCAGGAGCTTCAGGATGTTGTAGGAACTCGGTTCGTTGCCAGGGGCACACGAGGCTTCGATGGTCTTGTAGGCACGTCCACGGACCAGCCCGTAGGCAAGAAGGGCCGTCCGGGCCTCCCAGCCCGCCCACCTCTTCTGGTTCCAAAGGTCGAACCGCTCGGGACCCGTCTCAGGACGACGGAACTCCTTGAGCGCCCGCTTCCCTGCCACACAATGGCCGGAGGCATCCCGCTTCGACCGGATCGCCTGGACCTCGGGCAGAGAGCCCTCTTTCCACGTCAGGGCCTCGATCTGCTTCCGGATCTCTCGACCCTCGGTTGCCTTCTCACAAACTGCCTTCTTCAACTGCACAATCATGGTATTCATCGCTCAATCTCCTGTTTCGTTCTAGGTTTTGGGCCTGGGTGAACGAAAAGGAGCGGCGGACCACGAATCCGGCGCAGCTACGTGAAGGGGGGGTTACCCTACCAGAAATGCAACATGGTTCCTGAAGCCTAAGACACCGACCCCAGCCTGTCAAGGTGGTGTATTCTTCTAGGGTGGATCGTCTCTACAAACTCGAAGGAAAGGTAGCCGTTCCGGTTTCCCCAGAGGAACACGTCCTTTGGCTCAGTAGTCGAGAGGACCACGGAAGCGTAGCGGTAGGAAAAGACCGCTTCGAGGACGATGAGGGGGAGGTTCTCGTCTCTACCGTGTTCTTGATGGGGATCAACCACCAGTTTCGGCTGAGTCAGGAACCACTGCTCTTCGAGACCATGGTCTTTGGTGGGGCAATGGACGAGGCTCAGTGGCGCTACCCGACTTGGGAGGATGCCGAACGAGGTCACCAGTCCGTTCTTGCAGCCATCTTCATGCTCAAGCCACACTTCAAGCCGGGCTACTTCACTCCCCCTGATCTCAGTATTCCCACCAGATTCGAGAGGATCCGATGAAAGGGCTCTTTGACAAGCTCCGGACCATTTACGAAGACCACCTCTTGGCTTCGATCTCTCGTTCGTGGTGCCTCCAGGATCGAGGTGAAACCAAGCACCGGCTTCAGACGGTCATCGCCCTTTCAGTGGAGCTGGAAGCCATCAAGAAGGTGAGCATCTTCTCCACGGCCTTCGGGGAGCAGGTCATCGAAGAAGTCATCCAGGGAGATTGGCGATCCGTTGAGGAGATTGTTGGGTACCTGACCTTCAAGCAAGAAGACCCCCTTCTGGCTGAGAGATATGAGCCGCTCTGGGAGAGATTCCGAGCCATTGCCCTCACGGCTTGCGCTGAGGCCAAACGCCGAGTCCCAGGAACTCGGGTGGAGTCGCATTAATGCCCATCGTGTATCTCAAGGGAGATGCAACCAAGCCCCAAGGTGATGGGGTCAAGATCATCGCCCACATTGTAAACTCAGCGGGTGGTTGGGGGGCGGGGTTCGTTGTAGCTCTGTCGAAGAGGTGGAAGGCTCCTGAGTCCAGGTACCGCAAGTGGTTCAAGGAGGGAGCAGGGTTCGAGCTAGGTGAGGTCCAGCTCGTTCTGGTCGAGGACGAGCCTGACCACCTTTGGGTGGCGAACATGATCGCCCAGGTTGGGTATGGGCGTCGGGGTTCAGCCCAGCACAAGAGCCTGGCCCTGGAGGAACCAGACCGACCCCCCATCCGCTACGAAGCCTTGCAGGTCTGCCTGACCAAGGTGGGGGAGCAAGCTCGACGGAGAAGGGCCACCATCCACATGCCCCGAATCGGGTCCGGCCTCGCCGGAGGGGACTGGAAGATCATCGAGGGGATCATCATCAAGACCCTGGGTGACCTTCAGGTTTTCGTCTACGACCTATGAGGTCTCCCGACCGCCTCGACTGGACGATCATCAGCATCACAGGTCATCGGGAACTCGGACCCATCTCGAAGAAGAAGGTCTGGGCCTCCATGAGGATCCTGGTAGAGAAGCCCCATGTGGATGCCATCTACTTCGGTGGAGCCCTCGGGACCGACACTGAAGCCCTCAAGGCATCCCTTCACTACCGAACGGGGAAGAGACCCCATCTCGTAGTAGTGGTCCCCAACACTACTTCGCACCAACCTGCTGCTGCCCGAGACTGGATCTACCAGGCCGACGAAGTCATCGAGCTGGGGAACCCCATCACCCAGGATGATGGTTGGGCCAGCTTCAAGAAGCGGAACGAGTTCCTGGTGGACTGTGGGACCTACCTGGTTGCGTTCTTCAACGGGAACTACAGGTCAGGTACAGGTCACGCTATCCGGTATGCAGAGAAGGACGGGCTAGCCGTCTACAAGATCCTGGTCGGTAGGGACTAGGTCCTGGGCCACTCTTGGTTGCAGTCTGGGCAACGCCAGGTGGTGACCCGGTCCACCCCCCGACAGGAGATCCCAATGACCCGCATGAAGGGTGGGCCACACTTGAGATCCCTGAGGTCAGCCTTACAATGAGGACAGTTCAGGTTGGACCCCTTCCAAAGGTACCAGTAGGCCCCCCAGCCCTCAACCATGGTCATCACTGAGTTGCGGTTACCCTCGATGGTCTCCTTGGGGTAGACCCCTCTCCGGATCAACTCCTCGACCATCTGTGCCATCTTCACGTCATCTGCTTGAGTGAACCGCTTTCGTTCGGTATCGAGGGCACTGAGGAGGCCAGCATCATCAAGGTTGTCGAACATGACCTATCTTACACCAGGTCATTTCTTCTTCTTTGGATTGGCCTCTTCGGCTGCCTTCGAGCGCTTCACCATCTCGTCCCAGATGTGCCGGTCGAGGACCCAAAGAGCATTGGCCCAAGCATGAACCAAGAAGGTCTCAGGGTACCTCAGGCACTCCCGGTGGAAGGGGTCCATGACCAGGGCTCGCTCCTCGGGTGGGGTCGAAGTAGGCAATCCCATCGACTTCATCCACAGGTCCTTGACCACGGGGGTCTTCCCAAGGAGCTTCACAGCGGTCTTCCGGGCCTCCTTGCTTTCAGCAGCAATGGCAGACCGGAGAGCAGTTAGCTCCGCCTGAGTCAGGTGGCTCAGGTCCGGGAGCGGTATGGGGAGAGACTGAAATTCACCTGGCACGATGAGGGGTATGGACACCTCTTGGGGCCATCCCAGCCACCCGACCTGCCGATTCTTCAGTCGTCACCGTGGCCCGACCACCTTCAGATCGAGGATAGTAGTGGATGACCACCTTCCGCTTTGGGGGTGGAGGAGACGAGTTGTTGAACACGACGGTTGAGGAGTAGACCCGGACCTCAGGCTCAGGCTCAGGGGCGAACTCAGGTACCCGAAGTTTGTCGAATCCATCTCGAAGCTGGATGAGGGCCTTGAAGTCCTCTGTCTTCTGGGGGTCCCCGCCCGTTCTGTCCGGATGCAAGTCGAAAGCCAGCTTCTTGAAGCCTGCCCTGAACCGTGCCCTCAACTTCTCCAACCGCCTGGCAGCTTCTTCAGCGTTAGGCGCAAGCCTTACGTCTTGAAAGTCCGCTGGATGAAGGCCCATCATCCGAAGAAGTCGGTCTAGCTGGGATGGACTTACGGAGCTTGTCATCTAGTGCCTTGAGGGTGCTCCTGAAAACCCCTAGGATCTCATCGGAACCGAAGGGCTTACTGATGAAGGGGATTCCAACAGAGCGAACATACTGAAGGAGCCCATCCTCCATGTACCCAGAACAGAAGATAAATCTACCGACATACTCGGGGTGATTCTCTGAGACCCAGATGTGAAGGTCTACCCCGGTTCCATCGAGCATCATCATGTCGGATAGGATCAAGGAGACCTGACGTGAGGCCAGAATCTCCTTTGCCTCGGTGACCCCCTCAGCCAAGACCAGGTCGATCTGAAGTCCCTCCGACCTGCACCTACATCTGATTGCCCTGGCTAAGGACGACCTGACTGTAGGGTCGTCTTCTACAAGGAGCACCGAAAACCGTTTCATGCTCAGGGGATACACCGCTAGTTCTTGTTCCATTCCAGGTCCCCTTAGGTTAGCTGATGCTCTTACAACGTTCGGGGCACAAGTTTTTCAACCAAGGTGCTCGACCATCTGGTTGAAGTGGTGTATCCAGGTAAGGTTGCTCCTACGATGAACGCCCTACACAGCCCAATGACCTCCGATCAGGTCTACCTGGCCGTTCGTGAACGGCCAGACGCAATAGAGATCATGAAGCGGCTCAGCCACTTCGATGAGCGTATCAAGGACAAGGGAGAGGCAATTGACGCCCTTCGGAGAGAACTCGAAGGGGTCAAGAACCTTGGCGAAAGCCAGAAACCACTACTGCTTCAGAAGCTCACCATCCGAGCGGGCTTCCTCAGCGAGGAGCTGAGTCGGATCGAAGCAGAACGGGACACGTATGTTCACAGCGTACTCTACGCTTGATAGTAGGAACAACCAAGAAAGGAGGGCCTTCATCTCGGAGGCCCGCAGTGCCAAAGGAAAATGACTGACACCAGCGACCAGACCCTCGTTTGCCGTGACTGCAAGGCCACCTTCGTCTTCACAGCGGGTGAACAAGCCTTCTTTGCCGAGAGGCAGTTCACACCTCCGACCCGATGCAAAACCTGTCGTCAGGCTCGGAAGGCAGCGAAGGAAGGGGGCCAGGCTCAGGCTCCGGTAGGTAGCTTCACCCCGTCGGGTGGGTACACTACTGGTCCTATGCACCAGGACTCGGGTGGGTACCCTCCCCCTCAAGCTGGGGGCCGGAAGCGTTCCGGTGGTGGGGGTCGCCGCCGTAGAGGCGAAGACCAGGACTGGTGAAATGAAGTCAACCCTTCGACACAAGGAGACCAGCATCCCCCTCAAGGAGGGCTCTCTCGTTGTTGTCTTCGAGGGGCTTCAGCGGATCGAGGATGGACCCCATGCTGGAGAAACCACCGTGGGGTCTGCCAAAGTCTACCTTGGGGCCGAACAGGTAGGACTCCTCCAGCACTTCAAGCTGGAGCTTCATGCTAACGAGGTCTTCCCCAGACTTGACTTCGACTTTGGGAGTATGGGTCCAGACCCAGCACCAACGGACACGAAGTCTGTCGAACGGTTCCTGGAACTCAGGCAGACCTACTCCCATTTCATCGACCGGGTCAAGAAGTGGTTTCCCTGGGCCAGGTGGAAGAGCCCCGTCGGCAACAGCGTGGACCCCGAGGGGGAGATCAACGTGCTCGACCCTGGGCTGATCCGACCTACAACCCCGAGGTCTGGGGGCGGGCTCTAGTGGGTTCGGAGATGGGCTAGGACCCGAAGAGCCTGCTGGGTCAAGTCATCCAGAGTATCCTCGTTTCGGATGACATAGTCTGCCAGCTTGACCTTCTCCTCAAGGGGAAGCTGGGACGAGATCCGTGCCCTCGCCTCCGCCTCGTTGAACCCATCACGAGCCATGACCCGACGAACCTGAACCTCAAGTGAGGTTGTCACCACGATCAGGGGACGATACTCCTGGTGGAGGTTCTTCTCGACCAGGAGGGCAGCATCCACCCCTACGAGCGGATGGTCCTTGGCGGCAGCCCGAGCCTGCTCCTTGATCCCATCGAGCAGGAACCGGTGCATGATGGAATCAAGGAGCGCTCGCTTCTTGGGGTCCAGGAAGACGATGGACCCTAGTCGAGGTCGGTCAAGACTTCCATCCTGAAGCAGAATCTCTCTCCCGAAAGCGCTTACCAGGAGACTTAGGACTTGACCCCCTGGGGCAACCAACTCTCGGGCCACCACGTCAGCGTCCACCATTGGGATGCCCTCCGCACGGAAGAGCTTGGTCACGAAGCTCTTACCCGATGCGATCCCACCGGTAAGCCCAAAGATTCGGGACTTCATGAGAGAGCCTACACCACTCTGGTGTATCCCTGCCCATGAAACTCTTCTCAGTTGTCGGGCTCTTGTCACGGAACGGTAAAATCCTAGCGGTCTCTCGCAAGACCAACCATGAGGACTTTGGACTCCCTGGGGGCAAGATCGATCCTGGGGAGTCCCCCGAACAGGCCCTTGCTCGGGAACTTGGCGAGGAGATTGGGATCACCCCTTTGCGCTTCGAGGTTGCCTTTGAGGACCTGGATCGAGTGCAAGATGGGGTACCACGTCCTTGCCGAACCTATCGGGTCCTTGAGTGGGCAGGGGAGCCAGAGTCGAAGGAGGGGGCCGCTGTAGCTTGGGTACCACCCAGCAGGCTACTCGACCGCTCCTGCTCCTTCCGGGAGTACAACCGTCGGCTCTTCCACGCCCTGCCTCGCCTCTACGAGCCTCTACGAGAAGAGGGGATAGATCCCCTCTTTCAACCAGAACCAGTCAAGTAGCCTGCTGGATGGTAGGCTTACACTACACCATCCGGTAGCTCAGGTGGAGCCGGAATCGTCTCCATCTTGTGAAAGATCACCACGTCTTCACCGTAGGCTTTCTTGAACCGCTGAAGCTCAACCTCCGAGGGTTCCCGAATGTTGAACTCAGGGAAGTCGAACTCCGTCGTGGCTGCAAGCGACTTGTCGAACTCACGAATCACCCGGACACAGGGCGGGCTGAGTTGGACCGGATCGTCTTGGGCATACACACTTCCGTCTTTGCCCACATGGGTTACAAGCAGGATGTAGCCGTTGGAGTCCTCTAGCACTAGCCCTGGCCTCAGTTCCAGCATGGGAGAAGGCTACACCAAAGTGATACGTTGGGCAGCATTCTACCTCTGAGCTTGGGTTTTTCGGTGTATCTAGCTGACAATGCCGAAGAAGAAGCCCAAGCCAGAGACTTTCGTACTGACCCAGGAGGAGCTGTATGTGGCATTCGCTGCTATGACAGCGATGGTTCACGACGTTCACGCCGTCCAGGACCAACTCACGGAAGAGCAGTGGCAGCGAGCAGACGACCTGGTCACCCGAATGGAGACCGAGGTAAATCGTAAGGGGCTCGGTTGAAAGAATCGAAGCTGGGACGTTGTAGTGACATGAGCAAGCACACCAAGACCGCCGACCAGATGGCCCTCGAAATCCTCATGAGCCAGCCCGCTGCCAAGAAGCAGGCTCAGCTCAGCCGCCTCTACGCTGAGGTGACCGCCGTCCGAGCGAACCGGGTCTCGTGCCCCGAGTGTGGCTCGAAGGGACCTCACGAGGACAACGGCTGCCGTGGTGCAGACCTTGCGTTCTGCTGCAAGGATTGCGGGTCCCACTTCGATGCGGAGATGGTGTGATGTTCAAGCTCCCGACCACTGCCTTCACACCCCCGGCCCCTGGCCGGAACCACTGGATGGTCTTCATCCCTCACCCGCTCCAGGGGAAGCCCTTGACCGAGCAGGTGACGGACGAGAGCTGTGACGAGTACGCCTCAAAGGCTGCTCCCGACGGCTGGCACCTCTCCCACCCGACCATTCAAGGTCGGGACCGCAAGGGGAACCGAGTTCTTCGAGCGGTCTACCAACGGTCAAACCCATGAGCAATTCCGACCCCTCCAAGCCAGACTTGTTTGTAGTCACCCAAGATGACCTGGACCGGCTGGAGCGGGTCTCCAAGCGCCTCTTCACAGAAGACCGGCTGGATGGAAACCAGATGAGGGACCTCGCTCAGGTCCTTCAGTCCGTGATCCGGAACTGCAAGGAGGTCCCGGTACCATGACCTCCCACAAGCTCCTCCAGATCATCGGTGTCCTATACGTTGGAGCAATCCTGGCCCTGAGCGTCGTGAAAGACCGACCCGTCTGGCTCTGGGCCTTGGCGATAGCAGTGGCAGCCGCCTTTGCTGGAATTGCCTTGTTCCAAGAGCTTGCCACGGGACCCGACCGAGTTCCACTGAAGGGCACCTGGTTTGGTGTCAAGAAGTGACCATGAAGAACTTCAATGCCACGAACTTCCAAGCTGAGGTACTGGATTCTGAACTGCCCGTCCTGGTGGACTTCTGGTCACCCACCTGTCGTCCCTGCATCGCCATGGCCCCGACCCTGGTCAAGGTTGAGGTCGAGCTGGAGGGAAAGGCCAAGGTAGGCAAGGTGGACGCCAGCGAGAACCTGGACCTTGCCAAGCGCTACGGGGTCACTGGCCTTCCGACGTTCCTTGTGTTCCACGGCGGAAAAGTCGTAGCTGAGGCTCGGGGGGTCACCCCGAAAGAAAAGTTGCGTGGGTTGGTTGAAAATTTAGGCCCTGGTCCGTTGTAGAGACATGATGAACGACTACGAACCCAGCGCTGAGCAGAAGAAGTACGGCCCCCTCTTCAATCTGGTTGCCGACAAGAGCAACTGGAAGAACCCCATCAACGCCACCGTGGACCCCAAGGTTCTCCTTGAGATGGGCGCCACCAAGGCTGACCTGGGCAAGGCCATCACGTTCTACACGGGCAGCGTTGCCACCATCGGCCGTGAGGGCAAGGTTCTTCGGGTCAAGGCTGACGGATACTACATCGCTATCGGAGCGTAACATGGCACGGAAAACGAGAGTTGTGGTGGCATTCGAGGCTTGGCTGGCATCCAGTCAAGCCCCTGGGGCCAAGGAACGAAGTACCGCCAGGAAGATGGTCCAGCGGTTCTACATCATCGCCTCGAAGGCTGAGGTCGAAGCCTTCAAACAGCTTGTGGCCGAAGCCGAAGCAAAGGCCGGAAAGGCAAAGGGATGAAGCTCAAGGAGTGGCGTAGGGCCTTCGCATGGGGGGTTCTCCTGTACACCCCCACGGCCATCTCGGATCGATTCTGTGAGGCCGAATGGTTCGTTCGATGGCTCGAACCACGAGGCTGGTTCGGGATCTGACCCCGGCCCGAGGGATTGCGCAAGGCGAGGTACCTACCAGGTCCTCGCCTCAACTTTTTCTGGGTACCTGGTTGAAAGATTCTGAGCTGGGACGTTGTACAGGCATGAGCGTCACCTTCACCTCGAACATCCCCTCTGAGTCCACTGAGTCCACTTCGGTTGAGACCTGCTGCCTCTGTGCCCAGGGGTCCGAGCACTGGACGATGAAGGCACCCGAGGCCCAGGAGGCCAGGGAAGACCTCAAGGCCAACGCCAACCCCTCATGCCCCTTCTGCCACGGGACCGGGGTCGAGGTCGAGCAGGAGCCTGTGTCCCCTCTCCCCAACTACGCCAATGGCAATGCCTCCTTGATCCTTCAGGCCCTTGGTTTCCCCTGTGAGGAGACCGAGATGTGCGGTTCCGCCTCGATCCCGGAGTTCCGTCGGGCCTGTGTCCGAGCCCTGGCTAAGGGCAACCTCAAGACCCGTGAGGCCACCGAGTATCGTGGCAAGGCCAAGGTCGTGAACGGAGAGATCCGACGTGGGGTTCACATCATCTCCGGGGGGATCGACCAGGAGGGGCTCACCTCCCGCATTCAGTCCCTACTGGACTTCGCTGTCTCCGAGCAGGGGAAGGGTGCCACCACCATCCACTGGAGTTGAGAAAATCGACGAACCTGGTTGAAAGAAACCGAGCCCAAACGTTGTAGGAACATGAGCAAGACCAGCCGCCCCGTCCTGATCGAAACCATCGTTGGCCGCAAGAACCAGGAGCCCAAGACCGGGCACCATGCGGAAATCCTCCCCGGTCAGTGGATCCGGCTCTTCGGTGAGACCGTGAAGGTGTCCTACAAGGGCGTCCCCGGCCAGTGGACGAGGGTCGAAGAGGTGGTCCCCTACAGCAAGACCTTCAAGATCGGGGACTTGGCTGAGTTCGACTCGTTCAACCTGTCCTACGTCGCCAGGATCACATCCATCACGGAGAAGACCGTGACCTTCGAGGATGACTGCCAAGGCGTCAAGCGCCTCAGCATCTACGAGTTCGATTGGCGCAACTACGACTTCGACCTGGAAGCCACCAGGGAGCGAAATGCTCAAGAATCCCAGTGTATCTGAGGAGACCTGAGGAGACCACCATGAACCTCGACGGAATGTCTCAGTCGGAACTCCGTGAAGTGACCGACCCCGCCCTCAAGCCCTACGCCCAGCTCAAGGCAAGGGCCATGGACCTCCGGGCCGAGGGGCAGATTGCCAAGGCCGAGGCCATCGAGACCCGCTGCGAGGAAATCTTTCGGAAGCTGCCAAAAAATCTGAGATGGTAGTTGAAAGATTCGGGGCTGGTTCGTTGTACTGGCAAGGAGCAAGACGATGACCACCGAAACCACCAGCAGCAAGACCGAGAACGTGGACTTCACCAGCGACCGCCCTTGCACCCGTTGCCACGGTGAAGGCCGCACCCACAGTACGTGGGCTGTCGAGAACGGGTATGAGGGTCCTGAGGGCAAGAAGTGCCACAGTTGCGAGGGCAAGGGCTCCTTCCCCGGTCTCGATGTTGCCAAGATCGTCGATGCCCTCTTCACTACCAAGGGCAAGTCCCGTTCGTTCCGGAAGAGCTTCCCCTCAAAGCTCAACCACTTCAGCTCCACGTTTGGTGGCCGTTGCTACTACGTCTGGCGGTTGGCCCGCTTTCACGGTGGAGCCGACGTGACGATGCCCATGACCGCTGACATGGTCACGGGCGGGGACCCCTTCAAGAAGGAACTGGACGCCTTGGCTGACCTGGTTGCCAAGAAGGTGTACGGAACCGACCTGGCTGCTGCCTATCGCTGGGGTGGGCTCCTTGGCTTCGCTCCCCGGAATGCTCCCAAGGGTCTCCCCGGAAGCGCCTACGAGGGTGGCCCGGTGGTGATGGACGGAGAGAAGCCCTGGTGGGAAGCTGCCGAACTGATCTGAACCAAACCTGACCTGAGGCCCTGGAGAACGGGGCCTCAGGTGTACCTGGAGAGTGTCATGCCTGTCCCGATCCACAAAGAACCCGATGGAGAGCCCCCGATGGAGAGGTGTTGCTTCTGCCGGAGCGTGACCCCCTACTGGACCTCCTTGTCCGACCGCAAGCTGGGGCAACAGGTGGCGATCTGCCAGCACTGTGCTTCCCGAGCGGACCCGGTTGATGTCCCCTCCAAGGAGATGTGGTCCCGACGGGAGAGGATCGCTCGCCACCCAACGTTCGGGGAGGTAGCCAGGGGCACTGACCGGAACTACCCACCAGCCCCCATCGTGGAGCCCCCCAAGTGAACACCCAAGAGTACCTCGAAGCCCGATGGGCTCAGACCCTTGAGACCGCCCAGGTAGCTGGTGGAACCACCAGCTACCTCCCGGAGATCCTTCGGATGTACAGCCTTCCGGACAGGTTCTACCACACGACTGAACATCTTCGTTCGTGCTTCGAGGTACTCGACCACATGGTAGCCAAGCTACCTGGGATCGGGAACGTGGAGCTGGCTCTCTGGTATCACGACTTCGTCTACGACCCCAAGAGGTCGGACAACGAGGAGCAGAGCGCCATGCTGGCGGAGTCCAGGCTTCTCCATATCACCACCCAGGGGGTCGCCTCCCTGGTAGCCGAACTCATCCGAGCCACCAAGCACGCCCATGAGCCCAAGACCCGAGAGGCCCAGGTCCTTCTGGATGTGGACCTCTCCATCCTTGGGTCGGCTCCAGCAGTCTTCGACCGGTACGAGGAGAACGTCCGGAAGGAGTATGCCTGGGTGCCCGACGATGCCTTCAGGGAAGGCCGTGGAGCCATCCTCCAGGGCTTCCTGGCCCGACCACGCATCTACGCCACCCCCGAGTTCCTGAACAGCTCCTACGAGCCCCAGTCCCAGAAGAACCTCCTCCGGTCCCTGAAGAACCTCCACCATGGCTAAGACCTCCAAGACCAAGCTCCTTTTCGACGTGGACGAACAGTACCCAGCCTTCTTCGTGAAGACCCGAGAGGAAGCTATGGAGCTAGAGTCCGAGCTGAACCGCTTCGATGAGAAGGCCATCGAGGTGACCGACGAAGAGCTTCAGCTCATCCAGGACTACTGGGACATCTCCGAGCAATACCGAGCCCTATGTAGAAGAAAGCTCGGGATGCCCGAACCGAAACCTCGAAAGGCTGGTTGAAATCTGAGCCCCTTGGACGTTGTAGAGCCATGACCACAAGATTTGACCGCATCCTCGGAGACGACCCGAAGCCTCCTCCCCAAACCCCGAAGGCCAAGACCCGGAAGGCCAAGAAGGCTCCCGAGGTCGAGACCCCTCCCCCGCCGGTCAACCTCACCGTTCGTGAGAAGATCCAGGCTGGGGAGTACCGATCCAAGCTCCCCTACCCGGAGAGGCTGGCTGCTGACTACCGTGAGCTTCGGAGGGCCTACCAGCTCGACCAGGCACGGCTCGACCTTCAGTTCAAGGTGGACTTGATACGGGAGAACGGGGTTGAGGGTCACCCGAAGGCAGACCTCTGCTACTCGAAGGCATGGGACCATGGGCACTCCTCAGGGTACTCCGAGGTCGTGACCTACTTCGAGGACTTTGTGGAGCTGCTTGGGGACTAGAACCGGTCCCGGCGGTTGGTGTACCAGGGGCACATACCCATCAGTCGGTATGCCATGGTCAACACACCATCCAAGACGTGCCGTTGTAGACGAACTCATTCTGATCATAGTTCTGGGACATCACGTAGGTAGCAGCCCCATCAAGAGTCTTCCCGTTCCCATCCACCGTAACGTTGTAGGTTCCGACAGTCCCTCCAGAGTCCTTGATCTTGATGGTCTGACCTACGGTTGGGGAAGCCGGGAGGGTGACCGTGATGGCCGTGGTCAGGGTCCCGATCACCAAGGTCTCGTTGACTCCGGCTGCCCTGGTGGTGTTTGATGTCACGTTCACGAAGACTGGAGCAGCCCCCAAGCCACCAGACAGGTTGAGCCTTGCCCCGTAGCAGATAGCATCAGTCCCGGAAGACGAGGTCTGGATCTGGACTTCGTAGATGTTCAGACCGCTTGTGGGGGTGATGACCTGGGTGACCCTCTCTGTTGAGGTGTTGGTCGAGCTGAGGTCAGTGCCCACCTGAGCCCCCGTGGTGAGGTTCCACAGGCGAGCCTTGGCTGCATGAGAAGCGTTGCTGGTGGCGAGAAGAACCTCAAGGGTCACTTGCGTGTAGTTGTAATCAGATGGGTTGAAGGAGATCGATCCTACAACCTTCCAACCATTCAATGACTCAGACTCAACCCCGGCTAGGATCGGGAGATGTGGTAGCAGGTTGGCCCCATTGGATACCTGGTACTGGTCAAACAGACCAATGCCGTTCCGATACAAGGCCCAGAGATAGTCCTCGGACCTAGCAACACCCTCTACCCGAGCATCCTCGATGAATCCATCGAAGTTCTCCCCACCTGGATCTCCACCAACCACCCAGGGTCCATGGTCTCCGAAGTCCATCGATCCAGTCACAGGCCGTGAATACACGAGCTGACCGTTGATGTAGGACTTCAGTGTTGCCCCGTCGTAGACATTGGCAATGTGTTGCCAGGTCCCAAGGACAATGGACTTACCAGTGTCTACTACACTGAGTGATCCACCAATGGTGATGACTGAATAGAGCTTGGAGCCATTCAGGGCGAGGTCGATCCCCCCCAAGTTGGGAGCTGCCCAAGACCCATCGGAGCGGTACAGCTTCCGGAAAACACAGCAACCTGCACCAGCGGACCTTTGAAATACCCAAGCAGAGATGGTACAAGCCGTTGCAGGTGGCTCATTCATGTTGGTGACAGGAGCACCGACCGTCCCGAAGCTGCCTCCTGTTGCCAAAGCAGCGCTAGACATGGCAACTGCTCTATTGAAGAACCCAGGTCTACTTGAGATGTTGGAAGCACCATCAGCCGGGGTGAGAGTCACCCCTAGCTTCGAGTCTGTGAAGGTGGTCCCGCTGGTCTCATCAAACTTCCAGTTGAGTATCGTGTTTGAGTCTGTGGGGGTGTACCTGCTTAGAGATGCTGTAGCGCTTGGGAGGTGGGTCCACTTGGAGCCGTCCCAAGTCAGAACATCGTTCACCGATGCCCCAGACATTGCCGGGTCGAGAGTGGTTCCCTGGATCTTGGTAACTGTCTGACTTGTGCTCGTTCCGGATAGGTCCCCTCCCGCTGTAAAGGTGTCGGCTTGAAGCTGGGTCAGAGCCCCTGCGGTCAGAACATGAGTGACTGCTGCCCCATCCCCATGAGCAACCGCCGTGGTCCCCTCTTGGCCTCTCGTGATCGTGTAGGTGGTCCCCGAGACTCCAGTGACCAGGATCAGCTCATTGTCGATCTTAATCCTGAACTGACCTGAGGTGGGAAATCCAGTTGAACTTGAAACAACTAGGGAGAGGGCTGAGTCCGAGATGGCCCCACTCAGGGTGGTTGCAGCGTTGTTGGAGAATTTCTCGGTTGCCATCTTAGAACACCATCCAGGAGGTTCCGTTGAAGACGAACTCGAAGCCCCCGTAGTTCTGCTCTATCAGGAAGGTCGATAGCCCGTCGATCAGATACCCGTTCCCAGCTACGGTGACGTTGTACAGGTTCAGAGTCCCACCTGAGTCCTTGATCTTGTGGGACTCCCCTTTAGTTGGGTTCGACGGAAGGGTCAGGGTGATAGCAGAGGTGAGAGCCCCGATTGGGATCAGGCTGTCTGAGGCAACGACTTGGTAGTTCGACGTGATGGGGATTGTAACAGGGTAAACCCCGTTCCAGTAGCTCCCCCCATTGTTGTACTCAATCCGAAGCCTACTCAAAGTGACCGAGTAGTTGGACCCTGCCACCGGCCGAATAGCTCCAATCAGAATCCCAAGACCCTCCGAGAAGCTATTCCCGTGAGGCCCAGACCCGATCAGGGCTGTGTTCAGACCCCCAGCCGTATCCAAGCCGCCAGCAAAAGCCTGGAGAAGAGCTGGGTCTGTGATGGCTGAAGAGGTTCCAGCCGAACCAAAAGCCTGAGGGCTGTCCAACCTTGGAAGGGTCAAGCACACGGTAGCGTTCGAGCTACCCACCGTCACAACCTGTTGCTGACGGATTGTTCTGCTCTGGTTTAGGATTCGACAGAGCGTCAGCCCAGCCCCGCTGTCATGGTTCCCTCGGTAGGCAGTCCAGGACCAGTACAGGCTGTCGTTATCCACCCCGAACATGAAGTCAGCAACCCCGCTGATGCTCCCGGAGTTATCGGCACTGATGTAAGCACTGATCCTGAAAGCTGTGGCGAGACTCAAGTTCGGGATTGCCAGGCCGGAGAGGGGAAGCCATAGAAGCGGGACCGTTCGTGTCGAGGAATAGTAGTCCATCCCTCCATTGTTGGGCTGCATAACAATGCCCTGGCCGTTGACAACGGCCATTGCCACTCGGTCGTTCGAGGAGTTCTGCTTGGCCCAAGTGAAGCCCCCGATTGTGTAGTTTCCATCTGGGGAGAGAGTCTGGTTCGCTTGAGCTGAGAAGTCTGTATCCAGGGCTGTGACCCAACCGCCAGCCCCAGCGTTTGGTATGGGCAGGTAAGCATCGACAAGTCCAAGTCCCTGCTTGTACATCCTGGCGAGGTAAGAGTCCGAACGGACGACGTTCTCGATACGGACATCGTCAATCGTTCCTACCCAAGGGGATACATCACTGAAGGTTGAATTGTGACCAACCTCCCATGGACCATGGGTCCCCCATTCTACTGGACCAGTTAGAGCCTGAGTGAGAACCAGACTTCCGTTGATGTATCCTTTGATGGTTGATCCATCGTAGGTGACTGACAGAAAGTACAGCGACCCAGCGACAAGTGTACCCAGAGAGTACCCACCTCGAAGAGATCCGCCTGTAACAAGGTAGAAGAGGAGAACCCCAGCCTCCGTCCTGAGAATGAGACCGTAAGGAGCAGTCTGAGCTGGCGGGTTGTAATAATACTTGACTAGAATCCCACGTTTGTTGCCTAGATCATTGGATACAACCCAGCAGGAAAGGGTGAAGTTCGTTGACTCCCCTACTGTCGTGCTGGTTGTCTTATTCGTTGACCCATTGACAAGCAATCCGTTTCCGAAAACCCCATTCGGATTGATGATCGAAGTCCCGTCCGTAGTGTTGAGATCCAGAGTCCCACCACTACCTGAGTTGGAGTAGACCCCAGCACTCGACTCATTGAAAGCCCAGCAAATCTGGGTTCCAGAGTCAGTTGGGATCCGCCTAGAAGTGATATAGGCGGATGTTGGAACCTGGGCTAAGGTATCCCCCTGAAACTGAGCCAGAGCCCCAGCCGTCAAGACATGTGTGACCGTTGCCCCGTTAGCGTGCCCAACACCCGAGGTCCCTTCTTGACCCCTCGTGACAGTGTAGGTCGTACCCGAGACCCCAGTGACCAGAAGGATCTCGTTGTCGATCTTGATCCTGAACTGAGGGTTGGTTGGAAATCCAGAAGCGCTGGAGACCACCAACGACTGACTGGTGTCCAGAATGGCCCCGCTCAGGGTGGTCGCAGCGTTGTTGGCGAACTTCTCAGTTGCCATCTGTATTGGCCTTCTCTGTGGGGGTCAGCTCGGGAAGCATGGTTCGATCTGCCAGCCCGATAAGAACTTCACCCGTGTTGGGCTTTCGCCCTCTTGTACGCTTCAACCCCAAGGCGAAGAAGAGGTTCCTCACCCCAGGTGATGCTGAAAGACTCCTCGAACTCGGCCGAAGGAAACTCCAACCTCGCACGATTCTTCACGGCATCGAGAAAAGCGCCCTTGTAGAAGCGCCCTTCCCCGAGGATGCACCAAGATATGGGATTGTTGTTATAGAGGACACTATGGCAGGTGAACTTCGGCATAGGAGCACCCTACACCCATGGCAGGCAAAAGCATCAGGGACCTTTTCTCAGGCCCCTCCACCCCGAACCCGACCCTTCGTGACCTGGCCTTTGAAAGGGTTGCTGAACGCACTGTAGTCCCCTCCGAGAACCCGAGCTTCACAGCCAGAGTCCCAGGGGACAGCATTGAGGATCACCCGCTGGTCCAGTCCCAGCTCGGCAACCCCTTCTATGGCCTCGACCCCCTCAAAGTCTCTCGGCTCCTTCGAGCTGGCAAGCTCTCTGCTCAGCAAGAAAGACAGGCTCGGGCTTGGATCGATCAGTACCAGAAGCTCTCAGGGGAAACTGTCTTCAACGGCCGGAACCATGATTTCGAGGAGCCCGAGGTTGTTGGGGATGGGGGTCAATGCGGCATTCGTCGGGCGGACCCCTACCCCTTCGATGGATCCTAGCACTCTACCAAGAAGCCTTCCCGAAGCCAGCCATGGTACTTCCCTGGGAAGTTGATGCTCGGGTTCACGGTGATCTCCGGAATCTCCCCAGAGCGCTGCCAAGGGGGTCCCTTCGAGCCGTCTGAGTTCGTGGATGGGCCATCCACGACCCACGGTCCTGCTGGTGTCACAACCACAAGACAGTGCCCGTCAGGACCCCTCCAAGGGTAGTAGTCAGCGAAGTACATCGAGCCCACCGGAGCTTCAGCCAAGGTGGTCCTCATGGCGGCATGGTCTCCCCGCCAGAAGGTTCGGGTGAGTTGATGCTGCCAGGCGTCCTCTTCCTTGAAGACGTAGCCACACGAGCACTTGGTAGGCCATCGAGGGTCGTCCCTCTCGACGCCTTTCCCAGGCTCACCGTCTAGATCGGACAGGGGGTAAGGCACCGTCCCGATCACCACCTGTGCGTTGTGGTACGAACGACCTGACTCCGAACAGGTTCCTTCATGCGAATACCGACGCAAAGTCTCCTGTGCATAGATGGCTGGTTTCAGGAAGAAGCATAGGATCTTTCCGGCCATGCCCCTATGCCCGCCATTGAAGGATCCGTCAGAGGGGGTCCTCACGGTCGAACCGAGTCGGAGGGGGGCTAGGAGGGTCTCCTACCCCTGGAGCTGGATCCAGGAAGACCCCACCATCGTAAGCTGTCGAGCAGAACTTCGGGAGCTTGCAGGAGGCCATCGTGAAGCCACGCTGGAACTGAGCCCGACGTTCGAGGCAGTCCCCACAAAGAGTAGGGCTTCCAGGCTTGCGTCGGCAGTCGTCACATTCGTAGTAGTCCGTCCCAAGCCAAAGGTCGTGAAGGTTGCGGTACCCACAGGTGATTCGGTCTTCCTGAACCCCAGGTGGCCGCCTCAAGCTGAAGTGGTCGGGAGCGAGTGCCGAGATGATGTAGAGCAGGTTCGTCCTCGCGTGCCTGAGGCACAACCCCGGCTTCAACCACCCAGGGACAGGTGGGCCACCCTCCCACATTGGCGTACCCCCTACCATTCTTCTGAACTCAGCCCGGCTGGCTCGGAAGGTTGGGTTCGAGGCCACCTCGAACATCGGGACCCCCTCGGGCAGGGTTGGGGGGATCGGGGTCAGGTTGTTGCTGATTTCGAGGATGTCCAGGACCCTATCGAAGAAGGGTTGGGCTGTCTCCTCGCTGACCTCTTCCCTCAAGTTGTCCCCAGGCTGTGGATTTCTCTCAGGCATGGTTAGGCTACCCTTGCTTCACCCCGGTGATTCTTCTTGGACTGAACCAGGTGGTACCCACCCTTCGGCCCGGATCTTGAACCGAGAAGGCCAGATTTCACCCTGGATTGCATCGCCTTCTGAAGGTAGTGGTGATAGATGTGTCGATCCAAGGAGTGCAACTCCTTGTTCTTCAGGGCCTTTTCGGTCAGGTACCTCGCCGTGAAGCAAGGGAACTCGCCCGTGATCGACTTCTTCACCAGGAACGCAACGAAGCGATCCGCCTTGCCCTCAGCAAGAACACGAAGCTCTGCCCTGGACATCTGTTGAGGCGGAGGCGGCTCCTTGGGCTTGGGCTCCTTCTTCTGTCGCCCACGCTTCGGTGGGGGCGTCGGGGGCGGAGGAGGGCTGGAGTAGATGTCCCTGAAAAAGTCGCCTACGTCAACAGATTGGCTCCCCTTGAGCAGATTGTGTTGATGGATCAATCGAACGGCCGCATGAGCAGCCGTTCGGGCTTCTTCTGCCCCGGCCCCTGGATCAAGGGCAAGGGCCATGAGCTTGTTGGCCTTGATGAGCGGGGAATCCATGCGAGGTTGTTCTACACCGGGGACAAACAGAACCTCGGTGTAGTTGGATTCATGGGTTCATTCGACTTCACATGCTGCGTTTCTGGCCTTTCTATCGGGGCTGGAGACGATGTGCGATACTTACTCCTAACCGAACATCCGTTCCACAAACCGGCAGAGCATACCTGCTACATCCACGACCGCTGGATCCCTCGAACTTTTCCATTGAAGGCTGAGTACAACGACTACGGAAGTGTTGAAAACGTCCAGGAAGGACTGGCTCAAGACATCTGGTTCGATGGGTTCAAGCTCGACCTGGTCGAACGAGGCCCTGGGGACAACACCTGTCATGATGTCCCCGTGCGAAAGGACATGGGCCTGGGGCAGATGCTTGAAGCCCTCTGGGAGGGCCGTGTCCTCGTCCACCAACGTGGGGGCCGTCGCCTCACCAAGAAGGAACGCAAAGCCATCCCCAAGAGCAAGCGCAAGGTCCACAAGGGCATCCCGACCATGAAGCGGGTCCGCCGTATCATCGAGAAGGCTGGGCTCCCCCTATCTGATGGGGACTTCAAGGAGGGTTACATGGTCAGCGTGCAAACCCGTGGATTCATTCGGGTTCGCTGGGAGGAGTTCCAGAACAACGAAGAAAACCTGCTCAAGCTCCGGCCCCTCCTCTCCGAACGCTTCGCCACCATGATCACCGTGGGTACCGGGAGCTATGCCGACAAGGCCGAGATGATCGTGGCCCCCAAGCCTCTGCCTGACCCGGAGCGCTACGAGATCAGCTTCAAGTACAAGGGGATCAGCCACCGGAAGGTTCACGTTGCCCAGGCCATGATCCGGGAGGACGTGTGGCAGGCCATCCTTTCGATGGAGTTCAAGTCCTGGCGCAAGGAGACCCCCACCAATGTGGAGGGATTCCGGAAGGCTGCCCGTGAGTTCTGGGATGAGCTGAAGGCCATCGACGCCATTGAGGACGTTCACGCTCAGGTCATGCGTCGAATGGACCTCGACCTGGTTCGATCCAAGAACGTGGTGGCTGCCTGGACCAAGAACGAGTTCGTCGAAGGTCTCGGGACCCACTTCGAGTTGATGCGACAGAAGAACCCAAACGAGGATGACCTGAGGGACTTCCTCAACACGGTTGGGGAGATGGCCTTCGTCCAGCACGTCCTGAGCCAGATAAGGTACCAGTGGCGACCCTCTGACGGGTCTGGCCCTCAGATTGGGGAGTGGAAACTTCACGAGGAGTTCTGCAAGAAGATGAAGGAGGTGGCGGCTGACGAAGTAGACCGTCGAACGGAGGACGGGTACTACGAGGACGAAACTACAACCGAGTCCGAAGATCCTCAACCGTCTGAGTAAGCCCAGACTCCAATGTCACCTGTGGTGCCCACCCCAGAAGCTCGTTCACTCTCGTGATATCGGGTCTCCTTCGAGGAGGGTCTCCTTTGGGTAGTGGGGAGAACTCCAGCCGTGACTTGGATTCCGTGATCCGAAGGATCGATTCTGCCAGCTCCCGAACGGTCACCTCAGCAGGGTTGCCCAGGTTCAAGGGGCCAATCACAGTGCCACCCAATGGCGAGGACATCACCTGAACCAGAGCATTGATGAGGTCGTCCACGTAGCAGAAGGACCGAGTCTGGTCCCCCGTACCGTAGACCGTGAGAGGCTCCCCACGTAGGGCCTGAACGATGAAGTTCGAGATGACTCGCCCATCATCAATCGCCATGTTCGGGCCGTAAGTGTTGAAGATCCTTACCACTTTGATGGGTGTCCCATACTGCCGATGGTAGGCAAAGCAGAGGGTTTCAGCAACCCTCTTCCCCTCTGCATAGCAGGACCGTGCCTCTACAGGATTGACCTTTCCCGAGTAGTCCTCATGCTGAGGATGGACTTCAGAGTCCCCGTAGACTTCACTCGTTGAGGCTTGAAGAATGGGGACCCTGAGCCTCTTTGCCAGACCCAGCATGTTGACCATCCCTGTGGTACAGAGCTTGATCGTCTGTACTGGATCTCTTTGGTAGTGGACGGGGGAGGCTGGGCAGGCCAGGTTGAAGATTGCATCCACTTCTAGGTAGAGTGGAAAGGTGATGTCGTGTCGGATGAACTCGAAGTTTGGGTTCTGGAGCAGCGGGTGAATGTTCTGCTTCGACCCGGTGTAAAGGTTGTCGATGCAGAGCACCTCATGCCCAAGACTCAAGAGTCTGGTGCATAGATGACTCCCAAGGAACCCGGCTCCGCCGGTAACTGCAAACCTCATCCGAACCCCTACACCAGATGCCTGATTTTTTCTTCGACATGGAGACCAGTGACCCAGACGATGTGTTCGCTCTGGCCTTGCTTGCAACCCACCCAAGATCGAACCTGGTTGGCGTGACCCTTCATCCAGGGGGGCAGGACCAGGTAGGAATCGTCCGTCACGTCCTCGACCGTCTGGGCAAGCCTGGGATCCCCATCGGAGCTGGAGAACCCAAGAACGACAAGCCCAGAGTCTCCGAGTTCCACTACCGCTGGCTCGGGAAGGTGGATCCACGGGAACCCGACGGAACTGCCACCGAGGTCATCTGGGAAGTCCTCCAGCATCACCCCGAGGCCCATCTGGTGACCGGGGCTGCCCTCACCAACATAGCGGCTGCTGCCCAGTCCAAGAAGCCCTTCTCAGCCTTCTTCAGAGAGTGGACCTGCCAGGGGGGCTTCGCCGGAGACAACATCGTCCCGGCTCCCCTGAGGCTCCCCAAGTTCAACGGACGTGTCACCTGCCCAACCTTCAACCTGGGTGGGGACTACCGAGCGGCTGAGTACCTCCTTTGCTCCAACTTTCCTCCCATCGACTACCGAAGGCTCGTACCCAAGAACGTCTGTCACGGAGTCTTCTGGACTCCCGAGGTCAACGAGCGGATACCCTCTGGATCCCACCCAGGGCTCGACCTCATCAAGGACGGAATGTCCTGCTACTTCCATCGTCACCCGGACGGAAAAGCCCTCCACGATGTCATTGCCGCTGTGGCAGCCCTATCCCACGACATCGGGACCTGGGTCCCCGTCGAGCCCTACCGGACATCCAATGGGGAATGGGGCTGCCGTGAGTTCAATGAGCTAGTCCACAGCATGACCATGGATGCTGCCCAACCTCCCATCATCATGATTGCCTTGGACAACTCAGCCTTCGAGATTGCACTGTCCACCTAAGTCTGACGTGGACAAGTCTCACCTTAGTGAATACAACTCCACATCAGCTATGCGTACAACCAGGATCCTGTTCGGGGATGATGAGACCCCTGCCAGCGTGGCGAGCCGAATCGTCTACGCCTTCAATGTAGGGAATATACTCAAGATTCGTGACAAGTTCTTCAAGGTCACAGGATTCAGGTCGGTAGTAGTGATCCCACCCCCCGAGGGGGACAACTACATCCTGATCTTGCCTCCTGGAGCACCCGAGCCTCCCAAGCCAGAACCTCGGGTGACCTCACCCGAGGTTCTCCTGCCCCCTCCTATCGTCACTGAGGAGCCCCAGGGCAACGAACTTGAGGAAGAGGAACCAGAGTCCGAACCGGAGCCGGAACCCCTTCCTGAGCCCGTCCAGGAGCCGGAGAAGGCACCCGAGCTTCCCTCCCCAGTCCTTGAACCCCCGAAGTCACCCCCGCCCCTCGACCCGCTCCCTGAACTCCCCAAGCCCCCCAAGGCCATCGGGAATCCCATTCCGGGTCAGAGGTGGAAGGCCAAGGACACCCGTCGAAGCGGGACCTTCCTGATCGTGAAGGTGGACTCCGAGTACATGTACTCGGATGAGGGCCGGAAAATCTCGCTGACCAGGTTGAACCGCTACGAGAAGGTCTGATCCACGAAGCGGTGTACTAGCAGTTGAAAGAAGAGGCTCTAGGCCATGACCTTTCTACTGCTACTGTTCATCCCGATGCTCGTAGCCATCGGGGCTTTCGTCTTCCTGAAGGGCATCACCTGGAAGGAGTTCTTGCTTCACCTGGGAATCCAGGTTCTTGTGGCGGGGATCTCAGCAGCCGTCATCTACTACCAGGACACGGGGGACTACGAGACCTGGAACGGATGGGTGACCAACAAGCAGCAGGTTCGAGTCTCTTGCAGTCACTCCTACCAGTGCAACTGCCGAATGGTCGAGACCTGTACGGGCTCCGGGAAGAATCGGTCCTGTTCATCCAGCCAGGTCTGTGACACCTGCTACGAGCACTCCAACGACTGGGACTGGGACGTGTACACGTCCAACCAGGAAACCATCAACATCGACCGGGTTGACCGTCAGGGGGTCCACGCTCCACCCCGCTGGGTTGCCGTCCAGATCGGTGAGCCGACCTCCCAGAGGCATCGGTACACCAGCTACATCAAGGCCGCCCCTGACACCTTGTTCCGGCATCAAGGGCTCAGGGAGAAGTACGCTGGTAGGATCCCCAACTACCCAGGGAACGTCTACGACTACTACCGCCTCAACCGCTTGGTAACTCAAGGGATTTCGGTGGAGAACCTTCAAGCCTGGAACGAAGGGTTGTCCAAGATCAATGCGGACCTCGGCTCGAAGAAGCAGGTCAACATGATCGTGGTGCTGACCGACCAGCCTCAGGAGTGGTACTACGCCTTGGAAGAGGTTTGGGTTGGGGGCAAGAAGAACGATGCCGTCCTGGTCATCGGCTTGGACCAGAGCACGGGGAAGGCCCGCTGGGCTACCGTCATGGCCTGGACCACGGCCAAGCTCTTCGAGATCAAGCTCAGGGACTCTGTCATGGACCTGCCCGCCGTGACCCCAGAGGCAACCCTCAAGGTCCTCCGAGAGAACGTCGAGACCTACTACAAGCGCAAGCCCATGGCCGACTTCGAGTACCTCCGGGCCAGCATCCAGCCCAGTGGAACCGAACTCGGGATCGCCCTCTTCATCGGCCTCCTTGTTGCCGTTGGCCTCACCTGGCTCTTCGAGGTCCACGACGTGTTCGGGGACGAAGGCCGCCCCTTCCAGCGATGGTCCTCCAAGCGCAAGCCCACCTGGGGCCGTGGCCGGGATGAAGAACTCGACCGGATGATGAGGGACCTTCGAGGGGGCTGGAGCCCCTTCAAGAAGAAGTTCCGCTAGTCCCGGTGTAATGACTGTGAACCCAAACTACAAAGAGAGACCGTCATGCCTACCAGCTTGAAGATTGCCATCGGCTCCATAGCCGGAATCGTGCTCCTCATCGTCATCGGGATCGTCAGTGCCATCGGAGTCAACAATGACTGCGTCCGGCAAGAGGCCGATATCGAGGCCCAGTACAAGCAGAACCAGAACAACTACGCCAACTACTTCAACAAGATCAAGGAGATGGCACAAGTTCCGGACATGTACACGTCGGATCTTCAGAAGGTCTACGATGGGGCGATGAAGGGCCGGTACGGGGCTGAGGGGTCGAAGGCGGTCTTCCAGTTCATCCAGGAGAAGAACCCGACCATCGACGCCTCGATATACAAGTCCATCCAGCAGGCGATGGAGGCCGGACGCAACTCCTTCGAGGCCGACCAGAAGAGCCTCCTCGACAAGAAGCGGGTCTACGAAGTCACCCTGGGCAGCTTCCCTGGTGGCTCCCTCGCCCGCATGTTCGGCTTCCCCAAGAAGGACCTCAGCAAGATGGACATCGTGACCAACGAGGCGACCGACGAAGCCTTCCGCACCAAGAAGGCTGGACCCATCCAGCTCAAGTGAGCTTGGACACCTTCAATGAGAAAAGCCGCCTCACCGGGCGGCTTTTCTCATTGGGGAGCCCTAGGGTTGGTCAGACAATCGGGAACCAGAGGCCCTCGTTGATGAACAACTGCCAGGGCTTGCCAGAGACATTGGTGCCGATATCATCTATCGTGAGCTGGGTGTCCGAGTCCACTGAGATAACTCGTCTCTTCCAGAAGTCCACTGGGGGTCCAAAGCTGTTGTAGACCGCTATGGTATCACCAGGTTTGATGTTGTACTCGGTGAACTTCACATTAGTGTTGAGATTGGTGAGGAGACTGGTATACCCCGAGGTGGTAACGTTGCAGGTCCCACACAAGCCCAAGATTGAACCGTTCAGGACGGTTGACATGGGGATGTTGTTCTCCATAGTCGGAGACTCAACATAGATGATCGAGAATCCAAGACCTGTCGGACTGGTATTGGGGGCCAGGACCCATGGCTCCCTCGGCGCATTGGTGCTGTTGGAGAACCTGTGCTTTGTAGTCGCCAAGTGAATGGAGTGGACCCTTCCCGAATCCAGGTAGTACACAAAAGTGTGAACCTGCCCGACAACGGGGTTTTCGGGCAGGTAGAATGTGTAGTGAGAGTCTGCCTGTTGAGTAGGGATCAGGACCAGAACATCGTCCTCGTTGCTGATATCATCAGCAATAGAGAGGACCCTGGTGACGGTAGCCCCGCTGGAATGTCCTCCAGCAATGGTGCCATCCCTTCCTCTTTGAATGTAGAAGGTGGCGCCTGACACCGAAGTGACGTTGAGGACCTCCTCTTCGATCTTGACCTCGAAGGGAGCGGCTGGGAACCCAAAGGTGCCGTTTACAACCATGCTCGTGGCGGTGGAAGAGAGATACCCGTTTAGGGTTGTGCTCGTCGGGTCAAACCTCACGTCAGCCGGAGGTATGATGACTCGTGTCCTGCGAACTAGGTGTCCCATGGGTTTGACCTCGGTAGAAGGGCTCCGTCACTACGCCAGGGATAGAAGCATTCTCACCCTTGAGAAGCAACCGCTCCTAGCCGATCCAACCAGAAGAAAACGACCTTATGTCTCCGCTATAGGGTCCCCGTGGCCCAAGACGATGAAATCGAACTGTTCTTTGAGGAAGAGGAGCCGACAACGCAACGTCGGGATCTTCTCATGGACCTTTTGGCACACATCTCCGAGCTTGAAGCTGAAGCCGATGAGATCCTGAAGACCTTGCAACGAGATGGCATGAATCCCGCCTCGAAAGCCAAGACCTCCTCCGGTCTCATGCGGATCAACAAGATCGTTCACGAGCTGGAAGAATCCCTGGGGGTCTATCGAGAAGTGCTCAGGGTGCCACGTCCGACACCAAGGGTCCCCTCTAAGCCAGGGCCTTGATCAGCTCGTACTTGGCCGGGCACTTCTTCTTGAGGACCGCTGGCTCCTCGACGAAGGCCCGGAAGCTCTCAGCCACGTCTTCAACCCCAGGGCGGAACTCGGCATAATCCGAGACGAAGGGAGCCTGACCCCACGGAGCCTCACCACCAAGGTGGTGGAGTTCCTCGAAGGCATGACCCAGCTCATGAGTGAGCTGACTGGCTCGAACCTTCGGGTCGGCACTCCGGTTCACCGTCAGGTCCAGAAGCCCTCCCGTCCTCCAGGATGCGTCCTCAGACCCCCTGGGCTGCCCCAGGTGAACCTTCTTCACCGCCTGGTCCCAGACCTTCCTCGCTGGCCCCCTGAGCTTCTTGAACCCAGCAAGCCAACCTAGGACCGCCTTCCCTGCCTCAGGGTCGTTCTCGAACCTCATATCCGGAACCACACTGACCGAAGCATCCCTCCCAAACTGAAGGAAAGCGTCCGTGAAGGATACCCCCTTGGGTGCCCTCGGTGCCCGAACCTTCACCTTCGAGGCCAGCTCAATCTCGTCCTCAGGGACTCCACGATCCCGTAGGAACCCCCCAAGCTCCAAGACGGGGAAAGGGTCCAGGTTGCCGTTCCGAAGGTCCCTGGCAAGCTGCTGGAGCCTCCTGAAGGCATCCGGAGCGTTCCCCTGGTCCAGACCCTTGACCACCGACTCAACATACTCAGGCGTCAACTGCAACGCCGAATACCGAGTCACAACCCTGGCTACGATCTGAAGGTCTTTCATGAACCCAGTCAGCCAAGGGCACAAGAAGATCCTAGGCCGATACCTCGTCCGCTACAGCCTGGCACCTGGGAGCCACCTTGATCCACTGCGTTGACCCACGTACCTGATAGAATGTCGTGGTGTAGACCTTGCCCTCATATCGGTTCAGCTCCTTGCGCTGCCACCTGATGGCCTCGCAAATGAGGCACCGAGAGACCTCCCCCGGAGGCCACTTGTGCCGAGGAGCCTTGTCCGTGGGCTCCGCCACGACTCTTTCAAGACGATTCATCCTAGAACTCTTCTACACCTGAGAGAAGAGCATCGAGGTCCAGAACGTCTTCATCCACGGGTTCGGGCTCCGGAGCATCCGGAACGGTTCCGTAGGGATCGGTCGGGAGCTGCCAGTTGATAGGCCGAAGGCCCTTCTTCAAGAGAATCTCGTTGACCTTGGAGAAGGGCTTCGAGCCGAAGAACCCGAAGTGGGCGCTCATCGGGCTCGGGTGGACTGAGGTCAAGACCTTGTGCTTGGAGGTGTCGATCATCCCCGCCTTGCTCTGAGCGTCCTTGCCCCAGAGCACGAAGACGGACATTTTGTCCCTCTTCGACAGCTCCGTGATGACCCGATCCGTGAAGGTTTCCCACCCTAGCTTGCGATGGGACCCCGGCTCCCCCTTCCGAACCGTCAGAACCGTGTTCAGAAGAAAGACCCCCTGCCTCGCCCAAGGAACAAGGTACCCGTGTTTCACGGGCTTGACCCCCACATCCGCCTGTAGCTCCTTGTAGACGTTCAAGAGCGACGGAGGGACCCTCACGCCCGGCATGACCGAGAAAGCCATCCCATGAGCCTGCCCGAACCCGTGGTAGGGGTCCTGCCCCAGGATGACAACCCGGACCTGGTCGAAGGGCGTCTCCTCAAAAGCCGTGAACACCTTGCCCGGAGGAGGATAGACCTCCCCCTTGACCCTCTCCGCCCGGAGCGTCTTCACAAGGTCGATGAAATAAGGCTTCTGCATCTCGTCCTGTAGGACGAGCTTCCAGCTCTCGTGCATCTCAGTTCACCTGGTCCCGATCACCCAAGTCTACCAAGGAGTCCACAAACCCGTGGAGTCTCCGAACGTGCTGACGCTCGAAGTCAAGGTCTGCTTCCAACCGGGCTCGGTCCTCAACTCGAAACTTGCGTTCGAGTTCGAGAAGCCGCTCTGCCAGTCGGGCTCTATACTCCAGGATGGCTAGCTTGCGAAGAAGGATCGACCAGGTGACGAGAACCCCACAAAGAGCACCCGTACCCATGAGAACCAGTTGAACCCACTCAGGGACAACCTTCAGAATGTCCAACTGTCACCTCCGCTTCGATACAACCTTGGCGAGATCCCTGAGAAACTTGCCTCGGGAGAAGTAGTGCTCAAGCAGCTCGACCGCAAACTCCCTTGCATACTGCTGCCCTACCATCTCCCAACTCTCTGGAGCCGGTAGCTCTGACAAGGGGGGCCACGCTCGGGACCCCTTCTCCCCCTGCCTACATGCGTGCTGAGCAACCCTCGTGAACGCTCGGGACAGGAGTTCCTCAAGGCTTTTCACAGGCTTCGGCAAGATCCTCATCCTCCACATAGAAAGGGTCAACCCCACACCGGTTCACAATGAGCTGACCCAGCCGAAGCTCAGGATTCGCCAGCCAAGCAAGGTAGAGCCTCTCGATGATGGCCCTCTTGTGCTCGGAAGTCTTCGCTCTCTTGGACTTCGGCATCTAGATCCTACAGGTGAGCGGTCGAAGGTCCCTCATGATCTTCCAGTCGAGACCTTCGGGAAGCTCTTGAGCAATCTGCCGGGTCGTACCTGGCTCTACCCTGAAGTGAAGGGCTGGCTCGTGCCCCTCGTAGAAGAACCCAACCTGAATCGCCCTGGAGATGTAGACCGGAATCCTCTCCGGGGACCGAACCTTGTCCCCCACGAGGTAGGCAGTCATCTCCTCTGCCGTCGTGGGCTTCAACTACACCTGGCCGGGTAGTGTCGGGTATGGGCAGGGGCTCAGGACATGCGCCTTCAATGCGATGCCCCGCAAATAGCCATGCCCATAGCCCGGACTTGGATTACCAGGTCTCGGGAAAATCTACCGACCCACAGAAAATTTAGGGTCGGGGCCATGCCCTGCCCATTAGTGTGTTTCGGGAAAAATCACCGCCGGGCCACTTTTCAGGGGTCGGACACGGGGAACGGCCATGCCCTTGTAGGGGGTGGGGTCTCGGGGTCGGCCAGAGATATGCTCGAAGAGGCGTGTTTTGGCGTTCTACTGGACAGTGTCCATACGTTGATTGAATACGCCCCACTCTGGGCAGGTGCCATGCCAAAAACGATAATGAAGCGAATTTTCTGAGAAATATATTTTCGTGCCATGCCGGGGAGGGCATGGACCATGCCATGCCGATTTCTCGTTCAATGTGATTGCACGTCAAGGTCCATGCCATCTCGTTGACGAGCGAGTGGCACACCTCTTGAAGAACGAGGGTTGTGTACTACCGTTCACTGTGAACTCCTGTCAACGAGCGTACCAACGAGTGACCGTGAGAGTGTAGGTGTACGTGGTTCAACACAACGTTCATATAGTCTAGGGGGTATGAACGTTCAAGAGACTATACGAACGTGGTCCGTACCTACATGGTGGGTGTAGTGTAGGTGTAGTGGAGAGCGTGCGTAAGAGAAGATACGAACCCGTTGAAGGGTGCCAGTGTAGTACACGACACCTGCGTGTGGTGTATATGAAAGAGCGTCCTTCTGGTTGAAGGCTTCGGTGTCTCAAACGTTGTAGGACTATGAGCACACCCGTACAAGACCTGGCAGAGCGTTGGGCCAGACGTTACCCGCACATGAGGGCACGCCTCATGAGGGCAGTGGAGCTGGCCTCCCTGAAGGACGGGGTCCTCTACATCGGAGAGGATACCTGGCAGGTGAGGGGGTCCTCAGGAGGGACCTACTACGTGGGGGTGGACCTCCGGCGTAGGACCTCGACCTGTACCTGCCCGGACAGCCGAGGAGGGCACCACTGCAAGCACCGCTTGGCTACCGCCTTGGTGTGGACCCTTGGGAGGCGTGAGGAGAGGAGGGCCTGATGAAGCCATTTTGGGGACATGTTGCACACCTTGATTCTGGGTATGTCTTCAAGAAGGGGGAGAAGCCCAACCGAGCACTGTTGGTAGCAAGGCACACGGAAAAGTCGCTTGCTCAGATCCCCCCAGACTTCAACTGGAGATACCACCGAGGGAGACGTGGGGAAGCGCTTGGGGTGGGCTCCCTGGTGATCGTGAGCTGGTACCTAACCGAAGAAGCTGCTTGGGACTCGGTGAAAAACCCAAACACCATGTCCTATCGCTGCCAGGGGATAGGAATGAAACTTGAAGTTCTGACCCACATAGACATTGAAGAGAACTGCTTCCCCAAGGTGCCAAAAGAGGGGGCGTAGGATGCTGGCTGTATCCATGGCCGAGTTCCGGAGCGTAGTGGAGACCGCCAGGGGGCAGGGGTGGCGGGTGGAGATGACCCGAAGCTGCCACTGGCGGTTCGTTCCTCCGGACAAGAGCGTCCCTGCCCACGTCACCGGGGGGTCTCCGGGCAACCCCTCCCGGTTCATCCGAAGGCTCAGATGCGAGCTACGTAGGAAGGGCCTGGTCCTATAGGGCCTCTTCCTCGAACTCCTGGCACCTGGCTGGGACCTTCACGACCTTGGCCTTCTTGGAGGGCGGCTGGACCATCACGACCTCCGGGTTGAGCCTCTGGAGGGCCGCACAGTGGTCGGCTGCCATCATCGCCAGGAGCCCAACGAGGACCGCCTTGTGGAAGGCTCCCCTCCCCCGAGGGTTCTCCACCAGCTCGATCACCTTCGTCTGAAGCTGTCTCAGGACCTCCTCGTAAGGGACCTTCTTCCACCGGCTCCCGAGCCCGTGCATCCGGAGCCGGGCTTCCAGGACGGCAGCAAACCCTCCCACTTCAGGACTCAACATCACGGCCAAGCTCTTCGACTGTAGGTGCATGTACATTTCCCCCTTCTCTCCACAGGTACACCCTTTGGGCCTAAACTTGGATGTGGCATTTTGGCCTAGGGGTCGATTTATCTCACCGACTCAAGCGTCCACTGAACGAAAACGTCTTGGACGTAAGGGGTTTGGAGAAATCGGCCTAACCCAGTTGAAGGAATCGAGCCTCAAACGTTGTAGAAACATGAGCCGACCAGTCAACAAGTTCAGCGTCAAGTCAACGATGTATGTAACGTCCAAGCGTGGGCGTGATGTGGACGGGCCGTGGAAACCGACGGTCGAGGAAGCCATCGTGGCCTTCCGGGACATGCTCGTGAAGAAGGGCTGGCTTGGGGAGCTGGTGTTCAGGTCCTTCGTGGCCGAGCGTTGCCCCAAGGAGACTGCCCCCTCTGGTGACAACCGGGGGAACTACTACAAGGGAGCCGAGGTTGAGGGGTTGGACAAGAAGCTCGAAGATGCGGGCATCAGGATCGGTGAAGTTCACCGTCAGTCGAGGGTAGCCTGATGCTCAGGGTCACCCTGAAGCGGAAGGAGCCCGAGTGCCTCATCACCCTTGAAGTCGAGTGCTTCTGTGTCTCCGAACTCAACCCCGACGTAGAGGCCCTCTACGACTCGGCCGATACGGACCTGGTCCTGTCCAAGGACAGCCACGGGCGGGTCATGATCGAGGTCAACCCCTGTTGGAGTATCACAGTGGACGAGGTGTAAACCAGAGGAATCGTTCAATAAAATCTCAACTCCCGGTTGAAGGAATCCGAGCCCAAACGTTGTAGGGGTATGAGCAAGATGGTCAACAGCATGAGGGTCCACACCAACAAGCAGCCTCGGGAGTTCATCGAGAACCCCACCGAGGAGGACCGGGAGTTCTTCGACTGGGTCCCCAAGGAGGAGACCACGGGCTTCTTCCGCTACCACGGAAGCGTCTACCACCTCAGCCAGTTCATGCGCTACGAGGACCCCTACTGGACCGGAGTATTCAACTCCTCCATGACGACCGGCGTCCTGGTCAAGCTCCTCGATGATGGGCGACTCATCGTGGGGTCGTACCAATCGTAGGATTTCTGGTTGAAAGATTCGGGGCTCAAACGTTGTAGGGGTACCATGAACAAGCGCAACCTCATCCACCTGGGCGACAACGAGCAGGCCGTTTCAGAGCTGACCCGTCGGGTCCGCTGGAACGACCTGCGAACGAGCCGCTGGCTCTCGACCACCCAGGTATGGTCCTGGGGCAACGGTCGCTGTGACGCCATCGTGGTCATGACGGGTTCCGTGGGCAATGCCACGGCCTACGTGGTCCTCCGCATCGGCAAGAAGGTCGAAGTGGTCGAGGGGTCTCTCAACTCCGCCATGAGCGCCTTCGGGTTCGACCCGAAGCGTTATCGGATCGTCACCAAGACCATGCTCGCTGAGGAGCGGGCAGCCCGCAAGGCTGCTGCCTGACATCGGGAAACCACCCAACCGGACATCTTTCTGGTTGAAAGGTACCCACCCTCATCCGTTGTAGGGACATGACCACGAACAAGACCGCTACCCGCCACCTCGGACACTGCCAAGTTTGCGAGGGTGAGTTCAAGCTCCACAACGGCCAGATGGTCCACCACGGGTACAAGCGCCCTGGTTGGGGCTCCATCGTGGGCGACTGCATGGGCGTCTTCGAGCTGCCCTACGAGAAGTCCTGCGACATCTGCAAGCAGTACAAGGCTTCGGTCGAGGGTCAGATCGAGCGTAGCAAGGCGACCCTTCTGAAGCTCGAAGCTGGCGAGATCACTGAGCTGCTCTTCGACTCGTACCGTGGCCTCAAGGTGGTCAAGAAGGCCGAGTGCAAGAGCGACTACGAGTGGAAGGACGCTCTCAACCGCAAGATGGGCGAGATCAAGTACAGCATCCGCCAGATGGAGGCCGAGGTCATCCGGATGACCAAGAGGATCGAGGCTTGGGTCCTGACCGAGACCAAGAGCTTTGAAGAGAAGCTCGAAGAGGTCCGGGTTGCCAAGGCCGAGCGGGCTGCCATCGTGGCTGCCAAGAGGGCTGAGAGGGCTGCCAAGGAGCAGGCCAAGGCCGAGAAGAAGGCTGCCCTGGAGGCCCGTAGGGCTGCCGAGACGGCCGCCATGTTCGACAAGGCCCGTGAGCTGGCTGCCCAGGACAAGCCCTCCCAGAAGGACGTGGAGAAGCTCCACAAGGCCATCCGGAAGGCCACCTGGCTCTGGAACCGAGACTACGCCCCCGTCCAGGCCGAGCTGATCAAGCTCGGGATCATGAACCCCGAGGGCTGGCTCCGACCCTGACCCCCAAGGAGAGGGGAGGGAGAAGAAATCTTCCTCCCCTTGGTTGAAACCTTCCCCCCTTGGGACGTTGTACGGGCATGAACAGCAAGCTCACTGACTCCGCCCGGTTCGCAGCCTCCGTGAAGTACCTCTTCAAGGCCATCAACGGGATGTCCTGTGCCTCCGGAAGGGCCTCCAGGGCCTCTGAGAGGGTCTTCCTCCTCGCCCGCAAGTGCTCCGACCCGGTCCTTGCTCGGAAGCTCTACGCTGTCTCCGATGCCCTCCACGAGCACCGGCACCTCCTCAACGCCTCCCGTGCCGGGTTCCTCCCCCTCCAGATCCAGCACTCCAAGAGGGTCGGGGAACTCCTCCAAGCTGCCGGGGTGGTCTGAAACCCCTGGTACTCGGAAATAACCTATGGTCTCGGAGGCATGAGGTTTTCGAGGTGGGTGTAATGCCTACAACCTAGCGGTCGTCTTTAAGATTTGCTCGGGTTCGGAGCAGGGCACGGGCCTTGCTCCGAGTTTCGTCTGTGGTTCTGATGTAGGTACGCACCATGTTCATATATTCTCTAAGACGTTCGTACCCTCTAGGGCATACGAACGATGCCCGTACCTACACGTACCGACACCGAGCAGGCGAACCCGTGAGAGAGGGTCCGAACGTGGGTTGGACCTACATGGCACTACGTGGGAGAGCATGAATCACCTTCTTTCTCCCCTGTTGAACTATCTGAACAAAGCGTAGGGTCTCCAGGCGTTGAATTTGGGCTGAAACTGTGGGCTGACTGAGGCCCAAGAAGTCCGCCAGCTCCGAGATCCCCATGGGTTTTGCTTGGACGGCTCGAAGAAGCCTCTGGCAGGACTCTGACTTCAGAATCGTTTCTACCTTCCGCCGCTCAAGACAGGCTGCCCTGGGCAGGATACCCAGATAGTCTTGCTCCTCTGGCACCTCAAAGGTCTCCAGCGCTTCGATGTGGTGGGCGATAGGTGCCAGGTGGAACCACTCCCCATGGCTTCGGTGCTCGTCAAACATGAGGTGGAGCGCAGCTTCATGCTTGGGGCCTCCAGATATACTCTTGAGAAGACGCAAGGATACCGGACTGGAGAGAGACAGGTCCTTCAGGCGCTTCTTCAAGTCTTGGGCCACTCCAATCTTCACGAGCCCTACGCTAGGTGCCTCAAGGAAGTAGACCTGGCAGTCCTGCCCTGGCCCCCTCAACGTTGGAAGCCATCGAGCCAAGTCACCCTCCTTGATACAGGCTTGATCCCACCCCCCACACCCATTGGCCCTGGGTACCCGGAACAACCTGACCTCGAAGCCCTGTGCCCGTAGCTTCCTCGGGTAGGCCCCAGGGTCCTTCTTCCCCAGAGCCTCGCAGACCTGACGGATCGGCACCCAGACCTGCCCGTCCTCATCCTCTACAGTCAACAACGTACAGCCCTCTATCGTCACGCTCATAGCCTAAGCTACACCGGAAACCCCTGGTACTCGGAAATAACCTATGGTCTCGGAGACATGAGGTTTT
>ENA-UOWG01000283-UOWG01000283.1-activated-sludge-metagenome-genome-assembly--contig:-NODE-283-length-74565-cov-7.470152_pt1 | contig 74565 bp, 64 predicted proteins | sample MGYA00238147_ERZ761563 | MGnify/ENA primary metagenome ERZ761563 (study PRJEB28884, sample SAMN05720216) | anaerobic digester metagenome | isolation source: active sludge of municipal...
AGCCCGCGGGATTTCGACAAGCCTTTTATCGCGATCTGTAATTCGTTCTCGGAGGTCGTCCCCGGCCATGCCCATCTGAACGAGTATGCGCGGGTCATCAAGGAGGCCGTCCGCGCGGCCGGCGGAGTCCCGTTCGAATTCAACACCATCGCCATGTGCGACGGCGTCGCCATGGGACATACCGGGATGAAATATTCCCTCCCGTCCCGCGAGTTGGTGGCCGATTGCGTGGAGACCATGGTGCAGGGGCATTGTTTCGACGGCATGATCTGCATCCCGAACTGCGACAAGATCGTCCCCGGGATGTTGATGGCGTCCGTGAGGGTCAATATCCCGACGATCTTCATCTCGGGCGGGCCCATGAAGGCGGGCGTGATGCCCGACGGCCGGTCCGTCGACCTGATCTCCATCTTCGAGGGCGTCGGCGCCTACCGGGCCGGCAAGATCTCAGAACAGACGCTGGGCGAACTGGAATGTGCCGGTTGTCCGACCTATGGGTCGTGTTCGGGTTTGTTCACGGCCAATTCGATGAATTGCCTCTGTGAGGCGTTGGGTGTGGCTCTTCCGGGGAACGGCACCATCTTGGCGGTCGACCCTCGGCGGACCGATCTCGCCCAGCAGGCCGCGCGCCAGATCATGGAACTGATCCGCCAGGACATCAAACCGCGAGACCTCATCACGGCGGATTCGATCGATAACGCGTTCGCCCTGGATATGGCCATGGGCGGGTCGACGAACACGGTCCTCCATACGATCGCCATCGCCCAGGAGGCGGGCGTCCGGTATTCCTTGAAAAAACTGAACGCACTCTCCAAGAGGGTCCCCAACATTTGCAAGGTCTCCCCGTCCTCCCCGTATCACATCGAGGACGTGGACCGGGCCGGAGGCATCTCCGCCATCTTGAAGGAATTGTCGAAAATCCCGGGGTTGTTGAAATTGAAATGCCCGACGGTGACGGGCCGGACTTTGGGAGAGAACATCGCCGCGTCGCAGGTGATGGATTATGACGTGATCCGTTCCGTGACAAAACCGTATTCAAGCACGGGAGGATTGTCGGTATTGTTCGGGAACCTGGCGTCCGAGGGGTCGGTGGTCAAGACCGCGGGGATCAGTCCGTCCATGATGAGCCATCGCGGACCGGCCGTCGTCTTCGATTCTATGGAAGAGGCCAGCCAGGGGATCCTGAACGGCAAGGTGAAGAAAGGCGATGTGGTGGTGATCCGTTATGAAGGCCCCCGGGGCGGTCCAGGAATGCAGGAGATGTTGGCGCCCACGGCGAACATCATGGGGATGGGCCTGGGCGAATCGGTCGCGTTGATCACCGACGGACGTTTTTCGGGCGGGACGCGGGGCGCGTGTATCGGCCATGTGTCGCCGGAGGCGGCGGAAGGCGGCGTCATCGGTCTTTTGAAGAACGGGGATATGATCTCCATCGACGTGGCGAAACAGAAACTGAGCGTGGATCTGTCCTCGGCGGAACTGTCGAAACGGAAGAAAAAATGGAAGGCCCCGAAGATCCGGATCAAAGACGGGTGGCTCCGTCGCTACGTGACGATGGTCACGTCGGGGTCGAAGGGCGCGGTGCTTCAGCCCCCCTGTTGACTTATTTAGGACGCCAGCAGGTTTCGGACACGCCGTGTTCCCGGTTGAGACTCAGGGCGAACACGAAGAGCCAGGACGAGAGGCGGTTCAGGTAGGACAGGGAGAAGGGTCTCACTTTTTTGGCGGTTGATAGAACCGAGACGGTCCGCTCGGCCCGTCGGCAGACACAGCGCGCCAAGTGGGCGGCCGCCGCCAGAGGATGTCCCCGGGGGATGATGAACCCGCGGACCGGCGGAAGTGGGGATTCCCACTCCTCAATCAGCTTTTCGAGTTTTTTGACAGAACGAGAGGTCACCCCCTGTCTGCCTTTTAGGGGGTGTGTTCTGGATGACGAGAGTTCGGCGCCGAGGAGAAAAAGGTCCCGCTGGATTCCATCCAGCGCTTGTGCGGTTTTTGAGCGGGGGTCTGTTTGGGAATGGATCCAGCCGAGGAGACTGTTCAACTCGTCGATCTCTCCGCAGGATTGGATGCGGGGGTCGGATTTTCGGACCTGTTCTCCGCTGGCGAGCCGGGTGAACCCGCCGTCGCCGCGCCTGGTATAGAATCGCATGAGGGTAATTGTAAATCTGAATGACGACGCCGTCAAACTGAAATGAAAAGTTCGCCGCAGAAGATCTTGTCCGGATTGAAGAGGGAATATCCCGAGGCGGGGTGCGCCCTCCGGCATGCGGACCCGTTTCAACTCCTGGTGGCGACGATCTTGTCGGCCCAATGCACCGATGAGAGGGTGAACAAGGTAACCCCGGGACTCTTTAAAAAGTATCCGACTCCCCGGGCGTTCTCGCAAGTCGATCCGAAGGAACTGGAACAGGAGATCCGCTCGACCGGTTTTTATCATCAGAAGGCCCGCTGGATCATCGGCGCCAGCCGGACCCTGGTGGACCGTTTCGGTTCCGTCGTGCCGAAAGAGATGGATTCGTTGACGCAGTTGACGGGCGTGGCGCGCAAGACGGCCAACGTGGTTCTGGGAACGGCCTATGGGATCGCCGCCGGCGTGGTGGTGGACACCCATGTGAAACGGCTCTCCCAGCGGATGGGATTCACGAAACAATCGGATCCCGTGAAGATCGAACGGGACCTGATGGCGCTCGTTCCTCGGAAGGATTGGATCTGGTTCAGCCACGCGATGATCCTCCACGGGAGAAGGGTGTGCAAGGCCATTTCGCCCCGGTGCGATCAGTGTTCTTTGAGGAAAGATTGTCCGTATCCCCGCGCATCCAACGCGAAAAGCCGTTGACACGGGGCCCGGGAGATTCGTGTAGAATGATTTTTCAAATCAGACGGGAGATCACTCAATGACATCACCGATGAAGAAGTCCGCAGTTTCAGAGAATCAGACGCGGGATCTGGACCAGACGTGCATCCAGACGATCCGGATGCTGGCCGTGGATGCCATCGAACAGGCGAACTCCGGACATCCGGGGATGCCGATGGAATCGGCGGCGTTGGGTTACCTCCTCTGGACACAATTCCTCAAACACAATCCGCGGAATCCCTTGTGGGAGAACCGGGACCGGTTCGTCTTGTCGGCGGGACACGGGTCCATGCTCCTCTATGGTTTGTTGCACCTGACCGGATACGACGTCACCCTGGACGATCTGCGCCATTTCCGTCAGTGGGGGAGCAAGACGCCCGGTCATCCCGAATATGGATGCACGGCGGGCGTGGAAACGTCCACCGGTCCCCTGGCGCAGGGTTTTTCCAACGGGGTCGGCATGGCGATGGCGGAGAAATTTTTGGCGGCGAGGTACAACCGGCCCGGTTTTGACATCGTCAATTATCACGTCTACGCCTTGGTGAGCGACGGGGACTTGATGGAGGGGTTGTCGTCTGAAGCGGCTTCTCTGGCGGGGCATCTTCGGCTTTCCAAACTGATCTATGTCTATCTCGACAACCGGATCACCATCGAGGGGTCCACACAGCTGACGTTCACCGAGGACACCGCCAAAAGGTTCGAGGCATACGGGTGGAACGTCGTGCGCGTGGATGACGGGAACGATTTGAAGAAGATGTCCGACGCGCTGTCTCGGGCGAAAGGACAAGACCAGAAACCGTCGCTCATCATGGCGCGGACCCACTTGGGGTATGGCAGCCCGAATAAACAGGACACGGCGGCCGCTCACGGCTCTCCCTTGGGCGCCGCAGAAGTGAAGGCCACCAAACAGGCTTTGGGCTGGCCGCTGGAACCCTCTTTCCATGTTCCCGCGGAAGTGTTGGCGGTCACCCAAAGACAGGTCCGGCGGGGAGCCGACGAGGAACAGCAATGGAGATCTGTTTTCGACGGATATTCCAAGAAATATCCGGAGTTGGCCAAGGAATGGTCTGATTTGAAGAACACACCGCTCCGTGCGGGTTGGGAGAAGGCCATTCCTCTGTTCAAGGCGGGAGAGCAGTTGGCGACGAGGCAGGCGTCCGGGAAGGTGATCAATGCGTTGGCGGCCTCGCTCCCCACCCTCATCGGGGGGAGCGCCGATCTGGCGTCGTCCACGGAGACCGTCATCACGGGGGGCGGAGAGATGAGCGCGGAGACCCCCGCCGGGAGGAACATCCATTTCGGAGTGAGGGAACACGCCATGGCCGGCCTGATGAATGGGATGGCCCTGACGCGGGGAGTCATCCCGTTCGGAGGAACGTTCCTCGTGTTCTCCGCCTACATGTTGCCGTCGATCCGGTTGGCGGCGATGATGAGACTCGGCGTCGTCTATGTCTTCACTCACGACAGCATCGGCCTCGGAGAAGACGGTCCCTCCCATCAGCCCATCGAGCAGTTGGCCCAGCTCCGCTCCATCCCCCATATGGTTGTTTTACGTCCCGTCGATGCGACTGAGACGGCGGAGGCATGGAAGATCGCGCTGGAGCGCCGGGAGGCCCCGACGTGTCTGGTCTTGACGCGGCAGAAGTTGCCGGTTTTGGATCGATCGAAATACGCGTCCGCATCCGGCGTCAGCCGGGGGGGCTATGTTTTGTCCGATCCATCGGATGGGAAATATCGGGCCATCATCATGGCCACGGGGTCCGAGATCCATCTGGCCCTGTCCGCCCAAGAACGGTTGGCCCAAGAAGGCCTTCCGGTCCGCGTCGTCAATATGGCTAGTTGGGAACTGTTCGATTCACAGCCCGAGGAATACAGGACGAGCGTCCTTCCACCCGGCGTGCGTGCGCGTTTGGCGGTGGAGGCCGGGAGTTCGATGGGGTGGCACCGGTACGTGGGTGAGTCAGGCGACATCGTCTCCATCGACCGGTTCGGCGCGTCGGCTCCGGCCGGCGTCCTGTTCGAAAAATATGGTTTCACGGCGGAGAACGTGGCGACGCGGGTCCGCCGGATGATCGATCGGAACAACAAGGCATAACACGGACGGACTCCCCGGTTTCCGGTAAACACCAACAACATGGTCAACGTTTATCTGATGGCTTTCGCGGTGGCGCTGGTGATGACGGCGGCATTGACTCCGGCGACGATTTGGCTGGCGAAACGGTTCGGCGTCATGGACATGCCCGATCCGCGCAAGGTCCATTCCGTCCCGATCCCGCGTTGGGGCGGCCTGGCGATGTTTATCGGTTTTTGCTCCAGCCTGTTCTCCGTGTGGTTGGTCATCCCGCGTTTCCGGCAACTCCTGGATTTCCGTCATAAGATCCTTCAAGGACAGGAGATCATCGGGATGCTCTCCCTGCAACAGCAGTTCGCGGGGATCGTGGTGGGGGCTTGTCTGGTGCTGATCCTGGGGATGATGGACGACCGTAAACCCGTCCCGGCCCTCCCGAAATTGCTGATCCAGATCATCGCCTCCTACGCGGCCATGGTGTACGGCGTGCGGATCGCCGGGCTGGCTTTCCCGGGTCACGGGTTCGTCGAGTTCCCCATTCTCTTGTCTCAGATCGTGACCGTGTTCTGGATGATCGGGTTCATGAATTCCATCAATCTGGTGGACGGTCTTGACGGCCTGGTCGCCGGCCTGGTGGCGATCGCCGCCGGGACGTTCTTGGTGGTGTGCGTCCTTCAAGGGGAGACGAAGATACTCCTGTTTGCGAAACAGTTGAAACTGGCGGCGGTGCTGGCCGCCGCGGTGAGCGGCGCTTGCCTCGGGTTCCTGTTCTTTAATTTCAATCCGGCCAAAGTTTTCATGGGGGACGGGGGAGCCCTCTTCCTCGGTTTCATGCTGGGGGCGATCAGCGTCATCGGCACGTTGAAGACGACGGCCATGATGGCCCTGTTCATCCCAATCTTCGTCGTGGCCGTCCCTGTCCTGGACGTGGCGTTCGCCATTTTCCGGAGGTTGCGCAGCGGACAAGGACTCATGCAGCCCGACCGGGGTCATTTCCATCACCGATTGCTGGCCCTGGGGTGGACCCAGAGGGAGATCGTCCTCCTGGTGTATGTGTTGACGTTGCTTTTGTCCATGTTGACGCTGCTGGTGACCGTCTTTAAGGGGCGCATCTGACGTGAAAAAGATTTTCTGCGTCTTCGGGACCCGTCCGGAAGCCATCAAAATGGCCCCGGTGTGCCTGGAACTGAAGCGCCAGAAAAAATATTTTCAAACGGTCGTTTGTGTGACGGCTCAACACCGGGAGATGCTGGACGATGTTCTGCGGCTGTTTCATATCTCCCCGCGTTACGATCTGAACGTCATGCGGCACTCTCAGACGCTGACCGATATCACGTCCGACGTGCTGCGCCGGTTGTCGCCGATCCTTGAAAAAGAAAAACCGGACCTGGTGTTGGTTCATGGAGACACCACCACCACCCTGGCCGCGGCGTTGGCCGCCTATTACCATCGGATCCCCGTCGCCCACGTGGAGGCGGGGTTGAGGTCCCGCGATATGTTCAATCCATACCCCGAAGAGGCGAACCGGGTGATCACGGATTCCCTCTGCGACATCCTGTTGGCCCCGACGGCCCAGGCCCGACGGAATCTTCTGGAAGAGAACGTGCCTGCCGGAAAAATTTTCGTCACCGGGAACACGGTGATCGACGCCCTGCTCCGCACGTCGGGATCCCGCCGCCCACCTGCCGCACGCTGTTCGGGGGGGCGGATGATCCTGGTGACCGCCCATCGTCGGGAGAATTTCGGTCCGCCGCTCGAACACGTCTGTGCGGCCATCCGCCGGGTCGTCCGGGCCCATCCGGACGTCCGGATCGTCTATCCTGTCCATCTGAATCCGAACGTGCAGAAGACGGTTCGTCGCCGTCTGGCGGGGGTGCCCCGGATCGAGCTTCTGCCTCCGGTGGGATATGTCCGCTTGGTCGGACTCATGAAAGAGGCCTATTTCGTGGTAACGGATTCCGGGGGTATCCAGGAAGAGGCCCCGTCGTTGGGGAAACCGGTTTTGGTCTTGAGAAAAGTCACTGAAAGACCGGAGGCCGTCGCCGCCGGCACGGTCCGGGTGGTCGGAACGGACGAGGAACGGGTTTTTCGGTGGATGTCCCGGTTGCTGACGGATTCCCGGGAATATCGGAAGATGGCCAACGCGGTCAATCCGTACGGGGACGGCCGCGCCGCGGAACGAACGGTCCATGCCATCCGATATTATTTCGGGTTCAGCCGCTCCCGGCCGGGAGTTTTTCGACCGGGGAAAAGCAACAGGTGAGATGTATCTCTCGCCCGATAATTATTAGAATAGCAGACTCAAGGGGGATCGTATGAAAAAATCATATAGGACGTTCTTTCTGTTTCTTTGTTCGATCGGATTTCTTATCTCATCGGTCTACGCCGAGACACCGGGAATGCCTCACGAAGAGGAACATCTCCTCGTTCCGTTGACGGGCCTACTGACGGCTGTTTGCGTCATTCTGACCATCGTCTTCGCCAAGATCCGGGCCCGCTTTCAGGGATGGCTCAAATTTCACCGGCTCTTCGCGGGACTGGCGGTCGTCCTGATGATCACCCATTTCGTTCTGGTCGTTCTGGGAGAATGAGTCCGAAGACGACATGACAAAAGTCATTGCCATCGCCAATCAGAAAGGAGGCGTCGGGAAAACGACGACGGCCATCAATCTGGCGGCTTCCTTGGCCTCTCTCGAAAAGGAGACGCTCCTGATCGATCTCGATCCACAGGCGAACGCGTCGTCCGGTCTGGGGATCCATCGAGACCGCGTCACGAAGAGCACCTACCACGTGTTGGTGGATCAAGCTCCTTTAAAAGAGGTGATCCAGGAGACCAGCATGGAATGGCTCGACGCGGTGCCGGCCCATCCGGACCTTTACGGGGCGGAGATCGAACTGGCGCAAGTATCGGAGAAGGCGTTGCGTTTGAAAAAGTCGCTGGCGGAGGTGGAACACCTCTATGAATATATCTTCATTGACTGTCCCCCCGCGTTGAACATGCTGACACTCAATTCCCTGGTGGCCGCGGAATCCGTTTTGATCCCGATGCAGAGCGAATATTATGCCCTGGAAGGGTTGACCCTTCTGCTCGATACCATCAACCGCGTGCGCGGGGCGATGAACCCGAAGCTGGGATTGGAAGGAGTTCTCCTGACGATGTTCGATGGGCGCGCGAACCTGTCCCAACAGGTGCGGGAGGAGCTGAAGAAATATTTGGCCAATAAGGTTTATGAGACGTTGATCCCGCGGAACGTCCGTTTGGCGGAATCACCGAGTTTTGGGAAACCGGTCATCTTGTATGACAGGCATTCGGCGGGTGCTCAGGCCTACCTGTCTTTTGCGACCGAGTTCCTTGGCCGCCAGAATGGACGAAAAACAGGATGAAGACGATGAAAGGAGAATCGGATCATGCATAAAGCTCTCGGAAGGGGTCTCGACGCCTTGTTGCAGCCATTGGAGTCCGGCGCAACGCCGGGCTCGGCGGGCGAGGCCATCCAAAAGATCGCCGTCGATAAGATACGCCCGAACCGGTATCAGCCGCGGACCTATTTCGCGCAGGAGGCGTTGCAGGAACTGGCGGATTCCATCAAAATGCACGGTCTGGCTCAGCCGGTCTGCGTTTCCCCGTCGGCCGTCCCGGGGGAATACGAATTGGTCGCCGGCGAACGGCGGTGGCGGGCCTCCAAGTTGGCGGGCCTTCAAGAGATCCCTTGTATGATCCGCACGGTGACCGACCGCGAACGGTACGAGTTGTCCCTGGTCGAAAACCTCCAGCGGGAGGATCTGAACCCCATCGAAGAGGCGGAAGCCCTCAAGAAGTTCATCGACGAGTTCCATCTCACCCAAGAGGACCTGGCGCGCGCTTTGGGCCGGAGCCGGTCCGCGGTGGCGAACAAATTGCGCCTGCTCGACCTGTGTGGAGAGGTCCGGTCGGCGGTGCGCGAGGGGGGATTGTCCGAAGGTCATGCCCGGGCGCTCTTGGGGATCAATGATGCCGGCCGACAGGCCGAACTGGCCCAGAGGATCCTTCGGGAGAAACTGCCGGTGAGGGACGTGGAGAAGATCGTCGCGGATTGGCAGTCCGCGCTCAGGGACGGCCGCGTGAAAACACCGCGGCATAAGTCTTCCGAAGTAAAACGGATCGAAGAGGATATCCAGAGGTCTTTGGGCCGACGGGTCGAAGTCCAATCGAAAGGTAAAAAGGGATGGATCCGCATCGCCTTCTATTCGTTGGACGACCTCCAGACGCTGATATCGCAGTTGCAGCGCATTCCTAAAACGGTCGCCGCGCCGTCTCTTCCGGCCAGCGGATCGGTCCGGAAGGCACACGCGCCATCCAAGAAGGCCCGAAAGGGACGGTAGGGTCATATGAAAAGAACCACTCTGTTCATCGGGATGCTCATCCTCTCCCTCGGGTTTGTTTCGGGGGCCTCGGCCCAGGGGCGGAAACCCCCCGTGGCTTCCTCGTCGACCGGCTCCGCGGACTCTTCGCGCCAAGAGACGGTCGTTTCCAGTCCGGTCCTCCGGAGCGTGCCGATCCCCGTTTCAGACACGACGATGCCGGTCTATCTGACGGAGGTCCCGAACATCAACGATTTCTCCTTGTTCGCCAATGGAGGCGGCTGGGACGGGAATTGGTATGTCGGTTACAACACGTGCTGGATCTCGAAACTTCCCGTTCCTCCGGCCGGGGACTATACCCGGGCTTTCCTGGGAGCCAAGCTGGGGCGCATGAAGACGGAAAGCGTTCCCGGACGCCCCTCCTGGGAAAAACAATCCGTCGACGGAGAGATCCAGATCGCGGTGGCTCCGGAGCCGTTGTGGCCCCAGAGCCGCCGGTTCCTGTTGACGCCGAGCCGCGACATCCCGATGGAGGGGGATTCGGAGAACGCCGTCGAAAAGGTGGGGGAATCCCGCTGGTTCTGGGTCGAAGTGCCCTTGAAGTATGTGTCCTTGTCGACGGATAATTACGTCGCCCTGTTTTCTCCCAGCGAATCCTTGTCGGATGCGCGTCGCGCGCCGACGTTGGCCGCGGCGTGGGGAGACACCCGGCAAAACACCTGGCTCAATTCCGGTGTCAAAGGAGAACCCCCCGCCAACGCGGTCGAGGCGCTGAAGACAGGCGTCACCTATTTTGAACCCGCCATCGCCATAAAACTGATCCCGAGGAACAGTCGGCAGATCCAGATCACGGCCCAGGCCAAGACGGACGATCAATGGAAAGACAGGATCTTCGTCGAGGCGTCCGTCGCGGGTCAGGACATCCAGGAGGCGTGGGTGGAATTTTCGACGGACACGAAGAATTGGCACCCGATATCGCAGAGGATCTACGGGGCCCCCTACGCGTTTTCCGTCAAGGCCGCGGACGTCCCCGCGCCGAAGGCCGGGCTGAGGGTGGGGGTCCGCGACATCATGGAGAACAGGGCCTATAGCGAGATCCTTCGAGTGGAGCTCGGGGCTGTGAATCCCGCGAAGAAATAGGAACCGACGAATGATCATGCCGCTTTTGATGAGAAGGCTTGCCGCGCTGACCCTGGTCGTTTCGTCCTTCGCTGTCCTTGACGTCGGGGCGGATGAACGGTTCGATATCAACGAGGGGTTTTACTGTTACTTGGACTGGAACATCCCGCATCGGACCGAAGAGGCCGTCATCCAATATATCTATGACGGGGACACGATCCAGGACCGGTTTCAGCGGCGCATCCGGCTGCTCGGCGTGAACACTCCGGAGGTGGCCCATCCCGAGAAAGGGCAATTTCAGAACCAACCGGGGGCCATCGAGGCGACCCGCTTCACCGAACGTTTGGTGAGGGGAAAACAGGTCTATCTGATCGTGGATCCCGACGCGGCCCTCGATCCGTATGGCCGGACGCTGGCGCTCGTGTTTGTCCGGAACGATGTCGGGAAATGGATCTGCGTGAACTGGGAACTGGTCCGGAACGGTTTGGGTGAGATGCTGGTCTTGCCGGACAATAAACTTTGCCTCGAACCGGAGTGGTATAAGCTCAGCAAGATCGTCAAGAAGAAAAAGGTGGAAGATTTTCAGGCCATGGCGCGCATGTATCTGTCCGAAGGGCTGGAGGAGAACGCCGTCCAGATGTATCAGGAGGGGATCCGCCAGTTCCCCGAGGCGCGCGTCTTATATGAGGACCTGGGGCAGCTCTACCTGAAATTGAACCTTCCGGGTTTTACCGTCGACGCCTATCTGGCTTATGTGGAAAAGCATCCCCGTGATTTCAGCATGCGGTACCAGTTGGCCAGGACCTACGAACGGATGGCGGATGCCGCCGGGATGTTGTCGTTGGTGGATTACAAGAAAAAAGCGCAGGAGGAATGGAAGAAACTGTTGGGCACCGAATATGACCAACTGGCGAAAGACCGGCTCGGTCTGATGAGACGCCAGGAATAAAATCGAGAGAGAGGGATAAGACATGTCGCGTCCGAATTTTTTGAAACGGAAATATTTGATCAATAAACCCCTGCAGTTCAAATACGCGTTGCTGATCGGCGGAGTGCTGTTCGTCATGATGCTCCTGGTTCAGACACATACCTATCTCCTGATCCAATCGCTCCTGCCGAACCTCTTCTCCAGCACCCTGGGAAGGTCCGTGCGCGCCATCCAGCTCTGGATGGCCATCAACAGCGTCATCTACCTCATCGTGATCGCCGCCCTGTCGATCTTCATCTCCCATAAGATCGCCGGTCCGCTGTACCGGCTGGAAAAATCCATCCAGGAGATTTTGGATTCCAACGATGTCCGCCAGCGCATCTCCCTGCGGAAGGGGGACGAGCTCCAGTCCTTGGCGGACCTCATCAACCGCCTGCTGGAACGGTTCGCCCACGTTTCGAAGAACTGATCCTCCGGGCGGTCCATGAAGATCCTCCATATCACTGAAAGCCGGAGTTGGAGCGGAGGGACGCAACAGTTGTTCCAGCTGTGCCTGAAACTCCGAAAGGACGGCCACGAGGTGACCGTGGCCTGCCAGCCCGACAACATCCTTCTGACCCGCCTTCAGGAGGAGAACATCCCCGTTTTCGTCGTCCCCATGAGACAGGATTACGACCTGCTCGCCGCTTTCCGGATCGCCCAGTGGCTCCGTCGGGAAAGAGCGCATATCATCCACGCCCATCATCCCCGGGCCCATGCGCTGGCCCTCATCGCCGGCGCCTTGGTCCCCGCCCCCGCGCTGATCGTATCGAGGCGGGTGTCTTTCCGGCTCAAAAAGTGGAACCTCTTCAGCCAGTTGAAATATCGTTCATCCCGGATCACCCGGTTCATCGCCGTTTCGGAGGACATCCGGAACGTGTTGGTGTCCGGCGGTGTGCCGCCCGGAAAGGTGACCGTGATCTATAGCGGCGTCGATACCCAGCGCTTTTCGCCGAAGAGGCCCGTGGAAACCGTGCGGAAGGAACTCGGGCTCCCGTCGGACCGTCCGATCGTCGGCAACTTGACGCATTTCAGTTGGTGGAAAGGACAGACGGTTTTTCTGGAGGCGGCACAGAAAGTCATTCAGGCGGGGACGAAGGCCCATTTCCTCCTTGTCGGGAAAGATACCGATGGTCCCGAACTGACCGAGAAAATCCGGTCCCTCGGTATCGGATCCCATGTCACTCTGGCCGGGTTCCGGACGGATATTCCCGACGTCCTTTCTCTCTTGTCGTTGAACGTGCTGGCTTCCCTGCAGGGGGAAGGGTTTTCCGGCGTTCTGAGGGAGGCCATGGCGATGAACGTGCCTGTCGTGGCGACGGACGTCGGGGGAAACCGCGAATTGGTCCAGACGGGCGTCACAGGGACGTTGGTCCCCCCGAACGACCCGTCGACGATGGCGGAGGCGATCCGCAAGACGTTGGATCATTCGGATCACGCGAAGGACTGCGCCGCCGAAGCCCGCCGCCGCGTCTTAGACCGCTATTCCCTCCAGAGGACCGTCGAAGATACCGAGGCGTTGTATCTGGATATCCAAGAGACGAGGGGCCGATGAAACGTCGACTCGTCGGAACCGTCGCGTGGGTCGTTCTGCTCGCCCCGGCCGTTCGTGCCGGGCAGATGTCCGTCTATTACAGTCCTTCGGCGCAGGTTGAATATGAAGGGACGGGGTATCGGTCCACGGCGCAGGGATGGGAACTGAAGGTGAAACCGCTCTCCGCCGCCACGGGTTTCGTATGGGACCACGATCTCACGAAGGGACGGTCTCTCAATATCCAGTATTGGCGGAACGAATCCTATTATCATCGGGAAGACGGCAACGCGCTCAGCGCGACACTCCGCCAGACAGGACTCACCCGCCTCGCTTTCCATAACGTCCTCGCGGGTTTGAGAGTCCCCGTGAAAGAAAGACGCTTGGCCGCCTCCCTGGGCCTTCAGGGAGTGAGAGAGACGTTCGATCGGACGGGATTCGTCTTTAACGGGAACGCGACCGGGGAGACCGCGTGTTCCAGTCTCGGTGGAATCGGTGCGTGCCTCGGGCTTCACGGCGGGTCGAAGGGCGTGGAGCCCAAGAAATGCGCATTTTATTCAGATTGGGACCTGATGTTCGGGCATCTGTTCCTGACGACGGGTCGTCCGCGCGCCGAGGGAGGTTCCATCCATCGGGACGGATACACCTACACGTTCCGTTTGGAAGCCGGCGTGTCGTCCCCACGATGGCGATGCGGCTTGTCATATGTGAGGCAGTTGTTTCAAGTCCAGTTTCCCGGGGGAGCCTCTCTGCCCAGCGGCGCCGCCGCCTCTTTGCCGATCAATAAAACGGATTTCTTCGGCCCGTTCCTGAATCTCAGCTATGTCTATTAAGAGAGCGGCCCTCATCGGTGTTTTGGCGGCGTTCTTCGGGAGTCCTCCCGCCCGGGCTGCCGGTCACGAGAGGGAGGGGGCCTCCGTGACGGTGACGGTCTGTCCGGCCGCGTCGATTCATTATCGCGGTGAGGGGAAGATATGGCCGCAGAGTTATGCGAACCAATTCGGTGGGGAGACGTCGCCCCTCTACCGGGTGGAGATCGTTCCCCGACGGAACTCCCCCGATTATTGGAGTATGACCCTGTGGCACACGGGCGCTTTCGGCGGCGGCGATTACGGCACGGAACAGATCCCGGATCGTCGCACCGGGGGGCTCTATCAGTCCAACCGGCTGAATGTCGGTTTCACGAATCTGTTCGTGACCCGTCACCTGCCCCTGGAATCCGTCCCGGCCAATGTCCTTTTCCATGTTTCCATCGTCCGTGAGATTTTCAAGAGGGATCAGTTCGCCGTGCAGGGTCCGTCGGGGTGGGTCACCACAGGCCCTTCCGGGAACGACGACACCAACGAAATCTCCGCGGAGGGGATAGGATTGGGATTGGAGGGCGAGCATGGGGACCGTCTCTATGCCCGATGGGCGACATCGGCGAATTATTACGTCATGCTGTTCGATGCCAAGACTGATTCTTCCGCCGGACACATATTCCAGGCGGAAGCCGGGGTGGGATATCGCCCCGTCCCCGCCTTCTCGATCGAGTTGGGCGCCCTCTGGCAGTATTGGTTCATTCCCTCTCAGGGGGAACGACGGCTGTCCGTCCCGGGGACCGACGGAGCGGTGATCTCATGGAACAGACAAGAGACCCGCACTCAGGGGTTCTACGTCCGGAGCACTTATCGATACTAAAGGGTTCTGCCCGCCGCCTCGGGTTTGGATCGATGGAGGCCGCGTCGGTTGTTTTTTCTGCAATATTTGTTATACTTTCCGAGTTAGGGTTGTGAATTTATGACGAAAAAACCGCTCAAATTCAAGACGTACTTCCTGGCGGGACTTGTCGCGCTCCTGCCTTTGTGGTTCACTTTTTTTGTTCTTCGGGCCATGTTCTACATCGTCGCCAACGCGACGCGCCCTTTTCTGGGCGCATTTTTGCGGGAGTGGGCTCCGCTGGACTACGCGCCCTTCCTGTTCGACCTCCTTTGTTTCGTCGGGACCCTTCTGATCGTTTATCTGGTGGGATTATCCGTGACCAATATCATCGGTCGCCGCCTGTTTCAACGGGCGGAAAGTTATATCGGTAACATTCCCATCATCTCGGATATTTATTTTGCCATCCGCAAGATCACGGACGTCGTCCTCGGACAGGAAGTGCATCATTTCAAGAGGGTGGTCATGGTTCAGTTCCCTCGAACCGGGATGTATTCCGTCGGGTTTCTCACGTGCGACCAATCGGGAGAATTGCAGGAAAAGACGTCTGAACACGTCGTCAATATCTTCATCCCGACCACGCCCAATCCGACATCCGGGTTTCTGGTGATGGTTCCCAAAGAACAAGTGACTTTTTTGGACATGTCGGTGGATGATGCCATCAAGATGATCATGTCGGGGGGGCTTGTCATGCCGTCCTCTCCCTCCCCGGTGCCCATGACGTTCGCGAAGGGTTCCATATGACACTGAGTATCGGCGATTTCGAATTGTTGTTGCAGGCCAACCGCATCCTTTCATCCAAATTGGATTCCGGGGATCTTCTGGAGGCCGTGATGGAGTTGGCGGCGCGGGTCGTCAAGGCGGAGACGGCGTCCATCCTCCTGTTGGATGAAAAGACGAACGAACTCTATTTCGACGTGGCGCTCGGTGACGCCGGAGAACAGATCAAACAGATCCGACTGAAAGTAGGGGAAGGCATCGCCGGATGCGTGGCTCAGAGCAAGCAACCCATGATCGTCAACGATGTGAAATCGGATCCCCGGTGGTGCGGGAAGGGGGACCAGAAAAGCGAGTTCACCACGCGGTCCATATTGGCCGTCCCCGTCATGACCAAAGGGAAGATCGTGGGGGTCGTCGAGGCGATCAACAAGTTCGATGAGGCCCCCTTCACCGACCAAGATCTGAAGGCGTTTGAAGCTTTTGCCTCTCAAGCGGCCGTGGCCATCGACAACGCCCGGCTGTTCTCTGCGGTCAAATCGGAAAAAGAAAAATTAGGCATGGTGTTCGCCGAGATGTCCGACGGGGCCCTCTTGGCGGATGAGGCCGGGAACATCCAGTTGATGAATGCGGCGGCCGGGCGACTGTTCGGGATCTCTCCCGGCGACGCGGTTGGACAGATGAACATCCGGCATTGTTTCCAGGGTTTCAACATCATCCCCCCGTTCGATATGATCGTGGATCAAAAAGAGAAATATTGCAGCGTGGAGTTGGTCCGGACCGAGGGGAAACCTCTGTATCTGAGCGGGGTGGCGAACCGTCTTTCCACGGACCAGGGAGATATCGTCGGTTATCTGGTCCTGGTCCGCGACGTGACCGAGGAACGCAAGGAGGAGATGCTCAAGCGGAATTTCCTGTCCTTGATCTCCCATAAACTGAAGACGCCGCTGGTGACGATCACGGGGTATGCGCCGTTGCTCCTGGAAGACACGTCCCGCCTGACCGATTTCCAGAAGAAGGCTTTGTCGACGATCAAAAATCAGGGACTCCATTTGACCAGTCTGGTGGATAAACTCCTGACGTTCAGTCTGGTGGAATCCGAAACTCTGGCGCTGGAACGGAAAAAGGTCTCCGTGCAGGAGATCATCGATAAGGCGTTGATCAACATGCGGCCCTACATCGAACTCCATAACGCCAAGTGCATCGTCGATCAGACGATCGCCGAGTTGCCGCCCGTGGAAGTGGATTTCGAACGAACCCTGGAGGTTTTCCGGAATTTGATCGAGAATGCGTTCAAATTCAACACCAAGACCGATAAATGGGTCAAACTCTCCGGAACCGTCCTGAAGGGTTCCGTTCATATATCCGTCGAGGATAACGGCCCCGGGATCGCCCCGGAGGAACATTCCAAGATATTCCAGAAGTTCTATCAGATCGAAGACTCCTTCACCGGACAGGTCGAAGGCGCCGGGCTTGGCCTGTCTTTGGCCAAGCGGATCGTCGAGGCCCACAGCGGTCTGATCGGCGTTGAATCGAACCCCGGAAAAGGGAGCACCTTCTTCTTCACGCTCCCGACCGCCCCCTGACCGGGCCTTCCGGTCTTTTCGCGTCATCACCCCCCATGCCGCTCTCCCCGTCATCGACCAGACCCTCTCGCGGGACCCCCTGGATGGACATCTTCATGGAGGAGACGGATCTTTTATCGGTCCGATGGGAGAATCGTCGGGTTGAAAACATCGTTCAGGGATCCGATTCGGGCGTCGGCCTGCGCCTGATGTTCGGAGACGAAACACGCTTGACTCATGTGGATTGCCGCCACCCCGTGACCGAGGGACTGAGGGCCCCCGAAACGGAGCGACTGGTTTCAGCGTGCCAAGAACTCGCGGGATCCGCCGTTTCTCTCCCGGTTTCTTTCCGGCCGGTTTCCCGGCCCTTGCGGCGACATCCGATCCGCCGCCCTCCCCAAAACATTCCGCTGAAGGACAAAATACACCTCTTGCGACAGATGGATCGGATCGCGCGCCGATTCCCCGCGGTCCGGCAGGTGACGATCTCTTATGGGGAGCGGATTCGCGATATCGCCTATTGGAATTCTTCCCCCACGACGTTTCGGGAAGGCCGCACCTATGTCGTTATGGCCATTCAGGTCACGGTCGCGGACGGAAAACTGCTCCAAACGGCCACGGAAGTCATCGGCGGCCTCCAGGGTTTCGAATTGATGAGCGAATCCCGATGTTCCCGGTTGGCGGAGATGACGGCGCGCCGGGCCGTCTCCAAACTGAAATCTCCACCCGCTCCCTTGGGCGAGATGGCCGTTGTCATCGCCTCGTCGTCCGGAGGGACTCTGATCCATGAGGCGGTCGGCCATTCTCTCGAGGCGGATGCGATCCGCCAGGGAACATCTCCCCATTACGCGGGGAAGATCGGCCGAACAGTGGCCAGTCCGTTGGTCACGGTGGTGGATGACCCCACCCGTCCCGGGAGCAGAGGGTCCTTCATCTTCGACGACGAGGGAGTGCCGTCCCGGAAAACAGTGTTGATCGACAGGGGTGTCCTGAAGACCTATCTCTATGACCGAAAGACCGCCCGTCAGTGCCACCGGGCTCCGAACGGGCACGGCCGCCGAGAGTCGTACGCCCATAAACCGATCCCCCGGATGTCGAACACGTATGTCGTCCCCGGTCCCCATGATCCGAAGGAGATCATCGCCTCCGTCGACAAGGGACTTCTGGTGACTCGAATGGGCGGCGGACAGGTCAATACGGCGACGGGAGATTTCGTCTTTGAGGTCGAAGAGGGTTATCGGATCGATCGGGGTCAGCCTGCGCAGATGGTCCGGGGAGCCAACCTCCTCGGGAACGGCCCCCAAGTCCTCCGTTCCATCGATCGCGTGGGCACGGACCTCGGATGGGCCATCGGTACGTGCGGGAAGGACGGGCAGGGCGTGCCCGTCTCGGATGGTCTTCCCACTGTCCGGATCCCGACACTGATCGTCGGGGGGACGACGGCGGATTGATATGAAAACCAGTTATTCGAAGATAGGGTCCTTTTGGTTCTGTCCGAAGTGTTACGAGTACCGCTACGTGTTGGAGTGCGCCGCGCCGCCGAAGCCGGAACCCGTTTTCGGAAAGTCACTCCATGCGGCCCTCGAGCTCAATTTTGAGCAGAAGACGAAGACCCGGCAGGATCTTCCCGCCGAAGAGATCGTGGCCCATTTCAAGAAAGAATTGGACGAGGGGCTTAAAGCGGTCCCCGAAGAGAGCCTTCGGAAGAAGTCCACCGAATATCATTATCTCATGCGGATGGGTGAACAGTTGTTGAGGGAGTTTATGGAACGGAGGGCCCCCTCGCTTCAGCCTTCTCCGAGGGGAGTCGAGTGCCGTTTCAAACTGCCGTTGCCCGAGGACCATGAGATCACGGGGGTGTTCGATCTGTTGGATACCAACTGGGTTCTGCACGATTTCAAGACATCCAGTAAACCATACCATCGGTCGCGCGCGGACAAGACCCAGTTGATCATCTATGCCTGGGCCTGCCAGCACCTGTTCGGGAGAAGCCCCAAGGAACTCGTTTTCGATGTCTTTATCAAGGGAGACGGGGAGGACGGGTTCATCGGACTCCAAGACCCGGTCGTTTTTCCAACACCCGCTCAGACGGATATGGCCCGGGTGGCCGAACGGCTCGTTCAGAAGATCAATACGATTTTGGAAACACAGGAAAACAAAAATTTCGTCCGCTCATTCAATCCGGGACGATGTCATTGGTGTGAATATCAGGCGGCGTGCGAGGATGATTGGCACAAGAGCGGAGAACCCGCTCCCGTCCGGTTGGCATCAGACGGATTGGTCTGACCTTCGTTTCATCAATCCGATAAACCGATCGAAAAGATACCGGGAATCGTGGGGTCCCGGCGTGGCTTCCGGGTGGTATTGCACCGAGAAGGCCGGCAGATGCCGGTGTCTGAATCCTTCCAGGGTTTGATCGTTCAAATTGATATGGGTCAATTCGATGTCCCTCCCCCGGAGGGAGTCGATGTCGACGGCAAATCCATGGTTCTGCGTCGTGATCTCCACCTTGTGGGTCGTTAAGTCCTTCACCGGATGGTTGACCCCGCGATGTCCGTATTTCAGTTTATAGGTCTTCCCATCCATCGCGAGGGCGAGCAGTTGGTGGCCGAGACATATGCCGAAAAGGGGGATGGGTCTCTTGGCCTCTTCGTTGTGCCGAAGGATTTCGCGGATCGTCTCGATGGCGTAGGTGATGGCCGCCGGGTCTCCGGGCCCGTTGGACAGAAGGATGCCGTCGGGCTTCATTTTCAGGATGGTGGCCGCGTCGGTGTTCGCCGGGACGACCCAGGGTTTGCACCCCCGCGAGGTCAGCGATCTCAAGATGTTCCATTTAAGACCGAAATCCATGGTGACCACCTTGAATCGTCGATCGGTCCGCGCCGGTTTTTCTTTCCAGGGGTATGTTCTGCGGCATGAGACTTCCTTGACAAGATCTCGTCCGATCAATCCGGGACTCGCTTTCGCTTTACGGACGAGCTGTCGAGGATCGAGATTGTTCCCCGAAGCGATGAGGCCCCTCATCGCGCCCCTCTCCCTGAGATGACGGGTCAGAGACCGCGTATCGATCCCTTCAATCCCGACAATCCCGTGCCGTCGGAGATAATCCGATAGGAGTTCCGCTTTCTTCCGGTAGGATGAACAGGGACTGGTTTCTCTCACCACGAACCCGGAAACGAAGGGGCGTCGGGACTCATCGTGGATCGGATCCATGCCGTAATTCCCCATATGGGGATACGTCATGACCACGATCTGCCCCTGATAGGAAGGGTCGGTCAGGACCTCCTGATAACCGCACATTCCCGTGTTGAAGACGACCTCCCCCTCCATCGAACCGGCTCGCCCGATGGAAGTCCCGCGAAAGAATAAGCCCGATTCCAAAGCCAGAAGACTTCTCATGCCCATGCTGTTTCCCCGGTTAGGGCCTCCAACGGAATTTCTTGTCCCTGAAGATCGTCTCATCCCGGCTCCGCCCCATGGATATCAGCGTGATCGGAGCGCCCATCTCGCGTTCCAGGAAGGAGACATATTTTTTGGCCAATAAGGGGAGGTTCTCATACCGGGTGATCCCCTTGACGGGTCCATGGAAGCCCGGCAATTCCTTGTAAACGGGAACGGATTTTTCCTGGGCGACCCGTGAGGCCGGGAAGTGGCGGAGGGTCTTTCCGGCATAGCGGTAGGCGACGCAGACGCGGATGGGGTCGATTCCCTCGAGAACATCCAGTTTCGTGAGGGCCATCCGGCAGAATCCGTTCACCCGGACGGCGTGGCGCACCACGACGCCGTCGAACCATCCGCAACGACGGGGACGTCCGGTGGTGGCTCCGAATTCTTGTCCTCTCGACCGGAGGAACTCGCCGGTCTTGTCGTGGAGTTCCGTCGGGAATGGGCCGTCTCCCACGCGGGTGGTGTAGGCCTTCACAACGCCCAAGACCTCGTCGATCGCGCTGGGTCCGATCCCGGATCCGACGCAGGCGGCGCCGGCGATCGGGTTCGAGGAGGTGACGTACGGGTATGTGCCATAGTCCACATCCAAGAGCGTCCCCTGGGCCCCCTCGAAAAGGACGTCTTTCCCTTTGTGCAACGCCTCGGTCAGGATCAGGGATGTGTCTGTGACGAACGGGGCCAGGAAGGAGCGGAGCCGGTTGGCCGTGCTTAAAGTCTCCTGGCGCAGTTTCTTCAGTGACACGATCTGTTTCAGAAGAGGGGCCTTTTCCTCGAGGTTCTTCTCGACCAGTCTTTGGAACGTTTGTGGTTCCATGAAATCCGCCATGCGGATGCCCACGCGGCCCACTTTGTCGGAATAAGCCGGTCCGATCCCCCGCTTGGTGGTCCCGATCTTTCCCTCACCGGACTCTCGGAGCGCATCCAGATACTTGTGGTAGGGGAGGATGAGATGGGCCCACTCGCTGATGAAGAGGCGCCCCCGGACGCGGATCCCGCGGGACTCCAGGAACGTGATTTCTTCCCGGAGGGAAGTGGGGTCCAGGACGACCCCATTGGCAATGAGACACTTCTTCGCCGGTTGGAGGATCCCCGAGGGGATCTGGTGGAGGACGAAATGTTTGTTGTCGAAGACGACCGTGTGTCCCGCGTTGTTGCCGCCTTGGTAACGGACGATGTAGTCCGCCCTTTTGCCGAGCAGGTGAATGATTTTTCCTTTTCCTTCGTCGCCCCATTGGGCGCCCACAACGATCATCGTAGCCATGGTCAGAGAGTCCTTTCATACTGATGATGGGATAATGTCCATACAGGTGTTCCGCAAAAACGTTTTCCCTCGGGGCAGAACGGCTTCATTTCGGCCCGGTGTCTCAGGGTGCACGGCGGCCCGATGTGCTTGAACAACGCCGGGAACAGTGTTTCGCACTGGGTGATCTCATCGAGGGAACTGCGCCAGATTTCTTCCTGCGCCAGGTAGCACAGACGTTTGGTCCATTTGTGATGGAAACTCAAGAGGTCCCCTGATTCTTCGAACCGCACGGTCGCTGCATTCGGAAGAAGGTAGAGGGTGTATTCCGCCGGGGCTCCCTCGTGCCGGAGTCGGTCCATGTTCTTCCAGAGAAGATCCATCGTCTCCTGATAGAAATCGACGGCGCCGGGGGTGTTTCGGATCAATGAGGGGATGATGTAATCGGGATGGCGAGGGCGGAAATGGGCCGCGAGGACGGGCCGCGCCCCCTGGACCAGGCGATGCCGCTGGTTCTGGCTGTCCGCCGCCAAAGACAATTTTTTCCTGAATGTCAGATGCATGAGAGTCAGGGCCCGGGAGAGTTTCCCGTGGGAAAAGATGTTGAGCGTTTCCGCCCAGAGGGGGTTCATTTTTGGATCCATGAGTTGACGGATGGCGTCGTCGTCCGGGAGGCGCCGCCGTGGGACACCGAAGATGGTGCGCACCCCCTGGGCGACGGTTGTTTCCCCCTGCGCGTTATAGTCGACCAGTTTGGAGACATGCCCTTGCAGGGAGTCGTCGAACTCCGTGATGAATTCGTCGGTTTGGGTCTGCTCCCTCGGAGACTGTGATCGGAAGAGGGAATATTCGGGGGTTTGCTCCAGGGGGAGCGGGTCGTCCATCAAGCGGATGAAATCAGGGTCGACGCGGGACACTTCCTCCACCATCTGGCGGACAAGGAGCCGTTGCTCCCAGGGGGCATCGAAGGATTCGCACAGGCGCTGATATCGGAACAGGGTGAGCCCGTTGATCGTGTGGTAGAGTTGGGTCTGCGTGGCCACCGGGAGCACGTATCGCGCCATCTCCTGACATCGCTGTCGGATCCAGGTCTCCCGGCCGGTTTCCGTGCGATCCCCTTGCATCGTCGCCAGCTCGCTGACGGCGGCGGGTCTGAGGATCTCGACGAGATGGGAATAAGCCGCGGAGAGGGAGGACAGAGCGTCTTTGTAGACCGCGAAGGCCTTATCCGAAATTGGAGGGATGATGAACCGTTCCGGGGAGACGGGGACATAACGCTGGCTCACCTGCTCTGAATTATAGAAGGGGTGGCTGTGCAGAAAAGACCAGACGCAATGGCGGGAGATGTTCCGGATGACGAATTGGAACGCGGTGTGCTGGAGGAGCGTGTGATGCCCCGCTTTGTAAGTCGATCGGGCGATCCGGTCCCGTTGTTCCCTGGCCTCGGCGTCTTTCCCGATGTCATCGGGGAAGACCACGTCGGGCGAATAGCACGTTTTGGCCGCGGCCACGACGGTGTGATAGGGATGCGAGAGGTGATTGATGAGCTTGACGTCGGGGCCGACGGCGGGAATCGCTCTGTGGTGTTCTTGGGTCAGCGTCATGGGGTCGGTCATCCTCATCTCACTCGTACGTTCTCCGGCTTCGAGCGCCAGTCGATTGCTCGATGATGCCCGCTTCATTGATACTTATATTTGTGAAGAACAGATCGGTTATGACTAGGTAAGCCGATAAAAAGTTTAACAAATCCGATGAGACTAGGCAATCGACAGGAGATTGGACGCGACATCGTCGTTGCTCGGAAAAGAGGGTATCATTGAAATAGACTTCAGAGGGTAAAAATCCTAAACTAAGAGAATATCGAACGAAAAGAAATAACGAGGAGAAGGTTTCGCCCATGGTTGCGAATCGACGTCAAAAAGTGGTCCTTTGCTGTCTGGAGCTCGGTGATACGGCGACCTCGGCCCCTCATTGCCTCGAGAGATATGCCGTTCAGGAGGGTTCCCTCTTGAAACGGATCAGTTTCGATATCGCCCATTTCCACGAAAAGGCGGAGGAGGACCGAATCGTGGAGGCGATCCTCCGGAACAGGCCGGATGTGGTGGGTTTTACGACATTCCTTTGGAACGTCGAAAAGACCAACCGAGTGTGTTCCCGTCTAAAAGAAAAAACGCCCTCCCTGACCGTCGTCTGGGGGGGGATCGAGGCCAGCACCCGCGCTCGCGAAATCATGGAGAGTTACCCCAGCGTCGATGTCGTCGTGAGGGGTGAGGGAGAGATTTCATTCGTCGATTTATTGAAGAATATCGGAGTGGGCCGCCGAGGAAAACTGTCTTCGGTGAAGGGGATCGTGTATCGGGAGGGAGATCGGATCGTTTCAACCCCCCGGCGGAATTGCATCAAGGACCTTTCCGTTCTCCCCTCGGCCTTCCTGTCGGCGGAGAATGACGACGCGGTCGGGGCCCTGACCTCCGTCGAGACGATGAGGGGCTGTAAGAATCAGTGCGCGTTTTGTGTGTGGCCCCATTACGGAAATCTGAGATATTTCCCGTTGGACAGGGTTCTCCGCGAGATCAAGTATCTGCTGGCGCATCCAAAAGTCAAATCGATCTTTTTTAACGACGCAGATTTCCTTTTTTCCAAAGACAGGTCGTTGGCGATATGGGACACCGTCGTGAACCATAACCGGGCGAATAAGAGGTGTACGTTCATCGTCAATCCGGAGACTTTTGAGCCGGAACAGATCGACTATCTGGCGGCTCATCGGGGGGGGAACATGGAGCTGCTCTGCGCCTTCCATACCACGAATCCGGCCCTGAACGAGTTGTTGAATAGGAAGGTGGATGTGGATCGGGTTAAAAACAACATGAGTCAGCTTGTTTCCCGCTGTTCTCATCATCGCATCGTCATGGAGTTCACCTATGCGTGGCCCCAGCAAACCATGGATATGTTCATACATGAGACGCTCGACGTCGTCGTCCGGGCTCGACCCCAGCATATCTATGGTTGCCATTTCCTGGTTCTGCCGGGAACGCGGTTCTATCAGCATCCGGAACGATACGGGATCTTGGATTTCCAGAGGCATCCCCCTTACGAGGTCCTCGAAACCACGACGATGAAGAGGGAGGAGATCGCGAACCTGGAGAATATCTGCCGGAGCATCTTTTCCATCTATTCCAAGAGCTATATCCATAAATCGTTTTTTTATCTCATGCCTTTCATAGAGAGTAAATCTTTCGGGATGCTCTATGCGGAGTTGGCCATGTCCCTGATTTCCAACGGAGGGGTCGATTTTCTGAAAGAGCCGTTTGTGAGGCGGCATTACCTGACGTATGTCGACCAATTGCGTCGGGACCATAAATTGGCCGATCGGGTTTATGACGAATTCCTGCGGATCGTCGACATGGAGTCACAAGCGGCCCCTGCGTCGCCGGTCGATCGGACTCGATATAATGACTAAACGCCGGAAAAAAGTTCTTCTCTGCTGTCTGGAATGGGCCCGGATCATCACATTGTCCCCTCGATATTTGAGAAATTATGCGATGAGGGATGAAATCATCTCGAAGGCCTACGATATCGATATTCTCCATGTGTCCGTCAAGGCGAAGGCGGGGTATATCGCCGATAAAATATCAAAAAAGAACCCCGACATTGTCGGCTTCACGACGTTCCTGTGGAACATCGATCAGACGGCCGCGGTGTCATCTTTGCTGAAAGAGCGGCGGCCCGAAACACGGATTGTTTGGGGGGGGGGTGGAAGCCACCACGCGAAAAGAGCATTACCTTGAAACGAAATCCAGCGTGGACATCGTTGCCGCGGGGGAGGGCGAGATCATATTCCAAGAACTTCTGAAAGAACTCCTGAATGCCCCGCTGGAACGGCTCGAGAATGTGAAGGGGATCGCGTTTCGGAAGGACGGAAAAGTGGTGGTGAACCCGGCCGGTGATATCATCAAGGATTTGGCGTCGGTCCCGTCGGCGTTTCTCGATTGCGGCGATGGAGACTGGGTCGGCTCATACCAAATGATCGAAACAACCAGGGGGTGCGGATATCGGTGTGCCTATTGCGTCTGGCATCGCTACGCCTCCTTGAGGTATTTCCCATTGGAACGCGTCATCGAGGAGCTTAAATTCCTGTTGGCCCATCCCCGCGTGCGGGGTATCTACTTCTGCGATGCCGACAGTCTGATTTCAAAAGAGCGTTCGCTGAAAATATGGGAGACCATCTCTCGCTATAATAAGGATAATAAGATGTGCGCGTTTGAGGTGAACCCGGTTAACATCGAACCGGAACATATCGAGTTCTTGTCGAAACATCCCCGTCCCGCCGTGGAGATCCATTGCCCATTTCAAACTTCAAACAAATCGTTAAACAAGGTGCTCAATCGGAATTTCGATATGGACAAGATCAACCATAATATCCGCTTATTGCGCGAATCCTGTCCCACGCACAATATTATGATCGATTTTACCTATGGATGGCCGCATCAATCGATGGAATCATTCGTGAACGACACGTTGACCCCGGTACTTCAGCTCAAGCCGACCATGGCCGTGGTCATGCATTTCCTCGTCTTGCCGGGAACCAAGTTTCACGAACAACCCGATCGGTATGGCATCGTTGATTATAATCGGGAGGCCCCGTATGAGATCAGGGCGACCACGGCGATGTCCAGATACGAGATCGAGAACCTTCACACGATCTGTCAATGCATCCAGGCCATCTATCGTCGGCATTACCTCAGGGAATCGTTCTATTATCTGATGTCCCATATCAAGGAGAAGTCGTATGGGCAACTGTTCGTTGAATTGTCGATGCACTTGATATCGACGGGCGGGGCCCATTTTCTCCGCGAACCCGATGTGAAGCGGCGATATATAAAGTACGCCAAGGAATTGTGCGAGAGGCATAAACTTTCCGACGATGTATACCGGGAGTTCTTTCGGATCCTCTCGACGCAGCCCCCCGTCGCCCCCCTTCTCAAAGAGAGGATTGCCTAGGGATGGCAAAGATGAAAGCGGTCCTCTGCTGTCTCGAGAGCTACGACTATATCACCCTCTCGCCGCACTATCTGAAGGAATACGCCCGGAAGGATGAAGGGGTGAGGGAAACCTATTCGTTCGATATCCTCCATCCTTCAACGGATCAGGAGGCGGACCGGCTGGCCGAAGAAATCCTGAGTCGTTCTCCGGATGTCGTCGGTTTTACGACCTTTCTGTGGAATATTGAAAAGACCCTCCAGGTCTCGGAACTTTTAAAGAAAAAGAACGAGCGGTTGATCATCCTTTGGGGCGGAGTGGAGGCCACCATTCAACGGGAAAATTACATGAAGGGATATCCCTGCGTTGACGTGATCGTGGCCGGAGAGGGAGAGCGGGCGTTCCTGGGTTTGTTGAAGGTGTTTATGACAGCCGGCAAGGAGGGTTTGGACAAGGTGCGGGGGATCGTTTATCGGGAAGCCGGGGAAATCCGGGTCTCTCCGCGGGGGGAGGTCATGAAGAATCTGTCTGAAATCCCCTCCATCTTCTTGGGCGGCGACAGCGTCCCTCCGGTCGGGCCGCTCCAAATGGTGGAGACGATGAGAGGATGCAATTATGGGTGCGCCTATTGCGTGTGGCACCGATATGCTCCGTTGAGGTATTTTCCGCTGGACCGTGTTTTGGAGGAGATCAAGTATCTGATGGGTCAGTCGAAGATCAAATCGCTCTATTTTTGCGATGCCGATATCCTTTTTTCAAAAGAGAGGTCTTTGGCGGTCTGGGAGACGATCGTCAAACACAACGTGCATCACATCAGCTGCGTTTTCGAGGTGAATCCGGAGAATTTTGAGCCCGAACACATCGATTTCCTGTCGCGATTTAAAACCGGCGGATTCCAGTTCAATTGCGCGTTTCAGACGTTCAATAAAGACCTCAATAAGGTGTTGAACCGGGTGGTCGATATGGAGAAGGTCAGGGACAACCTGCATCGGGTCCGGACCCGTTGTCCCGCGCATTCCCTCGTGATCGAATACACGTATGCCTGGCCGCATCAGACCATGGAGACGTTCGTGCGGGATACGCTGGATGCGGCCATCCGGCTCCACCCCCATTACATCATGGGATTGCATTTCCTCGTCCTGCCCGGCACCGTCTTTTACGAACAGCCCGGGAAATATGGGATCGTGAGCCACGAGAAGAAAGCCCCTTATAAAGTGTTGGAGACCCAAACGATGTCCCGGTTCGAGATCGATAACCTGCACACCATCTGTCAATGCGTCGGCGCCGCCTATCGTCGCAGGCCCCTCCGGGAGTCGTTCTTCCAGCTGATGCCCCATATCCCCGATAAATCGTTCGGACAATTGTATGTCGAACTCGCCATGCACCTGATCTCTCACGGGGGCGCCGATTTCCATAAGGAACCGGTGTTGATGCGTCATTATGGCGACTACGTGAAAAAACTGTGTCAGGAATATCGCCTGTCGGACGACGTCCTCCGGGAACATTCCCGCATCTTGGCGCGGGAGTCCGAGGCGTCCCGTCACGCGGGCGAGGGGGGGCCGGCGTGACCCGGAAAAAGACGCGGGAATACAAGGCGACTCTCTGCTGTTTGGAGTTGGATGAGGTCGTGACGCTCTCGCCTCATTATCTCGAAAAGTATGCCCGCCAGGATGAGACCGTCCGGAAGGACTGGCGGTTCGACATCCTCCATTTCTCGGAATGCCTGGAAGTCGACGTCCTGGCGGACCGGATATTGGAGACGAAACCGGATATCGTCGGTTTTACGACTTTTCTCTGGAATATTGATAAGACCATACAGGTCTCCAGTCGGTTGAAGGAAAAAAACGAGAAGCTGGTCGTCGTCTGGGGGGGGGTCGAGGCGACGATCCAAAATGAGAGATACCTGGAACAGTATCCGTGCGTGGACATCATCGTGATCGGCGAGGGGGAAAGGATCTTCCTGGATTTATTGAGGGTATTGCCGTCGGCCAGCACGGCCCAGTTGGCCGCCATCAAGGGCATCTCATTCAGGGACCAGAACGTTGTCCGCCGGACCCCTCGCGCCGAGGTGGTCAAAAATCTGCAAGAGATCCCTTCGGTCCTCTTACGTTCCGAGGGGGACGAGGCGATCGGCCCGTATCAGATGATCGAGACCGCGCGGGGGTGTTACGCCCGATGCGCCTTCTGTGTCTGGCATCGGTATGCGCCGCTCCGCTACTTTCCGTTGGACCAGGTCGTTCAGGAGATCAAATATCTGTTGGCCCATCCGCGCGTGAAAGACATCTATTTCGGCGATTCGGATATCCTCGCTTCCAAGGACCGGGCTCTCCGTGTATGGGAGACCGTGGTCAAATACAATCACCGCAACATCCGGTGCGCTTTCGAGGTGAACCCGGAGAACATTGAACCCGAACACCTGGATTTTCTGAAGAACACCGAAAAAGGACACCTGGAATTTCAATGCGCATTTCAGACGACCAATCCGGTGATCAATAAGATATTGGACAGGGATTTCAATGAAGCGAAGGTCAAAAAGAACATGATGCTGTTGCGCGACGCGTGCCGCACCCATCGGATCGTCATCGATTTCACGTACGCATGGCCCTATCAGACACTGGCCACTTTTATTTCCGATACTCTCGATCCCATCATGACCCTGGATCCGGATTATATCGTCGGATTGCATTTCCTCGTCCTGCCGGGGACCAAATTCCATGATGACCCCAAGAAATACGGCATCATCGATTACGAGAAAAAGGCCCCCTACCGGATTCTGGAGACGGAGGCGATGTCGAGATACGATGTGGACAACATGAACACCATCTGTCGTTGCCTCAACGCGATATCTTCTCGGCATTATGTCCGGAAGTCACTCCGATACCTGATTCCCCACATCAAAAGCAAGTCTTGCGGCGAGATCTATGCGGAATTGGCCATGTATCTGATATCCCACGGGGGGGCCGATTTTTCCAGGGAACCGTTCGTCCGGGGACATCTGATGAAATATGCCGAGGAATTGGCCCTGCAAAACAGTCTGCCGGGCGAGGTCTTTAAAGAATTCAAACGGATCGTGGAATGGAACCTCAGCCATGCACCCGTGGAGAATCCGGTGCGTTTCGGAGGGGGGCCCTTTTCCCGATGAGGGAGAGGCGGTCGATTTAATAGATGAATTCGCGGGTGTCGTAGATCGACAGATGGAAATGGGGAGGGCATCCGTTTCTCAGCCGGTGACCCTGTAAAATCATTTCGGGATAGGACAGGCGGGTGGCGCCGGCGGTTTTTTCCCATCGAGCATAAGGCCCTCCCTCGTCGACGAATAGCGGAGAAAGATACACAAGATCCTTCGGACCCGGCCGGATCCCCTGCATCGAGCTCAGAGTCTCCGAGATGTGCCTGTCCTCCCACTCTTTCCCGCCGATCCCGAGGAGGATGATCACCCCGATCGATATCCCCGCCGCCTGGGCGGCGTTCATGGTCCGGCGCTCCTCTTCCAGCGTTCCCGCCTTCCCGATGGTTTTCCGGAGTTCCGCCGATCCCGTTTCCAATCCGAAATAGATTCGAGTGACGCCCGCTTCCTTCAGACGGATGAAATCCTCACGGGTCTTGATGGGGGATGAATTCGGTTCCATGAAACAGTAGAGGCCGCGGTAGCCCGTCAGTTCCTTTTCCAGGGCTTTTCTGGACAGCGAGACGATATGAGCCATCTCGTCGGCGGGGAGGGGGAGTCCGTTGGCTTCGCCGATGAAGATGGAATTGCGCGTGGAGAGCCCCCGTCCCAGGAACTCCCTGACGGAGAGAAGATGCCGGTTGTATTCGTCGGTCGTCTTGAGGTGAAACCGTTGCCCCTTGTGGAAACTGCAAAACAGGCAGTTGTTCCAGCGGCATCCCTCCGTCAGTTGGAGGACGACGGTTAGGTATTGGTCTGGAGGCAGGATGCCCACGGGCTGATACGTCATTCGGAATTTCCCCGCATCAGCGTCCGGATCGTAACGTCGGGCGCGGTCGATCCACTGGAAAATATCGTCGTCGGAAAGAGGGGATGATGGTGACGATTGATTGTTCAGGACCATGCCGGGTGACGCGTTCTTCGACAGATCCCGGAAAGACTCCAGGATGTCCGCGGCTTCGCGGGGGGAAGCCGGACGGATGATCCTTTCCGGGCCGGACCATTTTTTGGCGACGATCTCCCCGCTCAGTCCTCGGGTGTAGAACCATCCCCCGCGATGGGCATAGACCAACCGTCCGGAACCGTCCGCCGTGTAGACGGCTCCCTCATCGGACAGGAATGTCAGGCCCGTATCGTGGACGGAAATTTGCATGAGGATCGAGGGTGTATCGGCGGGGGGCGCATAAGGGGAAAACGTTTATTCTCGGCGGATCAGACGTTGAATCGGAAATAGACGACATCCCCATCCTTCATTTCGTAATCTTTGCCTTCCATGGTGACCAGTCCCTTTTCTTGGACGGCTTTGTAGGATCCCAATCGGATCAGATCCTCGTATTTGTACACTTCGGCCCGGATGAATCCGCGTTCAATGTCGGAATGTATTTTCCCGGCGGCTTTGACGGCTTTCGTCCCTTCGGGGATGATCCAGGCGCGCGATTCCTTCGGCCCCGCCGTAAAAAAACAGATGAGTTTTAGGAGTTTTTTTCCCGCCTTGGCCAGTTCGGCCAAGCCCGGCGATGTGATGCCCGCGCTTTCATAGTAGACGGCCCGCTCTTCGGCGGGGAGTTGGATAATCTCCGCCTCCAATTTGGCACAGAGGGGGACGATCTGGGCGTTTTCTTTGGCGGCGCGCGTTTTGAGGCTTTGGAGGAAAGCCTCCGGGGTTTTCCCTTCGTCCGTATTGAGGACGTACAGGAGCGGTTTTGCCGTCAAAAACTGGAATTCGGCCGTGAATTCCGGAGGCAGATTCTGGGATCTGGCGGAATGTCCCTGTTCCAGCTGTTTGATCACGGTCTCCATCAGGGCGACCCGTTCTTTGGCGCCCTTCTCGCCGGTTCGGGCGGGCCCTTGAAGTTTGTCCAGTGATTTCTGGGCCTGCTGGAGATCCGCCAGGATGAGTTCTGTCTCGATGATATCGGCCGCTTCGAGGGGGTCGAGCTTTCCGAGGACATTGACGACGTCGGGATTGGCGAAAGCCCGGACGACATGGGCGATGGCGTCCACCGCTCGGATGTGTGATAAAAATTGGTTCCCCAGCCCTTCCCCCTGACTGGCTCCCTTCACAAGGCCGGCGATGTCGACGAAGCGGATCCCGGCCGGCGTGACCTTTTCACTGAGGAACATCTTGCCGAGGACTTGCAATCGCGGGTCCGGGAGAGGGACAACGCCCACGTTGGGGTCGATGGTGGTGAAAGGAAAATTCTCCGCCGCCGCCGCCGCGCCGGTCAGGGCGTTGAACAGCGTGGATTTCCCGACGTTGGGGAGACCGACGATCCCTATGTCCATCGGAAAAAACGGCCGAGCCTGACTTTTCGGACGATGACATCCGTCAGGGACGGGAGCGTGTTCGTGAGAACGGCCGCCAACTTGGAATAGGCCGGCAGAAAGACTTCCGCGGGTTTTTTATCGACGGCCCGGAGGATGGCGTCGGCGACTTCCTCGGGAGGGATCCCTTTCCGGTGCGTCGCGTTCCCGAGGGGGATCTTCGAACGGTCCACGCTGTAGGGCATGGGGGTTTCCACGCCGCCCGGTGAGATCAGCGTCAGGAATATGTTCTTGTGTTCCAATTCGAGTCGGAGAGATTCGGTGAAACCGGTCAGGGCGAACTTGCTGGCGCAGTAAAGGGCCATGTAGGGGATCCCGCGCCGTCCGGCCACGGAACCGATGTTGATGATGTGCCCCTCCCCCTGTTTCTCCATGAGGGGTACGGCGGTCCGGGTCGTGTGATAGACCGCCCAAAAGTTCGTTTCCACCAGGTCTCGGACCACTCCGGGTGCCGCCATGTCGAAGGGCTCTTCAATGAGGACTCCGGCGTTGTTCACCAGCACGTCCAGACGCCCGAAATGTCTGTGCGCGGCAAGGACGCATTCTTCCGCTTGTTCCGGCCGGCGCAGATCGGTGGGGATCACAAGACAGTCTGTGCGGAATTCTGAACGGAGTTTGTCGGCCAGTTCGTCCAGTTTTTCCTGCCGCCGGGCCACCAGCGCCAATTTCGCCCCGGTCCGTCCGGCTCGCAGGGCCGTCGCCCAACCGATCCCGCTGGAGGCACCCGTGATCAGTATGACCCGGCTTGAATTGTTCGCCATCCCTTAATACTGGCTCCAGGAGTTGCCCTGGGAATCTTTATGCATGCAGTTGAATCCCACGTGCCCCGTGTCGGTTCCGCTGTTGACATAAGCCCAGATATTGGTTCCCTCATTGACTGTTCCGAACAGGGTTTGTTCCAAATAATTTTGAACGCGCGAATTGGAGTGATGGCCGGGGTTTCCCTGCGACGGAACGGGGGGTATCTGCACTTCGGGAAGGAAATCGACATAGTTCCCCGGCAACACGTTGGTGTCCGTCGGATAGGAGCCCTCCATGGCCACATAATAGATGTCCAGGGTGCTTCGGAAGGATCCCAGGGCTCCCTTCGCCGTCGATTCTTTGGAGCGAAGGAGCATGTCGCCGAATCTCGGTAGCGCGATCGCTCCGAGGATCGCGATGACGGCCACGACGACCATCAGTTCGATCAGGGTGAAGCCCTTGCTGGCGAGTGAATGTTTTTTCATAGGGTGATTTCCCGGGGAGATCAGGAGGCTGTCGGCGAGGGGGCGGGCGAGGATTCTTCGGGCGCTTTTTCGAACGCTTCCAACCGGCTCCGGTTCCGTTCCCTCACCTTGATCTCCAGGTCGGCCTTGACTTCCGGCAGGTGCTGGATGATGTCGTTGACGGCGTCCGCGTCGAGGGCAAAGACCTGGGTGCCGTCCACCTCGGACTTGACCGTGGCGGTGGCGGCGCAACTCTTAAGGAGGGAGATCTCACCGAAATAACTGCCCTCGGGAAGCTTGGCCAAAAATCGGGTCACGCCCTCTTTACGGGAATAGACCCCGACCAGTCCTTTGGCGACCAGATACAGCTGGTTGGAGATGACCCCCTGAAAGAGGATGCTTTCCCCCTTCTTGTAGACACGGTCGTGCACGTGCATCGCGAGCGTGTGGATGTCGATCGAGGAACACTTCTCGAAAAGGGAGATCTTCTGAAGAAATTCTTCAACGGATATGGAAGAGGCGAGTGAATCCATGGGATTTATTCGTTTGAATGTCGAAGCATCAATCTTATCATTTTCGCCGTCGCCGTGCTCCACTATTTTCGGAAGACCGGGGGCTCATTTCATTCGGGGGCCGAACAGCCATCCGAACCCGAATGTCATCCCGGTTCCCAAAATGACGAGCCAGCTCCATCCGAGTGGGATCACCTTCGTTTCGGATAGGACGAGGAGGAGCAGGTTGGTCACCGCGCTGAGGGTCATGGCATAGACGTTGGCGCGGCGGCTGTCCCGTTTCGTGAGCAGTCCCAGGAGGAATATCCCGAGAAGGGATCCGAACGTGACCCCGCCGATCTTGAAGGCCAGCCAGAGGATCTTCTCGAAAAAGCTGAAACCGTAGGCGAGCCCGGCCAGGATGACCCCGAAAATCCCGACGCTGACCCGGGAGACAAAAAGATAGTGTTTTTCCGTGCCCACCGTGTGGATCACCGAACGATAGATGTCGGTCACGAAGGAGGCGGACAGTGAGCCCAGGGGCGAATCGATGCTGGCCATGACGATGGCCGAGAGCATCAGGCCGCGCAGGAGGCCGGGCATGCAGTGTCCGATGAAGTGGGGAAAGATCTTGTCCAACTTGTCCGGCAACGCCAGTTCCGGGTGTTGGCTGTAGAACGTGTAGAGGGCGGCCCCGATGGTCAGAAAGATCGAGAGCACGATGAAATTCCCCAGGATCGTCCAGAGGATCGTCCGCTGGCTCCGGGTCCGCGTGTCCACGGTCAGAAGGCGTTGCATGAGGTCGTGGTCCGTCCCGAAGGCGGCCAGCGATCCGATGAACCCGTTGAGGATGGCGATCCAGAGGATGTTCGGGTCGGTCATGAAGTTTCTTAAAAAGTGGGTGTCGGACCAGGCGGGGCCCCAGTTGATGATATCGAGTCTCCCGGCGCCTCCCGCCACCTGGAGGACGTTCCCCCATCCCCCGACCTGAATGAGGAGGTAGGCCAGCGTTGCCAGACCGGCCCCCAGGAAGACGACCGCCTGGAAGACGTTTGTCCAGACGACAGCCTTGATGCCGCCGAAGGAGATATAGGCGATGCTGATGACCGTGAAAAGCAGGATGGACGGGATGATGTGCCAACCGAGCAGAACGGAGACCGCCAGGGACGCGGCCATCAAGCGGACCCCGGACCCCAGAAGACGCGTGATGAAGAAGAAGATCGACGAGGTGATCTGAGTCGAGAGGCCGAAACGGTGCCTCAGGAACTCATAGATGGTGGTGCAGTTGTAGTGATAAAAAGCGGGGATGAACAGATAGGCGATGACGATCCGGGCCGCCGAAGTGCCGATGAAGAATTGGGCGTATTGCCAGTTTTCCATGAAAGCGATCGCCGGAACAGAGATGATGGTGACGGCGCTGACCTCGGTCGCGATGAAAGAGAGGCAGGCCGCCCAGCCCGGAACGGCGCGTCGTCCGAGGAAGAAATCGTTGGTGGATTCCTGCCCTCGTCCGAAGATGAATCCGATCATCATGACGGCCGCCAAGACGGCGAACAGGACCGCGGCGTCGACGACGTTGAGAGAGGTTTGACCCAACAGGAAATGGTCCATGGGATTCAAGGATAGAGGAGGAAGGGTTCTCGTTCGCGCTCGAAAGAGAGGGCTTCGTCGTGTATGGAATCGAGATAGCGTTGGATGGGCGTTTGCGATCGGATGTGTTCTTGAAAACGGCGCGATCCCGTCACCCGGGGAATCTCTTCCCATCGGGGGAGGAATTCGTGGGGATGGAGTTGGAGGATGATCTCGAAGAGATGTGCGAACAGGTCCACGGGGCGCGCCGACTGCGGATCCGTCACGCAGAGAACGATTCCGGCGCAGGGGAGTCCCGCGTAAATGTCTTTTTGCGGGGTGAAGACGGTCGGTTCCACTTGAATCCCCGGAAGCGAAAGGCGCTTCAACCGGTGTGCCAGTTCGAGGTGGTTCAGCCAGGGTGCGCCGATGAGTTGGAAGGGCTCGGAGGTTCCTCTTCCGACGGAAATATTGGTGGCTTCGAGTGCGCCCATCCCCGCGTAGAGAAGGGCGGCTTCCGGCGAGGGGATGTTGGGTGACGGGGCGGGGAAGGGGGGGAATGTCTCATCCCAGAAATTGTTCCGCGACCAACCCTCCATCCGGATCACCGTCAGCCGGAGGCCCAGGCGGCGGGTCTTGTTGTACCACACGGCGATTTCTCCGGCCGTCATCCCATAGCGGACCGGGAGGGGATAATAGGCCGTGAAATCACGGAATGATTCGTCCAGCGTTTCGCCTTCGATGATCGTGCCGGATAATGGGTTCGGCCTGTCCAAAACATAGAATTCAAGATGGTGGCGCGCGGCCTCTTCCATGCAATACCCGAGCGTGGTGATATAGGTGTAAAACCGGACTCCCACGTCTTGGATGTCATAGATCAAGATGTCCAGGTCTTTGAGCATGTCGGCGGTCGGCCGCCGCGTGTTTCCATACAAGCTGTAGATGGGGATTCGGCGCAACGGATCGATCTGGTCGGCCGTCTTGATCCCGTGCTCGATGTGGCCCGAAAAACCGTGTTCGGGACTGAAAAGAGCTCCCAGTGTGACACCGGAAGTTCCTTGGATCAGGTCGGCGGTATGCCTGCCCGTGAGGTCCACGCTGGTATGGTTGCATATCAAACCGACGCGCTTCCCCTGCAGAGATGAACAGCGGTCTCGCTTGAGTATGTCGATGCCGTTGAGGATCGCCCCCCGCGTCAGGTCCGGCAAAAATACCAGACAAACGGTCAGGATCGATATCCGTCGGAGAGGCGTCCTCACGGATTAGGGTCTGTGGGTCAGGGCGGTTCGGAGAAATCCGCCCTGTCGTCGGAGAAGGAGAACGGCTTGCCGGTGGGAGATGTTCAGTCGAGCCATCAGGATCGCGGGTTTTGTTTTATAGCGGGTCTCCCGGAGAAGGCGTTTCGCTTTGATAGACGATACTCCTCCCAGTGTCTTCACCAGCCGGATCGCCCGCTCCCGGAGTTTGATGGATTTCGGCTGAAGGTCCACCATCCGGTTCCCATAGGTTTTTCCGAGGAGGACCATGGCGCTCGTCGTGATCATATTGAGGATCATCTTTGTGGCTGTTCCCGCCTTCAGCCGGGTGGAGCCGGCCAGGATCTCGGGCCCCACCTGCGGGGAGATGAAGACGTCCACCCGATGGCGGAGATTGGATTGGGCGTTGCAAGTGATGAGGACCGTCTTGGCACCGGCCCGGCGGGACCGGATCAGCGCTTCCCGGACGAACGGGGTGACGCCGCTGGCGGCGATTCCAACCGCCACGTCGCCCTTTCGCATCTCTCTCCGAACCACTCGCCGGGCGCTTTGAGTGTCGTCCTCGGTCCCTTCCCGGGACCGGAAAACGCAGGCGGGGCCCCCCGCCATCACGGCCCTGACCATCCGGGGGGAGGTTCCGAACGTCGGAGGGCATTCGGCGGCTTCAATGACGCCGAGTCTCCCGCTCGTCCCCGCGCCGATGAAGAGAAGGCTCCCCCCCTGTCGAAGGGATCGGGCCGCCATCCGGGCGGCTTGGGCGATGGGTTTCAAGACCCGGCGGACACCCTGTGCGGCACGGACATCTTCCGCGTTCATGTGTCTTAAGATGGTTTCCGTCGGGAGAAGGTCCAGATTCTTGAACCGGGAGGAGACGGCTTCGGTGGCGAGGGTTTCGTAGGACGATGATACGGAGATTTTTTTCTTCATTTGAAGTTCGTCGTTTTCCTTGTTAGCATGGGATCAAAGGACTTTGGTTTTCGTCCACCACCATCCCTATATTCCAAAAAAACGGCCTTTTTGTAAACACAAACGGAGATGTTCCGCCCCGCTAACTTTTCGGTTGATTCCATCTGTTGATTTAAGGTATAATACGCCCCTATGGAAACAGCAAGCTATGCTATCATAAAAACCGGCGGTAAGCAGTATCGGGTCTCCGCCGGGCTCAAGATCAAGTTCCATCGGCTCCCCCAGCAGTCTGGTGAAGAGGTGGTGTTTCCCGACGTTTTGTTCATCAAAGACGGGGAAGAGGTCCAGACGGGGCGTCCTTCCGTGGCCGGCGTGACCGTGGTGGGAGAGGTTCTCCGCCATGGCCGTGCGAAGAAGATACTGATTTTCAAGAAACGATCCAAAAAAGGATATAAGAAGATGCAGGGGCATCGGCAGGATTTCACCGAAGTCCTCATTAAAAACATCGCGAAGAACTCTTAATCCCATGGCACATACCAAATCGCAAGGATCTTCCAGCAACGGTCGCGACTCGAACGGGCAACGGCTCGGCGTCAAGGCTTATGGTGGCGAATTCGTCCGAGCCGGCTCCGTCATCGTCCGGCAGCGGGGCACTCATTTCTTCCCGGGGAAGAACGTGGGGTGGTCATCCGATGACACACTTTTTGCCAAGATCGATGGCGTCATCCGCTTTGAATGGAGGCGCTCTTCGTTTGGGCGTCGCGGCGGGCGGCGCAACGTGCATGTCTATCCTATCGCCGAAGGGGCTGTCGCCAGCGCGACGCCCTCTCCTGCCACACCTCGAAAAACCGCCTAAGGCGGGTTTCCCGCTTATTTTCACCCGTTTCGCCCCCTCGGGCATCCTCCGACAATCTATGACGACAGTCGTCCTTCCCCATGTTCGTTGATCGCGCGCAAATATTCGTCAGCGGAGGCAATGGAGGTAACGGTTGCCTTTCTTTCCGACGGGAGAAGTATGTCGAAAAAGGGGGACCGGACGGCGGCAACGGCGGGCGCGGCGGCGATGTGGTGTTGGTCACGAGCACCCACCTGACCACGTTGTACGATCTGACCTATCGACCGCATTTCAAGGCTGAAAACGGAGTCAACGGGCAGGGCGCGAACAAGACCGGCCGCTCGGGAGAGAACCTGATCATCCAGATCCCGTGCGGCACGTTGGTCTATCATGGCGAACATCTTTTGAAGGACATGAAGATGCCCGGCGACCAGTTGACGGTGTCTCGGGGCGGCAAGGGCGGTCGCGGGAATGCCTCATTCAAGTCCAGCGTCAATACGGCTCCCCGGATTGCGGAAAAAGGGGAAGCGGGGGAGACCCTCACGTTGAACCTTGAGTTGAAACTCCTGGCGGATGTCGGGGTGATGGGGATGCCCAATGCGGGTAAATCCACGTTGTTGTCCCGGTTGACCGCCGCGCGACCCAAGATCGCCGATTATCCTTTCACGACGTTGACGCCGAATCTGGGAGTGGCCCGTTATAAGGATCGCACTTTCGTCGTGGCGGATATTCCGGGATTGGTGGAGGGCGCCCATGCGGGGAAGGGACTCGGAGATGAATTTTTGCGGCATATCGAACGGACTCGGGTGTTGGTCCATCTGGTGGATGTGGGAACCGTGGATAGTAAAACGGCTTATCAGAACTATCAGATATTGAACAAAGAATTGTCGGCCTACTCCTCCCGTCTTTCGAAAAAGACACAGATCGTCGCGGCCAATAAGATGGATCTGACGGATTCCGCCAAGACGCTCAAGGCGTTCCAGAAATATTTAAAGAAGGTCGTCGTGGTTCCCCTCTCGGCCGTGACCGGCGCCGGATTGGATCCGTTGATGGCCCACATCGTCCGCAAATTGGATCGGGCCCTGCCGCCGGAGCCGACGGATTCCGATGAAACGGTCCGCATCGTTTTGGAACCGGATTTCGTTGTCCGGCAGGAGGGAGACGTCTTCCGCGTCAGCGGCAAGAAAGTGGAACGGTGGATCCAGATTACGAATTTCGATCAGGATGAGGCGATCGCCCGACTCCAGAAGATCTTCAAGAAGATCGGCGTCGAGAAGGAACTTGAATCCCATGGCGCTCAACCGGGGAGTCGGGTCCAGATCGGCAATTACGAGTTTACGTACAGGCCGGATGACATCGTCAGAAGTTGATGGTCGTCCCTGTTAAAACATCACCCATAAATTATAAAATACAGATTCCATGAAATCATCCCACAATCATCAGGACCGGATCGTGGTTAAAGTCGGGACGTCGACGCTGAGCCGTCCCGAAGGAGGCCTCGACCGGGCTCGGGTCCAATCCCTGGCCGATGAACTCGCCGGTCTGCGCCGCGAGGGATATCAGATACTGTTGGTCACTTCCGGCGCCATCGGAGCGGGGATGGGACATTTCGGCTGGACGGTGCGGCCCAAGACGCTCCGGGAAAAACAGGCCGCGGCCGCCGTGGGGCAGGTTGTTTTGATGGAGTCTTATCGGGATTCATTCCAAAAACAAGGCCTCTCTGTGGCGCAGGTTTTGCTCACCCGTCAGGATCTGGAAGACCGGAAAAGGTATCTCAATATCCGGGCCTCCCTGTTTACGCTTCTGAAACTGGGGGTGGTCCCGGTCATCAATGAGAATGATACGGTGTCGACGGACGAAATCCAGATCGGAGACAACGATACCTTGGCGGCTTTGGTCGCCTGCAAGATGGATGCCCGTTCCCTCGTCATCCTCACGGACGTGGAAGGTCTCCTCGATAAGGGCTCCGGGGCCTCCGCCGGGTCGGAACCGGTGATCCATGATGTCGTTTCGATCACATCGGACATCGAAAGATTGGCGGGAAAACGTTCCGGGTCCCGGGTGGGGGTCGGCGGCATGGCCACTAAATTGAGGGCCGCACAGATGGTGGCGGCCTCGGGCATCGAGATGTGGATCGTGAGCGGACGGAAGAACGGCCTCATCCGGGAGGCTTTGTCCGGACGACGGATCGGCACGCACTTCCATGCGCAGAAAGAGAGTCTCTCTCCCCGCCGGCGTTGGATCGCTTTCGGCCGGCGCATCCAAGGGAGCGTGACGATCGATGACGGCGCTGCGTCCGCCCTCCTTAAAAAAGGGAGAAGTCTTTTGTCGGCCGGCGTGACGGGAGTCCAGGGCGATTTCCATCGGGGGGATACCGTCCGCGTGTTGACCGCGGATTCAAAAGAGATCGCCCGGGGACTGGTTTCCTATGAGGCGGTCCAGGTCCGGCAGATTGTCGGCCGGAAATCGGCCGATGTGAGGAGAATCTTCGGGACCGATGCCGCCGAAGAAGTCATCCATCGGGACAACCTTGTTCTGATCCCCCGTTCCTGATCCATGCGGTCCGTCATCCGCGCACGATCGCTGTTTTCCCTATTCGATGGAAGGATCGCCATTCCCCTGGGGGTGGCCTCCTGGCTGTGCTTCGCCGCCGTCTCTCCGTGTCCTGCCGAGGACGTGAACCGTTCTTCCTCTCCCGCCGCCGCTCTCCAGACTCATCCACGAAAATCCCCGAAGATCATCCTGATCGGGGTTGACGGTCTTGCTCCCGATTATCTGGAAAGATGGTCCCGTCAGGGCCGTCTGCCGTGCTTGTCGCGCCTGATGAAGAATGGTTCTTATTATAAGACCAACGTCGATATCGGCATCGGTTTTTCTCCGGCGATTTGGACGTCGATCCTGACCGGCCAACGTCCCGAGAAACATGGGATCACGATCGACTCGTTCAAGGATATTCCCTCCGGGGCACGCCAGAGCAAGGCCCTCTGGAATATCTTCGGAGATTTCGGTCTTCGGGTGGCTTCTGTCGGTCATTTGGTGACGTGGCCTGCGGAACATGTTAACGGGGTCATGCTCTCCAGACATTATCTTCAGGAAACGGTGCCCGGACGGCTTTATCCGGAGGAACTCTCCGCGCCGATCACGAAATATCTCAGCGATCGGCAATCTGAAGTGGAGGGCGTTTTTTATCGGTTCCGCCGCTACCTTCAGCCGTCGGGAAAGAAACAACCGGAGGGGGATCCCGTCCGGGCGGTTTATGAGAAAGAGAAGGGAACCGACATCGAGACTCTGCGGGCCGTCCTTCGGGATGATACGAATAATTACCTGACATCCGTTTTCCTTCTTCGCGACAATGATTACGATTTCTTCACCGTATACTTCGGTGGCTGCGATCAGGTCGCCCACCGTTTTCTGCGATATGAAAATCCGGAGGACTATATCCCCGCCCCTGATGCCGCGGCATACGGCAAGGTCCTGTTGGATTATTACCGGCTGATCGATGGCTGGATCGAAAGCCTGCTCCGTTTTGCGGGTCCCGACACGATGATCGTCGTTTGTTCGGACCATGGGTTGAGGAAGAAATATCCCATGACGGAGGCGCGGTTGGGCCAGGGAAAGGTTCCCGGGTCGCACGACCTGACGGGAGTGTTCATTGTGAGCGGTCCCGATGTTAAAAAAGGATATTATTCCCGCGCCGACATACTTGATATCGCGCCGACGCTCCTCTATAAGATGGGGCTCTCTATCGCCGCCGATCTGGATGGACGGGTCCTTTCGGATTGTTTTGAAAATAATTACCGTTTCACTCACCCCGTCGTCCTCACGGATACGTACGGGCCTCCCGTTCATCAGCCCTGCGATTTCCCCGTCAAAAACCTGGCCAGCGAAGGGGAATTACAGAAACTCAAGGCTTTGGGATACCTGAAGTAAGTGCGCTGATGATGGGGAGTCCTCAATCGGATTATTCCGCTCAGTCTCTCCCTCGAACAAACTTTTCGTCGACCTCCCTCCATGCCACTCAGTTTATCAACGCCGATTTAACGGAAGCCGATTTTTCATCCAGCCGGTTGACCGGGGTGGATTTTAACCTGGCCACGCTGACCCGCGCGGTGTTTACGAGGGCGACCTTGGTTGATTGCCGTTTGAGTGACCGGCCCATCGTCGGAGCTGATTTCCGATCCGCCGATCTGCGGGGAGGGGATTTCCGCTTCGTCGAATTCCGCGAGGTCCGGTTTGACGGAGCCGACCTCACCGGAGCGGTGTTGTCCGGGTGTTCATTCGTCCGTTGCGGTTTTTCTCAAGCCCGCCTTTCTTCCGCCGACTGTTCAGGGTCTTACTTCGCCGAGACCGACCTGGATCAAGCGGATCTGACCCGGGCCAAGTTCAATCATGCCTTGTTCCGAAAGACCCCCTTGAATACCCCGCACCTGCTTGAGAGCGAGTTCTGGGGGGCGCGAGGGATCCCGTCTGATCAAAAGAGCGCCATCCGACAGGCCGGCGGTTCCGTGGGGTCGACGATCCGTCGCTGGGAGAGATTGTTGGAATTGCGGGGTTTCTCGAAACGGGCTCAGCGGATCGTCGGTGTCGGGGTTTTATTGCTCCTGTTCTCGGGAGTGTGGGTCCGCCTGGAAAATCCGTATTATTGGAGTGATCATGAGTTGGTCTCAGCCATCCGGGCGGCTCAAGGTGAAAACGATGCGTCTCGCCTGGAAAAGATGAAGGGGGTCCTGTCGGATCGATATTCCGCCCGAATCCAGTCACCCCACGGTTTATCGAATAGATACCTCCAATTGGTCCGGAAGATCATCACGGATTACCGCTCATTGGGGTATGAAAAAGAGGCGATCTCACTGGTCGATGATCAGTTGGGGCGCTATTCAATCGATGATTCCCGCTTGGGATTGGAAGGCAAAATCATCCTGATCGATATTCATCGACTGGCGGGGCGAACGGAACAGGCGTTCCGGTGGGCATTGCGCGTCCTCGAACAATATGAAAGCCCCGTCCGCGAGATACAGGTTTTGAAGAATATCATCGCGCAGCTGTGTCTGGAGCAGGGGATGACGGCGGACGCGGAAAGATATCTGACAGAGATATTGTCTTCCCCATCGGCGATTGATCTGGATCGCACCCGACAAGCTGAAATAGCGTTGATGGAGGTTTATCGCCGGCGGGGCCAATACGAAAAAGCTTTCGGCGTGGGGCGTCGTTTTCTCCAGGAGGCCGGCGGTTCGACGGAATTGTCTTCACATGCCAATTATCAATTGGGACAGATCGCCATGGAGGCCGGTCGAGCGTCGGAGGCTTCGGGGTATTTCCATGAATCCTTGAGACGGGGCCGTCGCCAGAAGTGGGGTTGGCTGTTACAGGCGAGATTAAGGCTGATTGAGCTCGAAAGAAAGAAGGATTCTCCCGGAGACGCTTTAAAATCTTTGACGGGTCTCTTGGACGATCCCTCCTTGGGAAATCAGGATCGGATGCGGATCTATTCGTTGATGGGGCAGATCCAATCGGAAGCGGGCAATCTTCCTGAGGCCATGAAATATTACCAGTGGATCGTCGATCAAAACAGGGATTCCCGCTCGGCGGACCTCTTTGAGGCGAAGATGAAACTCATTAATATCCAGGTCAGGCAATTGAAATTGAAGGAGGCTTTGTCCTCCTGTCAACGGCTTCGCGAGGAACAGTCCTCGCAGGGGCCTCGAATGTTGCGCATTGACCTTCAAACGGGGGATATTCATTCCCGGTTGAAACGGGAAGAGGAGGCGTTGCGGTGTTACGAAAGGGCGTCGGCGCCGCTCCCGGAGGCGGAACCGTGGATACGGTATACCGCGCAGATGAATATCCTTCAAATCCATCGAAAACGCGGGGAACAGGCCCGGGCCATGTCCGTGGCTGAGGATATGCTCAGGGAAAACCAGGGGTTCCCGGAGAGATTGCCGAAGATCCATCTTTATATAGGACAACTCCATGCTGATCGAAAACAATGGGCGGCAGCCGAACGCGCGTACCAGGATGTCATCGATCGTTTTCCATCCGATCAGGGGATCGTTTTTGCGGCACGACTCGGCCAATTGGAGCTTTTGGAGGCCCGGAAGCGTTTCCCGGAGGCATTTGACCGTTATCGGGAATTATTGGACATCTACTCCCGGGACGACGGAAAACTCCTGCGGATCCATAAACAGATGGCGCGACTATATATCAAGACGGAGGAGTGGGCGGACGCGGCTCGGCATTTCGAAACCATCCTGGAGAAATATGTGAACGAAGACACATTCCAGAGATACGATGCGCATAAGTATCTGATCGAAATATATATCCGGATGAACGATCGGTCGCGAGCCCAACGGCACGGGGATGCCATCCTCAACGAATTCGCCGACGTCCCCGGTTTTGTGGCGCAGGCGCATTTTTATCTGGGCGAACTGGCTGTGATGGATAAAGAGTGGGATACCGCCGCGGATCATTTCCATCGGGCGCTCGACGGTTTGTCCGATGACCCGGAACGACTGTCCCGGTTGAGAAAGTATCTGGCTGATATCGACAGGCTGAAGGGAAAAACCGTCTCTCCAGGCGGGCCGGGCGGTGCCGGGCGATGAGGATGGAGATTGGCATGTATCTGACCCGATCGCGTTGGAGCCGTCATTTTACCACTTGGATTTTAAGGCAGATGCCTTGGAGCCATGCCCTTGTTTTGCTGGGCCTGATCGTGTTTGTGGCGGGCCATGCCTATTATTGGCTGCGGGCCGATGTTCCCCTTCCCACGGGATCGAAAGACACCGTTTATATGTATCACATGACGAAATATGTCGATCTTTTCCAGCAACACGGGCTCAATCTCGGGTCGATCCTTCGGGGTATGCGCCAACAGGTCTATTCGCCGGGATACATCTTGCCCGCCGCGATCCTCTGTTATTTTCAGCCGGTGTATTGGAAGATTGTTTTCTTCAGCAATCTCCCTTATATCATCCTCATCCTCTTCCTGACGTATAAATTGGGAACTCTCCTTGTCAATCACCGAGTCGGCTTGTTTGCGACCATACTCCTCGCGCTCTTCCCGACGTTCTATGGACCGTCCCGTCTCTTCCTGATCCAGTTTGCCGAGATGGGTGTTGTTTTAGCGGCCGTTTATACCCTGTTGAAATGTGAGTATTTTAAAAATCGCGGGTATTCGCTCCTCTTCGGTGCGTCGATGGCCGTTTGTCTTCTTGTGAAAATAGAATCGGTCATGTTCTTGATCGGTCCGGTCGGATATGTCGCCGCAAGGTTGGTCTATCTTTTCATCCGGAGAGGGAAAGAGATCGATTTCAAGCGAGCGTCCTTTCATATATTCATGGGGATCCTCATCGTGGTGATCGCCACGTCCCCCGTCTTCTTTCAGCGTTTGGGCGTTTTGCATGGAGGACTGATCGGGATGGGCCAGGAACCGGGGGAATCCGCGGGTCTTCATTTCGGCCCCTATCTCGCCGGCCTGTTGGAAAATCAGTTGGGGCCGGTATTCTTTGTCGGTTTTATCGGCGCTTTCTTGCATGTCCTTTTTTTTACGGCCATCTCCATCCATCGGAAATGGATCCTGACGCTCTGGATGGCCCTTCCCTTTGGCATTTTGGTGTCAATGACGCATTTTCCGTATGTCCCCTATGACTATCCGTTCATCCCGCTGGTGGCCTTGTTGATGGCCATCTGGATCAATTCGATGAAGAGGAAGAGATACGGGGTGTTGGCGTTTCTGGTTCTCATCGGTCTTTTACAGCACTATAGTTTCTCATTCGGATTTCCGCCGCGCTTGGACCACCTTAAAACGGTTCTCATGGGAAGAACGTTCGCATATTTCAAGGAAGACGATCAAATATGTCGGACACCGAGGAGCGCCGATCGATATCTGGCGCCTTACCACGAGGTGTTTGAAAATCTGGCCGGAAAAATTGCGGATCCCCATTCGCCCAAAACACTTCTGGTGGATGGGGATCTGTCCGATAGACACCGGTATAACCCATTCATGTTCCTGTTCATGAGCCGCTTCCAGCTCACCCCCTATCGGATCGATTATGAATATCTGGATGTCGGCAATTACCTGAATCTGGACCATTATGACCGTTTGCTGATGTTCACCAGCCAGAATGACCGGGCGGTGCGGGACAAGAGTTGGCTCTTCCGGACGCTGGCGGCGAGAGTGGAAAGCCATGATGTCGATCGGCGGGGTTACGCCATTGATGAGATAAAAACCTATTTGGATGAGAAGGGCCCGGATCGGATCGGCGCCGATTACGAACGATTGATGAGCGGTTTTGACGAGTCCGAGATATTGACGAAGAACGGAGTGACGGTTCTAATGCTTCAGAGAAGGAGATATGTCCCGAAGATCCGATAAAAAAACCGCAGTGAGACGAAGGCCATCCCGGCCAAGGAGGCATACATCAGAAACGAAGGATGTCGGTCTCGATGATCATACCCGAACAGAGAGGTGGCCAATGAGACGGCCCCCATCAACAGGAGGAGGGGCGAGCGCGCGATGCTTCCGGCGATAATGATAATCAGGCCGACGAGGAGATTGAGCGCCGTCTCCCGTAATACCCGGGGTTTCATCTCTCCGGAAGTTGTCCAACCCGGGGATGATTTGGATAGTATCGCCCGCGCGTATTCCAGAACGATTTTCGGGTAAAACAAAAGTTGGAGATACACCGCGTTCAACGGCCCGAGGCCGATTCCCCTGCCGAAAAAAGATATCCCTAAAAGAGACATTTCGAGGGCGACCACTCCCATCATCCCCAGTCCCGTAAAACCGAGATAATGATACAGCTCTCCGACGGGGGCTGTGGGGCGGGAGAGGCCGATGACGAAATCCATGATATCCGTCATGGCGAAAAGAGACAGGATCATGAATGGCCAGGGGATGATGAATGTCAGCGCGCTGAGGACGGAATCGATTTTTTCGACGGTCGGAATGCCCCGATGCAGGGCGTATCTGGGAAAAAAACGGAATAAGAACTGCCAGTTTCCTCTCAGCCAGCGCGCATGCCTGACCCATAAGGAGTCAAGAGTGCCCGGCATGGAATCGCGGCAATGAAAATCCGGCACGAATACGCCGATATAACCCAGAGACCTGGCTTTCAGAGCAAACGAAATATCTTCCGCAATGAGGGGCGGGAATCCTCCCGCCTCCCGCCAAACGCTTGTTTTGATGATCCCGTTGTGCCCATGGAATGGCACAAAACCATAGGCGTTCTTCAAAAATCGGAAAGGGTCCGGATAGGTCGAGTCAGGGTGTTCCTGATCCGGTAACAGCCGTCCGCCGGCATCGGCATGGATCGTGTGGTTGCATGTCACGAAGCCGATCTTCTCGTTGATGTCGAAATAGGGAAGCAATCGCGTTAAGAAATCCGAGGGAAGGAGGTTGTCGCTGTCGACGACCACGAAATAATCATATTCCTCATGGAGGAGATGAAGGGCATGGTTGAGATTGCCGGCTTTGTGGTCGAGACGCGGGGGGGGGCGGCGGAGGAGGGTCAGGCGGTCTTTGTGTTCCCGGACGATGCGGTCCACCCGCTCCTGGTGCGTCGGATCGTCGCTGTCATCCAGGATATAGGTGTGATGGTTGGTATAGTTCAAAGACAGGCATGAGGCAATCCCGGGTTCATAGACATCGTTTCGCGTGCAATATAATACGGCCACCGAGGGCGATTCTGTGATCATGGGAGGAGAGGGCAGCGGGGGAGGGGGACGAAAGGCGGCGAATAGGGTATGGGCCAGAATCCGTGAGGAGGAGAGAAGGAAGGCCGCGAATAGGAAATAATACCCGATGAATGCGCTCCGGATCATCCCGTGAAATTCGTCATCGGGACAACCGGGCATTCCGAACAGCGACAGAAACAGGACCCAGAGAACGAACGTTGTTAAAACCAGCTTATGGGATTTAGGGGGAAACTGACTCATCGGCGAGGAAGGTCCGAGTTCGGATTCAGAAGTCATTCATGGGATGTCATCGGCGCGTCGTTGGATGTCCGGTCGATTCGATCGATGAATTTTAGACGGGCTTGGAGAAAAAAAGATTTCAACGTGCCGAACCCCGAAAAATGATGCCAAGCCCGTCCGTCCGGCCCTGTTTTTTGGACCATCGCCATGTTGTCGGCCGGGACGGGGATGAACCGATAGTTCTTCTTGTTGTGGCGGATCCACGAAAGCACATGCTGCGTGGATCTCATCCAGAGATCGTGGAAGAGAATATAACCGTTCGGATTCAACAATAAGTCCGCGTAATAATAATCGATAAAGATCTCATCGAATTTGTGTCCGCCGTCGATGAAGACGAAATCCAGGTCGACCCCCTCCTGGAGCAATTTCGGTAATACGCAATGGGAAAAGTTGTATTCAAACACCAGATGTTTTGCGAGGTCGAGTTTTTGGATGTTTTTCAACCCCCTGTCGTCGAATTTTTTTTGGTGGGGATCCATGGCGTAATGCCGATGGCGCGTCGCCGAGATGATGTGGGCGGCCGCGCACCCGAAGGCCAGGCCCGTCTCGAGTGTTTTTTGGATCTTGCGTTCCTTGAGGAAATCGTGGATGAATTCCCCTTCGGCCGGTGTGATGGATATCGGTGAGTTTTCCGGCGGGATATCCAATTGGGAGTAGATGGAGGGCATGGGATGTTTATATTATAAAATATGCAACCTTCGAATATGACAAATATATGCTTCACATCGGGACTGTCTCTCTCTACGCGCGGGATCTCCTCGTGGTGATCGATACCTCTTCCGTGGTCCCTGTTTTACGGGGGATAAAATATATTCTTCGGGGTTTGTTTGCCAAGGGGGCGAGTCATCGCCGCTGGGGCGTCCCCTGGTGGATTGATTTCTACCTGAGGTTCACTGTCGCCGGTTTGATGGGGAAAAGCGTACGCCTCGAGGCGTCGACCTTGTGCCGGCTCCAATGTCCGTTATGCATCCATGGGGATGACGGCATGGAATGGCTCGGAAGGGGTTATTTGAAGTTTCGGGATTTTAAAACGTTCGTCGATCTCCATCCCGGATATCGGTATATAGAGCTGTCGAATTACGGCGAGATTTTCATGAATCCCGAATTGAAGGATATTATCGAATACGCCAACCACAAGAAGATCGGGTTGCTGGCCCTGAACGGGGTCCATTTCAACGAGGTCCGTGAGGAGATGATGGAATGTATGGTCAAGAACGGGTTCAAGGCCATGACGGTCTCGATTGATGGGGCGAGCGAGGAGACATATCAGACATACCGTCGGGGCGGCCGCCTGAAGACGGTCATCGAGAACATCGAAAGGCTGAATGAGATCAAGCGGAAATATGGATCTCAATACCCCGTTCTCTATTGGCAGTTCGTCGTGTTCGCTCATAATGAACACGAGTTAGCGGATGCTCGGCATATGGCTCGCCGGCTGAACATGTATTTTATCCCCCAGTGCAATTGGTCCCCGTCATACGCGCCCCGGACCGGGACCACGGATATCGGAATCGTCCCCCAGACGCTCCCCTGCCACCAGCTTTGGATATCCCCGCAGATCAACTGGGATGGTCGGCTCCTCGGGTGTTGTGTGAATCACTGGGACGATTATGGAAATGTTTTTGAATCCGGGTTGGAAAGATTATTGGGCAGTCCCAAATATCGTCTGGCAAAAAAGATGTTCAATCATCCGGGGATATCGGACGTCGGGATCCCCTGTGATCGATGTCTCGGTCGGAGACAGAGAGCGGTTCAAAAATGATCCCTTCGCCTCATATTTTAAACGCAAGATTTTCATTATTGAGTATAATATCAACGAATTTTAAATAAAATCGCTGAATGGAGTCATCCCATATGAGTCAGTTGACGATAGTTGAAGTGGCCATGGAAATGGCCCTCACCGATGAGATCCTTAAGAACATTGCGGTCAAATACGGGTCCACGGCGGCGGTGGAAGCCGGCATGTCCACATCCGTCGGGGGGATCGGTCCACTCTTGAGGGAGCGCGTGATCGTCCAATCCGAGATGGATTGCCGCGTCATCGGGATTTCTTTACTGTACCGGACCACATGGGTTCAGGGCTGGCACGCTTGGAACCACCTTTTTCTCCGCCGGAACGAGGTCGCCGACCATATCCGAGCGGTTTTGACCGATACCGGATTGATCCTCAACCTCAAACTGTTCGATGAGACGACGATCCCCGTGAAGGTTTGGAAGGCCGCCTATGGCAAGGCCGATGTTTACTTTTTGGATGCCCCCGACGTGGCGGATGTCGTCTACCCCTGCGAGGAGGATTCCCCTCCCCAAGTCGGGAACCAGCACGAGTGGGCGGAGAACCAGCGCCTGAAACAGGGGTGGCTGATCGGCCGAGGCGCGTTCGCCTTGTTGAAAGCGTTGAATGTCCGGCCCGATGTCGTGATCCAGAGCGAGACGCCGACCTTTTTCGGCAACCATCGGCTGATCCAGGACGAGTTTCAAAATGACCCGGTTTTCGAGAACGCCCACTACGTGTTCAATGATCACACGCCGTTGGAATACGCTCATCCGATCTGGCCCCAATCGATGTTGGATAAGGTGAAGGTGGATAAGAAGATCTATTCCGGTTATTTGAGGGGAGAGAGAACTCGCCGCGAATTGGATGTGACGCGGCTCCTGGTGGCCATATCCGACGGGGTTTTTGGCGTGGCGAAAAAACACGGGGATGTCATGCGGGCCATGCCGTCTCTGAGCGATTACGGCAAGAAGATCGAGTCCATTACGAACGGGATCAGCGTTCCTATTTGGCAGAACCCGCTCCTTCGGGACGCCGATAAGAAGTCGGATGAGGATTTAATCGCGATCAAGGAGAGTTTGAAGGCGGATCTCGTCAAATGGCTGTGGAAAAGGGCCAGTCTCTGGCCGGATTGGCTGAAAGCGGCCCGGGGGAAGGCGCTCCTCCTGTGGACGCGGCGGATCACCAGCTATAAACGATTGGATATGCTCCATCAGATATTCCAGAATCCGCGGAACCGCGAACGCTTCTTGAAGACCGACATCCTCTTGGTGGTCGGCGGCCGGATCTATCAGCGGGATAACGTCTCGGAAAAAATGGTCTATACGCTCATCGAGATGCTGAACCGCGACACCGAACTGGGGGATCGCGTCGTATTCCTCGATAACTTCAACATCTACGAGGCGCCGCGCCTCTATCATGCCGCCGATGGGGCGATCATGTTGTCGAACGATGGCCGGGAAGCTTCCGCCACGGGATTCATGAAAGCCCAGGTGAACGGGGGGGCCGTGTTGGCCAATTCGGATGGAGCTGTCCCCGAATCGGTGGCTTTCTACGGAAAGACCGCCGCCGGGATGGCCCCGAACGGATTCGAGGTCAGCTACGTTCACGGCGAGCCGGACCCGATTTCGTTTCTGGAAGCCCTCGAGAATTTTGATCGGATGTATAAGAACCCGGCCGACCGGGTCGCGATGGTGCGGTCCGCTCTCTCCTCCGTGTCTCAGGTCTCCGTCGAACGCACGTCCCAGGAGATGCTCGACATGTTCCGGCGGATCTGCCAGAAACCGCCGTTTCAGCCGACGTGAATCCGAACCGCTGTTGAAAACGTAACCCTCCTCCCGTGAGACAACGCTGGGGACAGAACTTCCTTAAAAACGAGTCGGTCGCCCAACGCATCACAGGTCTGCTGCAAATCCAACAGAATGATACCGTCCTTGAGATCGGTCCCGGCCGCGGTATTCTATCCCAATATATCATCTCCGCCTCTCCCCGCTGGATCGGCGTTGAGATCGACGGCGAATTGGCGGCCGATCTCGGTAATCGGTGGGGTATCCCCGATAAGACGGAGGTCATCCATCGGGATTTCCTGGAATGGCCCCTCCCCTCTTTCCCGGACCGCACCATCAAACTCATCGGGAATCTCCCCTATTCCTCCGCCAGCGCCATCCTCCAGAAATGCCTCGATTGGCCGGCATGGTCTCAGGGGGTCTTCATGGTACAAAAAGAAGTCGCGGACCGTATCTGTGCCGGTCCGGGGAACCATGATTATGGAATTTTGACGCTGTCTGTCCAGGGGAAGGCGAATGTGGAACGCCTGTTCGATGTCCAGCCGGGGTCGTTCAGTCCTCCCCCGAAAGTCCTCTCGACGGTCATCCGGCTCAGACCGTTGGTTGAACACCGGATCCATCGGGAACCCCTTTTTTTTAAAGTCCTCCATGCGGCGTTCGGTCAACGGCGGAAAGTCATCCTGAATTCATTGTCGCACGGGTTGCAGATGGATAAGGATCAAGTTTTGCGCGCCCTTCGGACGGCCGGGATTTCTCCGACGACCCGTGCTGAAACCTTGGATCTGGAGACTTATAACCGCTTGACGGATCAGTTGTTCGGCCCTCCCTCCATTGAGATTCAGTCGCGCGAATGATCGTTTCTCCCGCCGATCGAAGAACTCCTGACGTCCTCCGAAAATCACCAGCCCTGTTGGTTTCGATATTGATCCTGTGGGGGATCCTCCTGTCGGTCTATGGCGCCGCTTTCCCCGGATTCCTCCCCGGTCGCCCCGTCCTGAACGCGTTCCTTGTCTTGCAGGGATTCTGCGCGATCGCCCTTTCCCTTTCCCTCTCTCGGATGATCGTATCGATGGTTTTTACGGGTCTCTCTTCAATCAATCCCATCGATAGGACCGGTTCCGCTCTGGGCAGTCCCCGGGTGGCGGTCCTTTATGCGACATGTAATGATTTTTGCGAACCGGCGATCGAATCCTGTTTGAAACTGGACCATGGCGACTGCCACGTCTTCGTCTTGGATGACAGTGATGATGACGCATGTCGGGAACGGGTGGACCGGTTCGTGGGGGGACATTCCATCCAAGTCGCCCTTATCCGCCGGGGAACAAGGGAGGGGTTCAAATCGGGAAACTACAATCATGCCCTCCGCTTGATTCAGGATCGATTTGATTATTTCGTCATGGTGGACAGCGATAATGTCGTCCCTTCCGATCTGATCTCGGTGGCTCTCCCATATTTTCAATCCAGCGGGCAGGTCGGTTTCGTCTCCTGTAATCAGGTGGGTTATGGGATGGGAGATCATCCCGTCGGAGTCGCGGTGGGTGACTGTTTCGGGTTCAGCCAGGATGTGTTCAGTTCCCTGAAGAACCGATACGGGCATGTGCCGTCTTACGGCCATAATGTGATGGTCCGGATGGAAACCTGGAGGAAAATAGGGGGTTTCGTCGAAGGATATTTGTCGGAAGATAATGTGTTTTCACTTCAGGCGCGGTCAGCCGGATATGTCGGCGTTTTTGTGAAGGAGTGTTACGGCCGGGATGCCGTTCCCGAGGATTTGGCCTCGGTCCGGAGGGCGAATTCAAGGTGGACCTGCGGGAATCTCCAGTTCTTGTTTTATTATTATCTGAAGAACATCCGCGATCGGACAGTCCCCTGGCTGGAGAAGGTCGATATTTTTCTGGGTTCTTTCACGTTCGCCGTTCCGTGGACGCACCTCTTTCTCCTGTTGTTGATGTTGCAGGATGGACTCCATTATGGATTGCGTCGTGAGAATATGTCGGGGGGCGCGGAATGGGTGGGGTGGTTCCGTCTGAACCTGGTGGTGAGCGGGAGCTTGGCGATAGTGACGATCTTGCTGGCGGGTGGACTCATGGCCCAACAGCGCCGGCCCGATCGGGCCTCTCCGTTCCGGTTTATCGTGTCGGGAACATATTTTTATGTTTCGTTCCTGACCAAGAACGTCATCGATTATCTGTTCGGACTCCGTCCGCCGTCGGCGCACTTCTGGGTCCCCTTGAGGGATGCGACCGCCGGGAAACGTGAAGCGAGGGTATTCGAGAATGTTGCCGAAGGGGTCTTGTCTTTGGTGTTGATGGCCGTCGGGGTGTGGATGAGAAGTCTATGGATGGTCGTTATCGGGGCTGTTTCTATGATGACGTTGGCGAGTCTTCGTCGTTCGCGGGAGGGGTTTTTTCCGCTCATGACCCGCCTGACTTTTGTCGGAACTGTGACGGCGGGGGTCCTGACGGTCTATCGATTTTTCTTCGGGGGATATTGATCAGTTCTCGGGGGAGGCGGTATTGAACCGGTTCATGGCCTGATCCAGGCCGTCCGATAAAGTCGCCCTCAACGCTTCCGTGCTTCTGAGGGCCCACCGTTCCATCGTCGATCGCGGCCGACGTTTCAATACGAAATCCTTCGGGTCCATCCTCTCGGGAACCGGCCCGATCCCGATCCTCAATCTGGCGAAATCCGTTGTCTGGAGGACGTCGATGATGGATTGAAGTCCGTTATGACCGCCCGAACGTCCCGCCCGCCGCAGACGGAGTTGCCCCTCCGGGATTGAAAAATCGTCCACCACGACCAGAATATCCGTCGACGGAATGTCCCAATAGTGGAGCGCCCATTGGACGCTGTCGCCGGAGACGTTCATGTATGACAGGGGTTTGATGAGTCGGATTCTTTCCGGGTTTTCATGGGAAGAGGACCAAACAGTGGAAAGGACTTTCCCTTTGACGTTCTGCCAGTCCAGACGCTCTTGCCGGGCCAGCGCGTCGAGGGTCTCAAAACCGATATTATGCGGGGTGTCTGTATACGCCTCGTCCGCGTTCCCCAGCCCGACAACCAACCGGATAGGCAACGGTGCGGATCCCCGATAAGAACCGGATTATTTCCCGGCAGCTTTGCCTTCGGGCGCTTTGGGAGCGGCCGCTTTGGCGGCACCGCCCTTGGTATCGGCGGCGGGCGCGCCTTCGGCGCCTTCCTCCGGTTTCTTCCCCTTGGCGATGACTTCCGGTTCCGTTGCTCCGGCGGCGGCCGCTTCGGCGACGGGTGTTTCTTCGATGACCGCCTGAGCGACGACGTTCACGACCAGCTGACCGGGTTCATTCAAAACCTTGACGTCGCCGGGCACGGGAAGATCTTTGACGGTGAGGCCCTGGTTGATCTGGAGGGGAGCCACGTCCACGTCGATGGAAGGCGGGATGGCCGTCGGCAGACATCTCACGCGCAGTTCGCGCAAGATGTGTTCCAGGATGCCCCCGGAGAGTTTCACTCCCGCCGGTTCTCCCTTGAGATGGATCGGAACAAGCACTTCGATTTCTTCCGTCAGTGAAATCCGTTGGAAGTCGATGTGCAGCGGCAGCCTGGAGATGGGGTTGCGCTGGATCTCCTTGACGATCGCCGTTGACGCTTGCCCGTCGATCAATAGGTTCACGATCACATTTGAGCCGCCGGGGCCCGACAGGCTCTTCCGTATCTCTTTCAGATTCACGGTGATGGCGATGGTGTCACTTTTTCCTCCGTAGAGAACGGCCGGAATCTCTCCCTTTTCCCGGGTGGCGTTGAGCGCTCCCTTGGATCCCATGTTCCTCTTCTGTGCGTTTAAATCAACTTTATTCATATTCGGTTTACCTCGTTCCTGTTTTTTAGATGAACAATTCGCTCACGGATTTCTCATGATGGATGCGGAGGATGGACTCGCCGAGTATGGGAGCCACCGATAACACCACGATCTTGGGATGAGATTTTCCTTTGAACGGAATTGTGTTGGTCATGACAAATTTTTCGACGGGAGATTTTTCCAGCCGTTCCAGGGCGGGGCCGGCCAGAACGCCGTGTGCCGCTCCGGCGAAGATGCGCTTCGATCCCGCGTCGCGCAGCGCCTGCGCTGCTTTGCAGAGAGTGCCGGCCGTATCCACCATGTCGTCGATGATGATGGCCGTCTTGTCTTTGACTTCGCCGACCACGTGCATGACGTTCGCTTCGTGCGCCGAAATGCGGCGCTTGTCGATGATCGCCAGTCCGCATTTCATCCGCTTGGCGAATGCCCGGGCGCGTTCGACACCTCCCGCGTCGGGGGAGACGACGACCGTTTTCTCCAGGTCCAGCCGCTGCTTCTTGAAATAGTCGAGCAGGACGGGGTTGGCGTAGAGGTGGTCGACGGGGATATCGAAAAATCCTTGGATCTGTCCGGCGTGGAGGTCCATCGTCAACACGCGGTTGGCGCCGGAAGCGCAAATCAGGTTGGCCACGACTTTGGCCGAGATGGGCACGCGAGGTTCCGCTTTTCTGTCTTGGCGCCCATATCCGTAATAGGGCATGACGGCGGTGACCCGCTCCGCGCTGGCTCGGCGCAGGGCGTCGATCAGGAGGAGCAGCTCGAGGAGATTGTCGTTGGCGGGATAGCAGGTCGGGTTCACCACGAAACAATCGGCTCCGCGCACGTTCTCGACGACTTTGACCTCAACTTCTCCGTCGGGAAACCGGCCCACCATCGCGTTCCCGAGCGGGACCTTCAAAAAGCGACAGATCTCTTCGGCTAAGGGCCGGTTCGCGTTCCCTGAGAAAATCTTCATCCGTTTCATGTGTGACCTCTCTTCTGTCTCTGAATTCGCCGGAGCCGCGCCCACCCCTTCTTGATGAGGTGCGGAGCCCTCTCCAACGACAGGGCGTCCGCAGGCACATTTTCGGTGACGGTCGATCCGGCCCCGACGATGGCGCCGCGTCCCACTCGGACCGGCGCGACCAGGTTGACGTTGGAGCCCACGAAGGCGCCGCGCCCGACCCTGGTTTGATGCTTTTGAAATCCGTCGTAGTTGCACGTGATGGCCCCGGCCCCGACGTTCACTTCCGATTCCAACCGCGCATCGCCGATATAGGATAAATGGCTGACCTTCGTGCCTTCCCCGATGTCGGACTTCTTGATCTCCACGAAATTTCCGATGCGGGCGTTTCGCCGGACCCTCGTTCCGGGCCGGAGGTGCGTGTAGGGGCCCAGCTTGGCGCCCCGGTCGATCTTGGATTGATAGGCGAACACGGCGCGGAGTTCGGCCCCGTCTTCAATCACGCAATCCTCCAGATAGGTGAAGGGACCGATCCGGCATCCTCTCCCCACGCGGGTCTTCCCTTTGAGGAACGTCCCGGGGAGCAGGACCGTGTCCGCTCCGACGCGGACACCCGCCTCCACATACGTGTGGGAGGGGTCCGCGACCGTCACGCCGTCCCCCATGAGTTTATCGAGGATTCGCTGTTGCATGACTCTTTCGGCCATCGCCAGTTCTGTCCGACGATTCACACCCATCGCTTCCTCCGGAGACTTCATGATAACGGCTCCCAATCGCCGATGGTCCTTCGAAAGGACGGAAACGACGTCGGTTAAATAATATTCGCCCTTCTTGTTCTCCGGTCGTATTTGCCGGAGAGCCCGGAGAAGGGCCGGTATTTCAAAACAGTAGACGCCCGTGTTGATTTCTCGAATGGCCCTCTGTGCGGGCGACGCATCTTTTTCCTCGATGATCGCTTCGGGGCGACCGGAGGGATGGCGCAGGATCCGTCCATATCCGAAAGCATCCGGGATGTGGGCCGTCAATAGAGTCACGGCGTTTTTCTCCCGGCGATGTGTCTCGCACAAAGACCGGAGGGTTTCCCGTCGAAGAAGGGGGGTGTCCCCGCAAAGAACAAGAACGGAACCGGAGGGGCGTTTTAACCACGGGGAAGCCGTCATAACCGCATGGCCGGTCCCGAGACGCCTCTTCTGAAAAAAAACACGCGTTCCTTCGGGGAGTATCCGGCGTATCTCGGGTGCTGAAGCTCCCAACACGACACCGATATCCGGTGTCAGGCCTTCCACGGCGTCCAGCACATGGAAGATCATGCTTTTCCCGTTCACGGGATGCAAAACCTTCGGGAGGGACGACTTCATCCGGGTGCCATCCCCCGCCGCCAAAATCAAAGCCCTTAAATGTATCAAATTTTAACCTACCTTCCAAATAGTGATGGCATGATTAGTAGAGATGCCTGCCCCCGTCGACCCGGAGACATTCTCCCGTGACAAAGTTTGTGTCGATGAAAAAATCGACGGCTTTTGCAATCTCTTCGGCGCCGCCCCAAACGCCCATCGGCGTGTTTTTGAGGACCCGCGCATTTTCGGATGTCGTCATGGAGGAGGGGCGGAGGATTGGTCCCGGGGCGATGGCGTTGATCAACACGTGCGGAGCCAATTCCAAGGCCAGGGCTTCCGTCAGGGCGATGAGACTCTTCTTAGCGACATAATAGGGGACGAAATCCTTGTATCGTGGACGTCCACTGGCCGCTGTCCAATCCGAGATGAAGACGATCCGGCCCTCTCTCGCCCTTATCATCCTTCCGGCCGCCGCCCGCGACATCAGATAACCGGCTCGCGCGATGCTGTCCATGTATTCGGACCAGACCGCCGGGGATATCCGCCGGAACGGGACCGGCTTATAGGGGGATGCCATGTGAATGAGAACGTCCAGCCGGCCGAACTGTTTGATGACGCTCTCGACCAGACGGGTCGGAGCCTTCTCATCCGATAGATCCACTTGAAAAAAACGGGTCTCCGCGGCGTTTTTCGCAGGCCTTTGTCGTCCGGCCAGCGCCCGGGGGCGATGCTGATGCCACGTGAGCGCGATCCGGAACCCCCGCCTCGATAAATGCCGGGCGACGGTCTGTCCGATACGCGAAGCGCCGGTGATCAGCGCCACCCGTTGTTCTTGTTGCGGCATAGGAGATTGAATTTTGATTTTTTGCAATTGTTTCCGGCGGAAAAAGACCCTTCTTGGTCGGCTCGAATCCTTTACGGTGAGCAAAAGATCCGAACAGCTACCCTTTCCGTGAGCGTATATTCTACAATATCGGCAGGGGATGTCGGCTTTTTTTCTTCCACCCGTCGATCAGATCCCCTCCTATTCTATGACCACTCCATATGATGCGGTTTTGATCATCGGTTTCGGCGGCCCCGGTCGGTTCGAGGACGTGCGTCCTTTCCTGGAGAATATGCTTCATGGAAAACCGATCGAGCCCGGGCGTTATGAGCAGATCATCCAGCATTACGTGGAGATCGGCGGGGCGTCGCCCTATAACCAGATATCGTTCAGACAAGCGGAGCAATTGGGACAACTGTTCGAGAAGAAAGGACATCCCCTCCCCGTCTATGTCAGCTTCCGGAACTGGCATCCCACGATACACGACATACTCCAGCGGATGATGAAAGACGGGATCCGTCGTTCCGTGGGTTTCATTTTGGCCCCTCATCGGTCGGAACACAGTTGGGACCGTTACCTGACTTCCGTCGAGGAGGCCCGGGCCCTTTTGGGGCCGACAGCGCCCGTGATCGATTATGTCGATCCTTGGCACGAGAACTCGGCCTTCATCGATGCCATCACCGAACGGATCAAGGAATCGCTTGAAACGGTTGATGCTGTCCGTCGCCACGGGTTGGCTTGGATCTTCACGGCCCATAGTCTTCCGACGGCGATTGCCAAGAAATCCGGTTATGTCTCACAGATATTGAGGACCGTGAAGCTCGTGTGTCATCGGTTCATACAGCGGACCTGGTTCCTCTCCTTCCAGAGCCACAGCGGGCGTCCCGGGGAATCCTGGTTGGGACCCGATGTCAACGACCTGATCCGCGCCTTGGCGAAACAGGGGACCCAGAACATGATGATCATCCCGATCGGGTTCACCTGCGACCACGTCGAGACGTTGCATGATTTGGATATCAAGGCCCGCCGTGTCGCCCAGGGTCTCGGCGTGAATTTCATCAGGGTCAAGACCGTCGGGACGCACCCCTTCTTCATCCAGACCATGTATGACGTCGTCCGTAAAAAGATAAAAAAAGAAAATCCGCCCGCCCATGAGTGATCTTCCGGCTCGCATCGTTGTCATTGGCGCCGGGATTTCCGGTTTAGCGGCGGCCCATTTCATCCGGGAGAGGGCCAAGGGATTGACGATCCCCCCCGAGATCGTCGTCTGGGAAGCCTCTTCGCGGGCGGGGGGGGTCATCTCGACGATGCGTCGGGATGGTTTTCTGGTGGAGGCCGGACCCGATAGCCTTTTTTCCCTGAAACCGGAAGCCGAAACACTGTGTCGCCAAGTGGGGTTGGGCCCGCAGATCATCGGCACGCGGCCCGAACACAGGAGGAGTTTTGTCCTGAGAGGGAATACCCTCCATCCGGTGCCGGACGGCTATTACTTGCTGGCGCCGGCCAAGATCATGCCGTTCCTTCGAACCCCCCTTTTTACGTGGGGTGGGAAAGTCAGGATCTTGTGTGATCTTTTTATACCGCGAGCACGTGGAAACGACGATGAGAGTTTCGGACATTTTGTCCGGCGGCGGTTCGGGGACCAAGCCCTCGAACGTCTGGCTCAACCGATGGTCTCGGCGGTGTATGCGTCGGATCCGGACGCCCTCAGTCTGAAGTCCGTACTCCCCCAATTCATCGAGATGGAGGAGCGGAGGGGCAGCGTGATACGGGCTTTAATGCTGAGTCGGGCGAAAAGACAGGACTCGGCGGGCCCGAGGTATGGATTGTTCATCACGCTTCGGAGCGGCTTGCAGTCTCTGACCGATACGCTCGCACAGAGATTGAACGGCCGGATCCAGCTGAACACCCCGGTGACGGGCGTTTCGTTCGATCCCCAGGCCTCGCCGTCTCAACGCTGGATCATCCGTGCGGGGACCGGGCGAGAGCAGCGCGCGGCTGCTTTGTGCGTGGCCCTTCCTGGGCCCGCCGCGGCCTCCATTTTCGGGGAAAGTCATCCGGGTCTTTCCCGGCTTTTGAATGAAATCCCCTATCGGTCCAGCGCGACGATCCATGTGGCTTATCCGCAGGAGGCCATCCGTCACCCGATGGACGGTTTTGGGTTCGTCGTTCCTTCCGCTGAGAATAGGAGTCTTCTCGCTTGCACCTTCAGCCACCGAAAATACGAGGACAGGGCCCCGGCCCGTGACGCCCTTCTTCGTCTCTTCTTGTCTGGGGAGGCCGCCGAGGCGGCGGATGAACCCGCGACCCAGTCCAAGGTGATTTCCGATCTTCGGCGGATCTTGGGCATACGGATTGACCCGTTATGGGTGACGGTTCATCGGCACCCACTTTCGATGGCGCAGTATCTTGTGGGGCATGCCGGAAGACAGACGGCCATTGAACGTGAGGTCGGATCGATTCCTGGTTTGGCTCTGGCCGGGAATGCCTACCGGGGAATCGGGGTCCCTGATTGCATCCGGAGCGCCTCTCTGGCCGCCGATAATGTGTTGAATTACGTCTCACGCTTGGTATAATAAGGGTTATGGTGTTTCCCATTCGATCGGTGGCGATTTTTGCCAATCGGGAAAAACCCGAAGCGTTACGCGCACGACCCTCCTTAATCAAATGGTTCCGTAAAAAGAGAATCAACGTCGTTCCCGAAGGATCGGCGGTGCGGGCGTCGTTGGTCGTGGCGCTGGGCGGGGACGGCACCCTGCTGTCGGCGGCCCGTTTGGTGGCCCCCCATGGAGTCCCCGTGTTGGGGATCAATCTCGGCCGGATCGGTTTCCTGACCGGTGCCGAACTGAAGCGGATGACATCCGCCCTCCGCGACCTCTTGGCTGGACGTTTGACGATTTCGGAACGGATGATGCTCCGTATCAAAACCTCTCGGGGGAACCCTTACTGGTCCCTCAACGAGTGTGCGGTCCGGGCCGGGGCCACGGGTCGCGTCATCCACTTGTCTGTTTTCGTCGATTCGGAATATCTCGGAACCTATACCGGCGACGGACTCATGGTGTCCACTCCGACGGGGTCGACGGCTTATTCCTTGGCGGCTTCCGGCCCCCTCGTCCAGCCCGAGATGGATGTCATGCTCTTGACACCCATCTGCCCCCATAGTCTTTCTCAACGCCCGATCATCCTCTCGCCGAACCATACGATCGAAATCCGCATCGATCACCGGCCGGGGGTCCGCTCGATCCGTCGAGAGAAGGTGTTTCTGTCCATCGACGGGCAGGTGATCCGCTCCATTCACCCCGGGGATAAGATCGTGATCAATCGGGCTCCACAACGTTTTAAACTATTGCAGAACCCGAATGCTTCTTATTTCGCCACGCTGCGTGAAAAGTTGAAATGGAATGTTACTTGAACTCTCCATCAAGAATTTTGCTCTGATCGAGTCGCTGGAGCTGGAATTTTCCCCCGGCCTCAACGTCTTGACGGGAGAGACCGGGGCCGGTAAATCCATCGTCGTGGAGTCGTTGGGTTTGGTTCTGGGGGATCGCGCCAGCACGCAGGAAGTAAGAACGGGGGCTTCCCGCATGACAGTCTCGGGCGTTTTCCGGACCCACACTCCCCGCCTTCGACGGCTTTTGGATGAATTGGACATTTCGTCGGAAGACGATCCTGAGATGCTTCGTCTCCGGCGCGACGTGGATGCGTCGGGACGCTCCCGCTGTTTCGTGAACGATACCCCCGTCAACCTGGCCACGCTGTCCCGGTTGGGTGACCTGTTGGTGGATATTCACGGACAGCACGAACATCAGTTGCTTCTGCGACCGGCAGAACAGATGGAGATCTTGGATTCTTATGGCCGCCTCGAGAAGATCAAGACCGAGATGCGAGACCATTATGTGAGATGGAAGGATCTGTCGTCGGAGCAGGCCGCGATTTCTCTCTCTGAACAGGAGAGGGCCCAGCGCATCGATCTGTATCGCTTCCAGCTGGATGAATTGAAGGCAGCCAGACTTCAACCGGATGAGGAAGACCGATTGGAACAACGGGTTCCCCAGTTGAAGAACGCTGAAAGACTCAAGAGTCTTCTGAATGAAGCGTACGACTGCCTCTACGGAAACGACGGGGCGGCTTCCGGGAAAGTCCGGCGGGTTCAACGGATATTGGAGTCACTACAGAACCTCGGTATCGATGTCCAGGAACAGTCAGATATGATCCAGGAATCCGTTATCCGGCTCGAAGAGACGGCCCATTCTTTGGACGCCCTGCGCCAGGGGGCTTCCGCCGATCCCGCGGAATTGGACGCCGTCTTGAGCCGTTTGGACCTGATTGCGAAGTTGAAGCGGAAATATGGCCCGACGGTCGAGCAGATCATGCAATACCAACAGAAAATATCGGAGGAATTGGATCGGTTGGAACACCTGGAGGAACGCACACAGAATCTGTCCCAGAACCTGGCCGTTGCCGAGAAGGATATGGACCAGACCGTGAAGAAACTGAGACAGGCGCGGGTTCAGTCGGCGGAAAAAATGGCGCGGTTGGTGGAGAAGGAGTTTTCCGATCTCGGTCTCTCTCAAGCTCGTTTCGGTGTCTCGGTGACCCCCGATCTCGATGAGGAGGGCCGGCCGCGATACTCGGGTTCCGGTGGGGATAAGATCCATTTTACGTTTTCGGCCAATCCGGGCGAGGAAGAGAGACTGCTGTCCGAAGTGGCGTCCGGAGGGGAATTGTCCCGCGTGATGTTGTCTATCAAGACCGTGATTTCGAAGGAACCGGATCTCGGGACGCCCACATTGGTTTTTGACGAGGTGGATTCGGGCGTCGGAGGCAGCATGGGGATCGCGATTGCTAAGAAACTCAATCAATTGTCAAAGACGCACCAGATCCTCTGCATCACCCATGTGCCCCAGATCGCGGCCTCCGCGATGACCCATTTTCACGTGGAAAAGAACGTCCACGCGGGCCGTACGGCGACCCGGGTCCGGACGCTGTCCAAGGAAGACCGTATTGAGGAAGTGGCCCGCATGCTGGGGGGTGGTGCCGGCTCCAAATCGACGGAGGATCTCACCCCCGTCAGTGTCCAGCATGCGCGCGAACTCCTGGCTTCCGGGAAAAAATAGGGACGAAAGGTTACATTCTTATGGATAATCGGTTTTTGAAGGAATCTGGATTTGAAGCCTTTACCGGCAACGAACTCCTCCTGAAGGGCGCTTTGGAGGGAGGGGTCGCCCTTTTCACCGGTTACCCCGGCTCCCCGATCTCCGAGATTTTCGATAACGTCAGCAGCGTGTCTGAACATTTGTCGGAGAAAGGCATTCTGGCCCTGATGGCGAATAACGAAGGGCTCAGCGCCGCTCGCCTCAACGGGGCGCGGATGGTTGGTCTCCGGGCGATGGCCGTGATGAAATCCGTCGGGATGCACGTCGCGGCGGATGGGCTTGCCGTGGGAAATCTGGCGGAAACGAGAAGGCCCGAAGGCGGGGCGCTGATCGTCGTCGGCGATGATCCCTGGAACGAAACGACGCAGATCAATTCCGATTCGCGGTTCCTTTCACAACACCTTCATATGCCTGTGATGGAACCCTCCACCTTCCAGGAGATCAAAGACTGGATCGACACCGCTTTTGAATTGTCCGGCCTATCGGACCTGTATGTCACCTATGTCATCACGACCAATCAGGCCGATGGCGGAGGAGGGGTTCAGCTCCGTCCCAATAAATACCCTCCCATCAACACGTTGAGGAAATCGACGTTGTCTTCCGCGGAATTACCAGTCGATCATCTCGTGATGATCCCGCCTCATACATCCTGGAGAGAGGCCACACTGAGGGCGCGTCATGATCGTTTTATCAAGAGCGCTCGCGACAAGGGGATCAACCGGATCGTCCACTCGGCCCCCGCGGCCCCGCTGGGTTTCGTCACCGCGGGTCTTCCTTATTGTTATCTGGAACAGGCGTTGAGGGATATGGGATTGGAAGGTCGTTTCCCGATACTGAAGATGGGAGTGTCCTATCCGTTGGATACGGATCTGGTCCTGGAATTCTCGAAAACGGTGAAACAGATCGTTGTCGTCGAGGAGAAAAGGCCCTTCTTGGAGAATCAGGTCACGGCTGAACTCCATCGCGCCGGCCAGAACCGCCTGATCTCGTCCGTCCCGCCGATCTGGGGGAAGTCGTTCCCTCAGGGATTCGACGGAATCCCCGGCACTCGCGGGATCAACGCCTCCGTCTTGGTCGAACACCTGGCCCCCTTGTTCTTGAACGGGTTCGTCCCGCTGTCCGACGAGGAAAGAGCGGCGGTCCAACGGGCTTATCAGACCGTTCGGGATACCGCCGCCGTGAACGTCAAGATTCCCGTCAGAACCCCGACCTTCTGCCCGGGGTGCCCTCATCGGGACTCGTCTTCCGTGTGCCTGACCATCAAGAAAAACCTCCTCGACCCCGAATACATGATGAAACAGTATCGGATGGGTCCGGTGGATGTGATCTTCAACGGCGAATCCGGCTGCCATTCCATGTTGCAGTTCGAGCCGAACCTGGGGCTGATGCAAAACTATTCCGGAATGGGTCTGGGCGGCGGCACGGGCGCCGGGATGGCGCCCTTCATCAAGAATAAACAGGTCGTTTTCGTCGGGGATTCGACGTTCTTTCATTCGGGGATGATCGCGATCTCCGATTCAATCAAGAACCGGCAAGACATCACCTACATCATCCTCGAGAATAAGACCACGGCCATGACCGGACATCAGCCGACACCGGGCAATGACCAGAACATCATGCGCGAAAAAACATTTGCCCAGAGCATTGAGATGGTCATTAAGGGAATGGCCCGCGAAAGCGTCCCGGTGTTTCGGGTCAACCCCGCCTTCCGGGATTCTTACCGGTCTCTTTTGGAAAACCTTATTTTGAAAGACGGGACGAAGGTGATCATCGCCGATAAGGAATGTGGGATCACGTATCATCGCCGGGTCAAACGGGAAAGGAAACGCGTTCTTAAGACGCAGGGATATCTTCCCGAAGAAAAACTGTTTAACCTGAACACCGATGTTTGTGAAAATTGCCTGGAATGCGCGACCGGCACCGGTTGCCCCGGGCTGACGGTTGAAAACACGGCCCGCGGAAAGAAAATGGCGTTGGATAAGTCTTTGTGCGTCTCCGACGGGGCTTGCACGAAAGCCAAGGTATGCCCTTCCTTTGAGGAGATCGTCATCCATCGGAAACAGCCGGTTCCGACGATATCCGTTCAGGAGACGGCTCTCCCCCTTCCGCCCAAAAAACCATTCCAGGATTTTTGGAATTGTTATATCGCGGCCGTGGGGGGCATGGGCGCCGGGGTCGTGACCGCTTGCTTGGTCCGGGCGGGATTGAGGGAAGGGTTTAAAGTGCTCTTCGCGGATAAGAAAGGATTGGCGATCCGCAATGGCGGCGTTTATGGACATGTCATCATGTCGACGAAGGACCGGATCTATTCGCCGATCATCACCTATGGACAGGCGGATCTTCTTTTGGGGATCGATATACTGGAGTCCGTTCGGGGTTTGGATCCCACCGTGAACCTGCGGATGGCGAATCCCCGGCGCACGACGGCGATCGTGAATACCCATAAAATCCCGACCATCATGACCCTCATCGAAAAGACCGATTTTAACGTCGATGAACTCCAGGCGTCCTTGAAGGCCCACACGAATCCCGAACGATATCTCGGGATGGATTTTTCCGTCATCTCCGAGGCCGTGTTCGGAAGTAAACTCTATTGCAACATCCTGCTCCTGGGCGCCGCGTTCCAAAAAGGACTCCTCCCCGTGTCGTTGGAGAACCTGTTGTGGGCCATTGAGGTCACCGTCCCGAATTTTCAAAGAGAGGACAACCTGAAGGCATTCCAGGTCGGCCGGCAGGTGGCGTTCAGCCCGGGCGCTTTCAGTTTCCTTTTTCCAAGGCCGCAGTCTTATCGTGACGTCGTCCAGGAACGATCCGACTTCCTCCGAAAAAACCACATCCTGAGGGGAAAGAAGCTCTCCTCCGAGTATCGCAAGCTCATGGAAGATGCCGTACGTTGGATGACTCTCCCTGAGTCCGAGAATAAGAAACTGGCTGTCTATGTCTACGACTTGATTCAACATGGTGGACTTTCCTATGCCCATCAGTATGTGGAACGCTTGTGGAGAACATTCAAGAAAGACCGCGATGATAAAAAATACGGGGTCACCCTGGCCGTCCTTGAGAATGCGTATCGGGTCATGCTGGTGAAGGATGAGTTCTATGTCGCCGGGCTCCTCTCGTCTTATGAGAAATACCGCGACGATCGTCGTCGTTACGAGATCGACCCCGCGCGAGGAGACACGGTTCAATACGTCCACCTGACCCGCCCCTATCTGCCGGTCGGACCGTGGCGGTTTGAGTTCGATCTGAAGTCGAGGCCTTGGCAGTTGAAGATCATGAAACACCTTTCGTTCCTCCGACGGATGATTCCCCAATGGCATCAACGGGAGAACGATTATCGTGATTGGTATCTGAAGATGGTGGATGAGTTCGCCTATCACGAGGATGATCAGGTGTATTCCTTGTATGAACAGGTCTATCGTTCCCCGGAGACGGTGCGCGGTTTCCGTGAGATCCGATATTCCAAGATCGATGAAGCTCGTCGGAAAGCCGAAGAAAAACTGGCCGCCGCGCGAGACATTCAAGCGGGGAAAAAATCCCAGCGGGTATGACGGATCGAACCGCGTTCCGGATGGCCCCCGTTGAAAGACTGTTGATCGATCCTTTTCTCCCAGTAACCCTTGTCCGATAATCGCCCTGTAACTCTCGATCGTCCCGCTCTTTCCTCGATCTATGCCGCCGGGGGGGTCGCTGTTCTGTGCGCCCTCTTTGCGGCTCTCTGCCTGGCGCGCTTCGGTTCTCCGGGGACCATCTACGATGTCCTGTTTGACGAGAGGCTTGCCTCGGAATGGGCCCTGGCGTGGAAATCGGGCGTCCCCCTGTCTGATTGGAAGATGGGTTTCGGTTTTTGTCCCTTGTACCACGGGACGCTGACGGCCTACCTGATGTTTCCTTTCTTCGCCCTGTTTGAGAAAAGTTGGATCTTCTTGCGTCTTTGGCCGATCCTCTTGGGCGTTCTGACGCTGATCTTGATTTACCACTTCGTCCGGTCTCTTTTCGATCGGCGAGTGGCTTTTTTGACATTGGGCTTCCTGATACTTCATCCGCCGTTCGTCATGGCAGTTCGGGCCGGGAATTTCCAGGTTTCCTATATGTTGCTGTTTTCCGTGGGGGCCTCCTATGCCCTCTGGTCTTGGTGGAAGACGGAACGTCTGGGATATTTTGCGTTGGCGGTTTTCCTGATGTCGTTGGGGATGGCGACACGCCTGTTTTTCGGCTGGTTTATCATGGCGGTCTTCTTGAGCGCGATCCCCTTGTGGGGATTTCTGCGCCGTCGGCGTTGTTTGTCAACGGGAAGGGCCGCGGCGCGAACGGTCGCGATCGGTTTTCTGTCGACGGTCCCCGTGTTGATCCCCATGCTGATAACGGAATTGTATTTTTTTAAAAGTCATCTTTATCTTTCGGGAACCATGCGGAAGGCGCCGGCGTTACTCAATGGCTTTAAGATGTTCGAAAATATGTTGTCGGGGTGGTTTTATTTCTGGTGGTATTTCCGAACGACTCATTTTAAGGATTTTTTTGAATTGGACCGTGTTTATCCCTGGGCCGTCCTCCTGGCCGCCGGTTATTTGATCTGGCGCTGGGTCCGGAACAAACAGGATGTTTTTCTTCGGAAAGCCGGATGGATTGTGACGCTCTTCGGAGGTATTTTTCTGGCCGCCAGCACCTCCCCCCGGGATATCGAATTTTCACCCCACCATTTCATCATCTATCCCTTCCCTCAAATCCTGTTGGCGGCGGCGGTCGGAGAGGCGTTTTCGCGGTATCGCTTGGTCCGTCCATGGAAATATGCCCTCGGTGCCGCCGTGGCGGCTCTCCTGCTATTACAGGGGGTGTCGTTGGGCGGTTTTTATGGACGGTTGTTGACCACGGGGGCCGTCGAACGATCGACGGACGCCTCGAAGGCGTTGTCGTCTTTTTTGAACTCATATCACAAGAATAACCCGCTCTCGTTTGTGGCCTGTTCTTGGGGAATCGCCTTTAACCTTTATTTCCTCTGCCCGGATATCAAGTTCGTTTATCGCGACGACCATATATATCATTTGGATGACCCCCAACGGATTGATTCCGATTCACTGTTCGTTTATTGGCATATTCCGCCGGTCAGCGATACCCAGAGAGTCTTCGAAATCGTCGTTGACCGTATACAGAAGAACGGATCATGGAAATTGATCCATACCGTCTGCGAGGAGACAGGGACCCCCATTTTCACTGTTTATAAACCCGATCGGACGCGATCCGGGGGGGCGTTGTCGATCTCTCCCGGGGATTCAAGACGAAAAATCACAAGAGAGAAAGGGAAAGAACATGCCGCTTAAGATCAGAAAAGCCAAGATGAAGGACGTGCGGGAGATACACAAACTCCTTAATCATTTCGCCGAGAAGAAAGAATTGCTCGCCCGATCCTTATCGGAACTCTATGAGAACCTCCAGCAGTTCTTTGTCGCTGAAGACACGGGACATGTGGTCGGATGCTGTTCTTTGTCCGTGACTTGGGACAACCTCGCCGAGATCAAGGCTTTGGCCGTCGCCGGCGATTATCAGGGAAGGGGGATCGGGAGGAAATTACTGCAGGCGTGCCTGAACGATGCCCAAGGGCTCGGCGTGACCCGCATATTCACGCTGACGATGAAGGATGGATTCTTCCAGAAGCTCGGTTTCAAGAATATCGCCAAACATTTTCTACCGCATAAGATATGGACGGAATGCGTTCGATGCCCCTACTTCCCCGAGACCTGCGTTGAAATAGCGATGACGATCGATCTGGCGGTCTCCGACCGCCGCATGGATTCATCCGACTCGGGTCTTCCGGATGCTGTGATGGGGCCGCTGGAGATGATGGTCCCGTCCGAACCGAAAGCCGGCGTCCAGCCGAAATTATCGGGCCGTCGCCGTTAGGTCCTCCGTCTCCATTGCACGAAATATAAAAGCCCGATGATCGTTTTGGAGTCGCGGATGCGACCCGCGCGGATCATCTGAAGGAGGGGTCTTAAACGGAGGATTTCCGGGTGGATGAGTTCGTCCTCATCGGGATTATACCGGCCGCCGACGAGCCCCTGAGCCAGATAGATGTGCAGGATTTCCGTCGCGAATGCCGGAGTGGGCCAATAGGAGATCATCGGGGTGATGCGGCGCGCTTTGTATCCCGTTTCCTCCTCCAATTCGCGTCGGACGCATGATCCCGGCCGCTCGTGTTCATCGAGTTTCCCGGCGGGGATCTCCAACGTCAGGTTCTGGACGGGGTATCGGTACTGTCGGACCAGAAGTATCCTCGGATCGGGATGTTTGACGGGGTCGAGCAGTGGCACCACCGCCACGGCGCCCGGATGGCTCAGGTATTCCCTCTGTGTCTGAAGACCGGAAGAAAGGGCGACCGTGTCGACGCAGAAATCGATGGCGCGCCCTTTGTAGAGGCGCCTTTTCCGGATACAACGTTCGGTGTATTTGTGTGTCATCGTCGGTCTTGTCTCCCTCCCTGGAATCGTTCCGGGACCTTCCCGTGCCCATACTCTATCATTCTTCTCGGAACCCGACAAACATGGCCCCCGGAGAAAAACCTTGACAAAAACGAGGAGCTATGATACATTTTTATCAGCACAGTGTTGTGCTACATATTTTCGGACGATGATGTCCTCCTCAGCAGCGGTTGCGTGAGGGGGATTTTTTTTGGCCCGCAGGCCGGGAAGATAAAATCCAACCACGCTCAGAATATTCGGGGGGAGCCCTGTCTCTCTTTTCAAACACAAGGAGTCATCTATCATGGATACGAATAAATCAAAAATGAAACCGACGAATTCGCGCGAGGCGGTTGAGTTCGCGAAGAAATCTGGCGCCAAGATCGTGGATTATAAGTTCACGGACTTGATGGGCACTCTTCAGCATATCTCTTACACGATCGATACGTTGAAGGAAAAAGTATTTGCAGAGGGAATCGGCTTCGATGGGTCCAGTATCCGGGGTTTTCAGGCCATCAATGAGTCCGATATGCTCTTGATGCCGGATCCCACATCCGCTTTTGTGGACCCCGTGCTGAAGGTCCCCACGGTCTCGTTCCTGTGTAATGTGAAGGATCCGATGACCGGGAAAGGATATGCCAAGGATCCCCGGAGTATTGCCTTGTCCGCCGAACAATATTTGATGAAGACGGGCATCGCCACCGAAAGTTGGTGGGGTCCCGAGGCGGAGTTCTTCGTGTTCGACCACGTGAGGTTCGATGTCGGCCAATCGGCGTCCTATTACGAGTTGGATTCCGAAGAAGGTATTTGGAATACCGGGAAGGACGCGACGGAACAATCAAACCTGGGATTCAAGATACGCAATAAGGAGGGCTATTTCCCGGCGCCGCCGACGGATACCCTCCAGGACTTCCGTTCTTTGGCCGTTCTGAGCATGATCGAAGCGGGTTTGGATATCGATCTCCATCACCACGAGGTCGCCACCGCGGGGCAGGGGGAAATCGGAGTCGGTGTCCGGACCATGATCCCGGCGGCCGATCAGCTCGTGCTTTATAAATACATCCTTAAGAACATCGCGCGCCAACATGGGAAGACGGTGACGTTCATGCCCAAACCCCTGTTCGGCGACAATGGGACCGGGATGCATACTCACCAGTCTCTTTGGAAGAAAGGGCAACCGGTGTTTTTTGACGCCAAGGGTTATGCGGGACTCTCCAAAACGGCCCTGCATTATATCGGGGGGCTGCTGAAGCATGCGCCGGCCCTTTGCGCGTTCTGTAATTCCACCACCAATTCATACCGTCGATTGGTCCCGGGTTATGAAGCCCCCACCAACCTGGCCTATTCGGCCCGGAACCGGTCCGCGGCGGTCAGGATCCCCATGTATTCCAACGATCCGAAACAGAAACGTGTGGAATATCGTCCTCCGGACGCGGCCAGTAATCCCTACTTGGCGTTTTCCGCCATGTTGATGGCCGGATTGGATGGCGTGCTGAATAAGATCGATCCCGGGAAGCCTCTCGATGTGGACATTTTCGAGTTGTCCGATGAGGAGGCCCGCTCGATTCCTCAGGTCCCGTCAGCGCTGGATCAGGCTCTCGAGGCTTTGGAGAAGGATCACGCATTCCTCTTGAAAGGGAATGTCTTTACGAAGGAATTCATAGAGACTTGGATCGAATATAAGGAAAAGAGGGAGTTTGATTTCGTTCGGCTGCGCCCGCATCCGGCGGAATTTTACCTATATTACGATTGTTAATGTTTGACGGGGCGCCGGGAGGGATCTCTTCCTCTCGGCGCCCTGGCGTCGCTGTGGTTTAGAGTATAAAAATTTTATCAGACGATCGGTCGCACAATGCGGTGCGGTCGGTTGGACAAAGGCGTTCTTTCCCCTGATCGGGAGAAGAACGCCTTTTTTATCGATCAATGACAAGGAGATGGATTTTATGACGAGAACGATCAGAATGAACAGGGGATCGGTTTTGATGGGCCTTCTGACATGGTTGATGTCGGGGGGATGCGCTTGGGCGGAGGGAATCACCGCCGTTGCCCCCGCGACTTCGATCAATTCGGGGGATACGGCGTGGATGCTGATGTCGGCTGCCTTGGTCATGCTGATGATGCCCGGGTTGGCGTTTTTTTACGGGGGATTGGTCCGTAAGAAGAACTTCCTGTCCATCCTGATGCAATGCTTCATCCTGATGAGTCTCATCACGTTGCAATGGGTTTTGCTGGGCTATAGTCTTTCGTTCGGTCCCGATATCGGGGGGTGGATCGGCAGTTTGAGGTGGATCGGACTGAACGGCGTGGGTCTTGAACCCTATCCGGACTATGCGGCCACCATTCCCCATCAGACCTTCATGATCTATCAGGCGATGTTCGCCATTATTACCCCCGGTTTGATCCTCGGGGCGTTCGCCGAGCGGATGAAGTTTACGTCGTTTTGTGTTTTTTCCCTCCTCTGGGCGACGCTCATCTATGATCCGGTGGCCCACTGGGTTTGGGGAGTTGGGGGTTTCTTGAGAAACCAGGGGGCGTTGGATTTCGCCGGAGGAACGGTGGTCCACATTAATGCCGGAGTGGCGGCCTTGGCCGCGGCGGTTGTTCTTGGAAAAAGGCAAGGATATCCCCATCATATTTCTCCGCCGCATAACCTCCCCTTTGCGGTATTGGGGGCCGGTTTGCTTTGGTTTGGATGGTTCGGTTTTAACGGGGGGAGCGCTCTGGGCGCCGGAGCCTTGGCGACGAATGCGTTCGTGGTGACCCATATTGCCGCGGCCGTGGCGGGTCTCACCTGGGCGGTGTTGGATTGGTTCATCAATGCCCACCCGACCATGTTGGGAATGATCACGGGGGCCGTGGCGGGGCTCGTCGCTATTACGCCCGCGGCGGGGTTCGTCACCCCCTTGGGGGCTTTGGGTATCGGCGTCGGGGTCTCCTTGATCTGTTACTTTTCGGTGGCGTTCGTCAAAGTCAGACTGGGCTATGACGACTCGCTCGACGCTTTCGGAGTCCACGGTGTCGGCGGAATCTGGGGAGCTTTGGCAACAGGACTCTGGGCCACCCAATCGGTCAATTCGGCCGGCGCGAATGGATTGTTCTACGGCAACCCCGCGTTGTTCCTTGTCCAGGCGAAGACCGTGTTGATCACCATCGTCTTTTCATTCGTCGGCACGTTCTTGCTTCTCAAGCTGGTGGACCGCGTTCTGGGTCTCCGGGTCAGCGAGTCTAACGAGCGCATCGGTTTGGACCTGACGGAACACCGTGAGGCCGCTTACACACTCTTGGATTAAGGAGGATCACCCATGAAATATATCGTCGGCATCATCCAGCCCGATCGTTTGGACGAGGTCATGCGCTTGTTGGGGGAAAAGGAAATCCATTTGGTCACCGTTTCCAGCGTGTTGGGCCGCGGACGACAGAAAGGGATCTCGGCCGTTTATCGGAGCCATAAGGAGGCCGGAAGCCTCCTGAGGAAAACAAAACTGGAGATCGCGGTGAACGAACCCTTCGTTCAATCGGCCGTGGACGCCATTATGACGGGCGCCAAAACCGGTAACATCGGGGATGGGAAGGTCTTCGTTTTTGACCTCACCGAATGCCGCCGGATCAGGACCGGCGAAACAGGAGAGGCGGCCATCGGCTAGGCTGTCCGGCAACCGAAACAGCAGAGGGAAAGATTCAATCCTCCCCGGGACATCAGTCTCCCCCACCACCCCGGGGAGGATTTCTTCAACTGGACTTTTTCCTCTGAATTTTGTTGACTGTCATCATGATGCCCGTCAGTGCGGGCGAGATACTGGAGTGGGGCCAGAAACGGGGATTCCAGGAGGTTTTTATGGGCGGAGGAGAAGCAGGAGCAGGTCGTTGTGAACGCTGTGGACAGGTGGGGCCGATTCGCAAAGTCGGCGGGATGATGTATCTGTGCTCGAGGTGCCGGCAGGTTTATGAACAGGAAAGCATGCGGAAACATGCCGAGGCCCAGAAGAAGAAGGATGACTCCAAGGGAGGCCAAACCCAAAAATGAATTCTGAAAAAGTATTGAAGATTGTTCGAGACCAAGGGATTCAATTCATCCGCTTATGGTTCGTCGATATCTTGGGACAGTTGAAATCGTTTTCCATTTCCCCGCATGAACTCGAAGGGGCTTTGCGCGACGGAATGGGGTTCGACGGATCGTCTATCGAGGGATTCGCTCGCATC
>ENA-UOWG01000284-UOWG01000284.1-activated-sludge-metagenome-genome-assembly--contig:-NODE-284-length-74277-cov-9.844009_pt1 | contig 74277 bp, 97 predicted proteins | sample MGYA00238147_ERZ761563 | MGnify/ENA primary metagenome ERZ761563 (study PRJEB28884, sample SAMN05720216) | anaerobic digester metagenome | isolation source: active sludge of municipal...
TAGGTAGATATCATCAGTTAATTGAGTGTGAAGAATTGAATATGTTTAAGGAATGATTTGTGTTAATTAGAGTTTTGTTTATATTGCTGCTGTTTGCTACAAATGCACATTCGGAGAATGGAAATCTAGGATCTACCTCAAGAGCACTAGCAACGATTTCTTTATCAATTGAGCCCAGATATACTATAGAATTAATAAACAACAAGACAAATCTTTGTTTAAACATTAATGATTTTAGTGTTGTGAATTCACAGTTTGAAAAAGTAAATGTTGAAATTAAAGACAATTGTATAGATTTAGAGAAACTTAACCAATATTCTTCAATACTTATTATTCCTAATTGACTTTTGTATAAAAATATTGTATGATTATTTTTATTATTTGCTTTGCTATTATTTTTGTAATAGCTAACATTCAAGCATATCTAATTTTTCGAATAGAAAATAATGAAAGAAACTATCGTCATTCTCTTAGGTCACAAAAAAAGAGTGGGCAAAGATACAATAGCTGCTCATCTTCACCGAAATTATAATTACACAATACTTCCGTTTGCAAGAAAATTAAAAGAAATTGTTCAAGATTTATATGAATTCTCAGATGAGCAAATGTCTGATGAGTTGAAAGAAATCGAAGATAAAAGATATATAAATTATATCGATCAAGAATATAGCGATTCTTATAATATAAAGAATCCAGACTACAAAGAATATTTCACTCCCAGAAGAATATTGCAAATATTCGGTCAGCAACAAAGAGAAATATTCAAAGACATTTGGGCGAAATATGTTTTCGATCAGATTACATTTTGCCCTGGACAAAATTATGTAATACCAGATTTTCGCTTTCGAAATGAATTTAAAGTTGCTTTCGATTGGTTAACAGGAAACAATAATACTAAATTAATAACTGTAAAGATAAATCGACCGATTGACAACCATTCATTAGATTCTTCTGAGAATGATCTGAATGATTTTGATCATTGGAATTACATTATTGAAAATGATAGTACAGAACAAAGTCTCCTAAATAAGTTTGATGAATTAGTAATGTCCAATATTTAATGAATCTTTTGATAAATCCCACAACAATGCGGCAAGATGGCTATTCGCCTCCGCCACTGGGCGATCTATACATGGCTGGTATAGTGCCCGATACAGTAGTATTTGATGCTGCTCATAGAAATGAAGATCCAATAAAATTCATTCAGGAAAATAATCCCAAGATTGTTGGCGTAACAATGTATACTGCTGGTAGAAAAGAATCTCTGAACATTCTACGGGCAGCAAAAGAATGTGGTGCTATAACTGTAACTGGTGGTCCACATGTTGCGACAAATCTAAAACAACTTCAAGATAACTATAAGTTTATTGATCACTTTGTGGTAGGTGACGGAGAATATGCTTGGCATGATATTTGTGATGGAAAACAATTATCACAAGTTGTAAGACTACCCGTTAAAAATTTAGACGATCTACCTCTTCCAAAGTGGGACGCTGTTGATGTTTTGTCTTATCCAGCTAGAGGCTTTGGTATATACAGAGGAATAGATCGTGGTACTACTCCCAGAATATCAATTGTTCTTGGTCGTGGATGTCAAGGTAAATGCACATTCTGTTCTACTTGGTGGGTTAACGGAAAATATAGATCGCATGGTAGAGATTGGATGCATAAAAATCTGGATTTGTTATGGAATCTCGGAGCTAGACATTTAGTATTTCAAGATGATTGTCTAACATCAGATCGTCAAGCTGCACTTGAATTATGTGATATCTTAGATCAATATAATTTTGTCTGGTTCGGAACGACTAGAGTAGATACTATTGATTATGAATTAGCTCGACGCATGAAAGCATGTGGTTGCTATCAACTGGCATTTGGCATTGAAACTGGTTCTCAAGAGATGTTAAAGAGAATCAATAAAATGGTCGATCTAAATAAAGCAATTGAAGCAAGATTAATTTGCGCAAAAGTTGGTATTACATTTTCTGCTCTCATGATGTTTGGTCTTCCGGGTGAAACAAGAGAAACGCAAATCGAAACTCAAAAGTTTTTATCTATTCTTAGACCAGATGAGATGGGATCAGTTGGTGCAGTTTGGGTATTTCCCGGAACTCAGTTATACAGAGATTGTAAAGCTGCTGGATTAATTGATGATGATTTCTGGCTCGGAGATGAACCTTATTATATCTATAAAGGTGGATTGTAATGAAAATATCAATATTAGCGCATAGTTGTTTGCCGTTTCATGATGGAACATTAGCTTTTTCTCCGTTGGGAGGTACAGAAACTGGTGCTATTCATTTTGCTAGACAGTTAAAATATGCGGGACATGACGTATTAGTTTTTACTAATATTAATAATCAAATCGGCAATTATCATCCCATTCGAGATATATCACAGTATGCAGTAGATTCTGATATTATTATTTCAGTTCGAGACTATAAAGCATGTTCTGTATTTCCAAATGTTAAATTGAGAATGTTTTGGACGGGCGACTCTTATGATCAACCGTTTAATGTTGGAATGGGAGATAAAAGAGCAGCAAGAAATATAGACTTGTTTCTTGCTGTGAGTGAATGGCACAAACAAACATTATGCGAAGCATCTGGATTTCCATTAGAAAAATCCTGGGTCATTAGAAATGGAATCAATCTATCTCTGTTTCAAGACAACACAATTCAGAAAAACAGAAAGAGATTAATTTATTCTTCTATGCCATATAGAGGATTCGTATTTACTCCAGAATTATACAGTAGACTGTTGCAAATACATCCAGATATTGAATTTCACGCATTCACTGGATTTGGAGTAGTTAATAATCTTAAGAATGATCAGCAAATACAAGAGTTAGAATATGCTCTTGAGAAACTTCGTCCAATGCCCGGATTTCATTATCATGGCAACGTCAAACAAGATCAATTAGCTAAAGAATTTTTGAAGTCTGGCATTCTATTTTATCCCAACACATTTGAAGAAACCAGTTGTATTACTGCTATTGAAGCTATGGCTGCTGGTTGTGTGCCGATAACAAGTTCATTTGGTGCATTGCCGGAAACAATTAATGGTACTGGATATTTGATTCCGGGCGCGGTTAATTCGCCCAATTATCAGTATATGTTTGTTGAAAAATGTTCAGAACTAATTAAAGATGAAAATTTGTTCAATCAAATGTCTGAATCAGCAAAAAGACATGCATCAACATATGATTGGAAATTAGTAACTCAGAATTTTTTAAATGAAGTAAAAACCAGATTTAATGTCTATTAGTCTTTGCATGATCGTTAGAAACGAAAGTTTCTATATCGAAAATTGCTTGAATCACCATAAACAGTTAGTTGATGAAATTATTGTCGTTGATACAGGATCAACAGATAATACAAAAGAATTATGCACAGCTTTGGGAGCGAAAGTATACGACTTCGAGTGGTGTGACGATTTTTCGAAAGCACGGAACGAATCATTAAAACATGCAACGAGGGATTGGATTCTTGTTCTCGATGCAGATGAATTGATTTCAGCTAGGGGCATGAGTCAGATTTTGGCATTAACAAATCAGAATGACAGAAAAACTTGTTATCTATTAACTCAGAGACATTATTGTAATCGCATAAACTCAGAGACACTTCCTGTGATGAATGAGTATCCAGAATACGAAAGGGGAATGAAGTATTTCTATGAGTCTTCTATAGTTAGATTATTTCCCAGAGAAAATGATTTATTTTTCTCCTACTGTGTTCATGAAATGATTGAGACTCAAGCAGTGAATGCTAGATATAGAATTGTGCCGAGTGATATCTTAATTCATCACTACGGACAAATTTCGAGTACACATAAAGACAAGACAAAATACTATATTGAGCTTGGATTAAAAAAAGCTAAAGAGAATCCCGAAGATTCAAAAACTTTTTATGAACTTGGATTACAATTTAACAGCATTGGTGAACATGCAAAAGCAGCTGAATATTTCGCCGAAGCTTATCAATTAAACAACATAAGTGAGATTGCATGTGAGGAAGGCTCGGCATATTTAAATGATAAGAAGTTTAATTCAGCTGAACAGTCTTATGTGAAAGCAATTAAATTGAATAGATATAATCCATTTGCTTATGTTGGATTATCTCATGTTTACTTGCAAACTGATCAATTAGAAAAAGCATTAATTGCAATTGAGTCTGCCATATCATTATCACCAAAAAACTTGTATAATTTAAAATTATATGCTACAATTTTGGAAAAAAATAAGCGGGCGCTAGAATCTGTGCATATATATAAGAAACTAATTAAATTAGATCCTAAAAATACAATTCAATATAGAAACGAAGCTACACAAATTATTGAAAGATATAGACTTTTTTACGGGGAATTAGATTATGTCGATTAGTCTCTGCATGATTGTTCGAAACGATAAACAGGGCGCTCTTAAAGCAATTAAAAATGTTGACAAATTTGTCGATGAAAAAATTATAGTTGATACTGGATCAACAGATGGTACTCAAGAAGCTTTGACAAAAGCTGGATGCAAAGTTTATGACTTTGAATGGTGTGATGATTTTTCTAAGCCAAGAAATTTAGCTCTTGAAAAAGCATCGTGTGACTGGATTTTAGTGATAGATTCAGATGAAAAATATGATTTAAAATCATTAGCAGAAATTAAAAGACTCTCGGGCGGATCCAAAAATACAGGCTACATATTTACACAAAGACACTATGTTTTGAATCAATATCTTACAAACTATAACAAGTGTGATGGTAGCTATCCACTGGAAGAAATAGGATATCCTGGCTATTATTTTTCATGCGTTTGTCGATTATTTCCGAGACATAAAGACATTTATTTTACAGGTCGAATTCATGAGTTAGTTGAACCACAAATGGAAAAGCTTGGATTTAAAATACTAGAAGCAAGTCCAGTAATTCATCATTATGGTAATGTTGAACACATTCGAAAGAGACTTAAAAAAGCTGAAACTTATATAAGATTATTGAAAAAGAAGTCGGAAGAGATGCCGGATTGGAAAGTTTTCTATGACATAGGACTTGAATATTTAACAGCTGACATAAACAATCCAGAAGAAGCTGAAAAATATTTCACTAAATCTATTGAAGTTCAAGAAACTGAAGCTGCATATTCCAATCGAGGACTTCTTTATGTTAAAATAAATCGATTTGATTTAGCTAAACAGGATTTTTTAAATGCTCAGAGAGTTTTTCCAGAAAGCAGTGTAGCTAAAACGTGGCTTGCAGAATTGGCCAAGAATGGTGTAAAATGATCAATATTCAAAGTGTTATAAAATTCTCAAGTGACATTGAGATATTGGTTGGAACTAAAAAGATTAGTTATCTCGAAGCTATAATGCAATATATCGAAGAACAGAAATTGGATATTGAGGTTGTTCCTAAACTTCTCAGTCCAGCACTTAAACAGAAATTAGAAAGAGAAGCTACAAACTTAAATCTCTTACACAAAGAAAGTAAACTTAACAATTTAATATGAATATTGGATTTGAATGCTATAAGAAATATATAGCACTTAAACTTCATTTTTCCAATGACACATATAATTATCTTCAATACAATAAACAAACTAAGCTCAAGTCTGGCAGATTTGAAATTAGATCTGACAGATATTTCTTCACAGCTTTAGCTAAAAGGTATGGTATTGATCAGAGACTTGAAGATTTTTTTGTCGCTAACATTCTATGGAAATATGGAGAATTCTGGATAGAAGAATCTCTAAATCCAGAATGTGAGGAGATATATTTAGATTATGTTAAAGTGAAAAACGCATTTAATAGATTTTTTGCTGAAGATTTACAAATACTTAAGGAGCACTGCACTAAGAAAAAGATTTCTAACTATATGTTCGTAACAGAGAATAAATATCCAGAATTATTAATTTTGTTACAGCAGAATATAATAAGAATACAGACAGTTTTTGCACTCAATAGATTGCGAAATTTTCTTCCGTACTGGAAGAAAAAAATACAAGATACGATAATTTATCCAGAAATTCATAGAAAGATCTTGAAATATGGATCATTTTGTGATAATCTTGATAGATCATCATTAATAAAAATACACAATAAAATATTATGTGAAAGTGAATAATTTAAAATACAAGGAAATATATAAAACATATGTCATTACAAGATAGAAAGAAAAACAGTAAAAACAGTCTCGCCCAACTTCAGAAAGAGGTTGAGAAACTGAGCAAACCGTATGCAAAATCTGGAGATGATAGATTCTGGGCTCCCACAAAAGATAAATCTGGAAACGGATTTGCTATCATTCGATTTCTAGATTCCCCCGAAGGAGAAGCTTGTCCGTGGGTTAGAATATTCGAACACGGATTTAGGGGTCCGGGTGGATGGTATATCGAGAAGTCTTTGACTACTCTCAATCAGAAAGATCCTTGCGCTGAACTGAATTCTAAGCTTTGGAATTCGGGCATCGATGCTGATAAAGAAATTGCGAGAAAACAGAAGAGGCAGCTTAGATACATCTCTAATATTCTTGTTATTAAAGATGCTGCATGTCCTGAAAATGAAGGTAAAGTTTTTCTTTTTAAATACGGAAGAAAAATCTTCGATAAAATCAATGAAGTACTGTATCCAGAACAAATTGATGGTGATGATGAAGTGAAGCCAATTAATCCATTTGATTTCTGGGAAGGTGCTAATTTTAGACTGAAGATTAAGACAGTAGATGGGTACTCAAATTATAATAGCAGCAAGTTTGATCCTCCATCTGCACTGTTCGATGGCGATGATGAAAAGATCGAGAAGGTTTACAAGTCTGAATATAAACTAAATCAGTTTATTGAATCGGCTTCATTCAAAACGTATGATGAACTGAAAGCCAGACTTGATCGCGTTTTAGGATTGACTGAATCTGAAAAGACCGAAGCTGCATCAGAAGAAAAGGAAGTCGAGCAAAGTCCGTTGAAAAATGCAACAACGGAGAAAGAAGAAGACGATGAATATGATGACAATATAGATGACGAGGACTTAGATGCACTCGCCGCATTAGTAGAAGACTAAATAATAACAATCAGAGATTCAGTATTGGTCCTGGGGAGTTCAAAGAAGTTTTTTGAACTCCTTTTTTTCTATCTAAGAATTCCTACGGGATTATACATTCCCATTGACCAAGCATTTAAAAGACTTGCTGTTTGTTGATTTCCTTGTCCATAATTCATAACTGTCAATTTGGGACTGTTATTATTGGAACTTGAAATGTTATTCACACTAGTTCCAGCTGAAGTCTTGGGTTTTGAATCTTTAAGTTGTGCTACAGTATTTTGACTAGCTTCTAGATCACTTGCAGTCTGACTTATCTTTCTTTCTAGTGAAAGAACCTGTTCAGCATACCTTTGTCCGCGAGATGTTTTCAGAAAGTTTCCACCCCGCATTGCACCTGTACCTTGATTATAAGCAGCTAGTGCAGATTCAATATCCCCATTCCACTCCATTAATTTTTTCTTGAGATATCTTGCTCCCCCCATAATGCTGAGTTTCGGATCATATCTGTCTTCTAGCGATAATCCACTCTCCCTCGCTGCATCTGGATGCAGTTGAGTTAGTCCGACTGCTTTTCCACCATCTCCTACCGCATTGGCTTTTCCTCCAGATTCCTGTAGAATTAGAGCCTTTAGAATTGATTTGTCAATTCCTGTTTCTTTAGAAGCTTCTTCAATGTGAGATTCGTATTGAGCGAGATTTCTTGTATTAACATTTCTAGACGCAGACGAATCTTTTATTGGATTTGGTTTTGTTTCCGTCTTATAAGCGGCTATTGCATTCAGCACATCTTTATATTTGGAAGCAAATTCTTTTTGTTCAGCTTCAGTCTTTGCCGCTTTGCGTTCTTTGTCAATCTGGGCAAGAACTGCTTTTGTGTCACCAACTTTACCATATCCTTCCAGAATACTATTTCCCGGATCTGATTTCATTAGTTCCAGTAAGTGTTCCATTCCGCCTTGCTCATATGCAAGCTGGGCGCCCATTGCTTTATTAGCCCACGATTTAACTTGTGGAATTTTATTAACGACGGGAAAATTGCTTAAGACTTTACCTAACGTACCGTGTAATTTTGGATTAGTTAGAATCTTTGCATTTTGTTTTGAGATGCCAAATTGATTTGAATATTGATCAGCAAGTTTATCGTCTTCTTTCCATCTTGAAAAGAAATTCCATGTGTCTTTACATATTTTTGCAGCTGCAAGAGCAGTGCCAGCAGCGGTTGCAACTGTAGCTACTATCGGTAATACAGTCGTTACAAGCACAGTAATAAGTCCCGCTAGAAATCCACCAATTATACCATTACCCGAAAACAGAGATTTAATTCCATCAACGAATCCTTTTTTCTGTTTTTCTGAAGAGTCCTTTTTCTGAAATAAAGCATCCTTTCTAAGAAGTGATTCAAAAACTTCTTCGTTCTTTTTTGTTTCTTTGATTCGTTTTGCTCTTTTCTTGTCATCCTCAGACTTCTTCATTGATTCGTTGGCTTTCGCACTAATATCTTCAGCATCAAGAATTTTTTCTAGTGTCTGTCTTGCTCCAGACATATCAGTGCGAATCGAATTCAAATGAGAATTTGTCTTCTCTAAAAGATTTGAATCTGTAGTTTTACTATCAGTTATTTTTTCTTGAGAGTATTCTTTCTTGGTACTCTTTTTCGCCTTTGTATTTGATGAACTTTTACTCTGAACTTTTGATAAATCCTCATCAAATACTTCTTTAAGTGCTGCATCTCTGGACAATTTCTCTTGTTTGGCAGATTCTCTACTTTCTCTTATATTACTAAGAACACTAGATGCACCGCGATAAGCAGACTTAAACATTTTTTTAGTTTGATCAATTCCAAACATTACAATAGGATTAAATCCTGTACCAAACTTCAGCGTGTTTTCTACAGTAGCACCAAGTAAATATGCAACACCACCAACGGATTTAATAGCAGAGGTTTTTACAGTTTTACCAATTTTTTGAACTAACTCTTTTCTCTTAAAAATTTTCTCTAATGACTGTAAAGAATTAATTGTGAGATTGTATATATTAGAAATTGCTTCTTTGACTTGAACTATTGATTTCTGTTTTTCTGCTTGACTCTTTATTGCTAATACTCTTGATATTAGCATTGGAAAACTTTTTGAGTCGATGCTTCTATTTGCTTCCGCAATAATGTCAATTGCGAATTGACTATAATTAGAAACGAGATCAAAATAATTTGGATCTAAAGAAGATAATATCTTACTTAGTTTAGAAGAGAATTCTTTTGTAATACTAACTTTTTGTACTTCGATGTTTGTGGTATTCATATCTTATCTGAAAATTTCTTCTAATTCACTTACAATTTGATTGAGATATTTTCTATCGATCACCTTAATATCTCGTTTATTTTCGTTTATCTGTTCTTCCCAGTCATAGTAAGAAACAGTTTTACCGCCAACTCCCATATCAGCCTGTAAAACAATTTGCTCTTTTGCGTTTTCATAATGATGAATTGTACTTTGCAGTCTAGCTATTGTTTCATAATCTTGTTCCGAATTCTGCTGATATTTTTTATACAAGTAGTTTAAAAAATCTCGATAAGACAGTGGCCAATCAAATTGTGGATCAACTATATTATTTGCGTATAGAATAATCCAAGTATATCTTGTATGACCATAATATTTGTCTGCAATTATTTCAGGCTTATCTTGATCAGAAACTCTATAGTTAAAATATGCTAATTCGTTGGATAGAATCTTCTCTCTTATTCTGGCACGAACGAGAATATTAGTTACTGTACTATTATCGTATGCAAAAGTCGGAAAGTATCGAAAATATTCCATTATTAATATCCCTCGGAAATTCTCTCTTGTGTCATCAATTCGATCTCTTTGAATTCCATTGTAAGTTTTATTGCTACTGGTGCAGCTGTCGATTCGAAGAATGCTGGAACACCAGTGCCGCCGTAGTCTACTTCTAATTTGTCAAGAACACATGTTGATATTTTGAACAGATAATCCTGTTTAGGACTAAAAAGTCCGATAACAAAGTTGTCTGGATAAATAAAATACTTAGCTATTCCTATGCCCTCGGGCACACTTGGATGCATGTGAAATTTGAATTGTTTGATAATCTGATTAATATTGTCAGATTCTTGCTTGTTTTTCGGTACTAAATCAAATACAAATGAAAAGCTTCTGTAATTAACTCCTTTGAAGATATTCGCCATGTGGGGATTAACAATCTTTCCCGCTAATTGTTCAACCTTCGCGACTGTATTCTCCATTCCTGGTATTAACTTATCAATACTCTGAGCAACGCCAACTGCTATATCTGTTGCTCCGATGTTACCATGTCTGATTGCATTGAGCCAAGTAGCAAGAGTATCAATTTTCATTTCGACATTTTCATATCCAACTGAATATGAACTGACAACCGATGTGGGCATATTTAATGCGATAGATCCGAGAAGCTTTCGATTCTTAGCTACTGAACTGATTATATTAAATATAACGTAAGGTTCTTCCCCGCGCTCAACTGATCCCAAATCACTAGGAAAAGTCCATGTGGGATTAGCGAATTTGTTCCCAGACATCGCTTGCTGCACAGGATTTGGTGTGACTTGACCCGGTCCGTAGACATCAATAACTGTACTCTGTCCAGATAAATTATCAGTCATTCTTGTAATCTTTCTTACTAGTTGAATAAATAGACTTATATAGATTTATTTATGCAATATTATCAAGGCTATTTTCAACCAAAGAATCCATGTAAATATGTCGGCGACATTAAGAACATAATTGCTCGATCTGGATGGGAGTATCGAATATTTAAGTGGTTAGATGAAAATACTGACGTACTTGAGTGGGGATCTGAAGAAATTATTATCAATTATAGATGTGTGACTGATAACAAGATACATCGTTATTTCCCGGATCTATATATAAAATTTAGAAATAAATCCGTATTCATTGTTGAAATTAAACCATATAAAGAAACACAAGAACCAAAAGTAAGAAAAAAAGCAACAGTGAAATATATAAAAGAAGTTTATACATATGGCAAAAACATCAGCAAGTGGTCAGCAGCAAAAGAATATGCAGAAAATAGGGGATGGAAGTTCGCTGTCTGGACAGAAAAAGAACTTGCCAAACTTGGAGTTAAAGTAGTCGTTTAAATATGGCAACTAGAAGATACTCGATATTTGACAAGATACTTTCTGATGCAATGAGAAGGGGATATGGTCCTAGAAACTCTATTGCAGCTGCAAAGTGGTTCAGAAATGAAACGAAGAAAGCAGCTTCGGGAACTACTGCGAATGCTTTAATGAAAGAATCAACTCGACTAAAGAGTCGATTTGAAATAGGTAAAATGTATTTCTTTTATTATGATCCAAAACACAAGAAAACTCTGCCATATTATGACAAATTTCCACTTATATTTCCAATTGGTCCAGCAGAAGGTGGCTTTTATGGCATCAATATGCACTATTTACCTCTTAATTATAGAGCAGTTCTGATGGATGCACTGTATAGTATTGCTAATAATTTTCGTTTTGATCCGACAACAAGATTGAAAATCTCATATGATGTTCTCAATAAGTTCGGTAAGTTCAAATACTTCAGACCATGTATTAAACATTATCTGACAGACCACGTACAAAGCAAGTTTTTAAAAATAGAAAGTGTCGAATGGAATATTGCATTATTTCTACCAGTTGAGAAATTCCAGAAGAGATCAAGAGAATACGTTTGGAGTCAATCTAGGAAACTTATCTAATATGTCAATATTTAATATTTCAACAGTTAAAGCAGCACTTAGTGCGGGAATGGGAGTAGCTAGATCGAATAGATATCTAGTGTACATATATTCTCCATTTGACAGAATAACTCCAATTACTTTTAGTGCATTGATTGACAAAGCCGAATTTCCCGGGAAGTCATTTATGACAACAAAAAGACATACATATGGACCCGTAAGAAATGTGCCATATTTGACTTCTTTTGAAGATATGACAATTAATATTATCTGCACATCAATAATGAAAGAGAGAGTATTTTTTGATGATTGGCAGAATAAAATTTGTAATATCAACAGCGGCTACTTCTCTTACTATGATGATTATGTTGGTGAAGTCTTTGTTGTTCAATTGACAGAAGATGGTATTCCAACGTATTCAATCAAATTAGAAGAAGCGTATCCAGTAATTGTTTCTCCGCAACCAGTGTCTTATGGCGGAGAATCTGGTGCGTTGGTTTTGGGTGTAACATTTAAGTATCACAAGTGGCGCAACTCATATCAATTGTTTGACAGATCTGGCTCAGGCGCTGATGGTAGAAGTTTATATTCTGAAGTTGAAGTTCCTTCACCAACACTGGAAGAAATTGGCGGAAAAGTTGATAGTGGAGTCTATCTACCAGAAAATTCAACTATTCTCAACAATCAGAATCTAAATGAAGCTCTTGATACTGTTAAGAGTAAAATAGATAAAATATTCAAAATTTTCGATTAAACTATTGGAGTTATTATGCCTCTACCAAAAATTGCTACGCCCACATATGAATTGACTTTACCGTCTACCGGTAAAAAAATTAAATTTAGACCCTTTCTTGTACATGAACACAAACTTTTTCTCCTAACACTAGAAGGACTTTCTGACAAAGAAGAAGATAAGCAAAAGAATCAGAAGAATATTGTCGATGTCATAAAACAAATAGCTAAAAATTGCATTCTTGATCCCAATATAGATATCGATTCTTTAGCACTATTTGATGTTGAATATATCTTTCTACAACTAAGAGCTAAATCAATAAATGACAAATTAGATTTGTTCTTCAAAGGAAGATCCAAAGAAGATACTGAGTGTGTTGAGTGTCAGAAACAAAAGCATATTCAAGTCGATCTTAACAGTATTCAAATTTTGAAATCTGATAAGCACAATAAGAAAATTCAGCTTACAGATAAAGTTGGAGTAATCATGAAGTATCCAACTTATTCTTTATATTCTAAAATGCAAACTTTAACAAATTCCGATGCTGTTAATACAGGATTTGAGTACATTACTAATTGTATTGAATCGATATACGATGAAACAAATATGTATGATGTCTCCGAGTATTCACAGAAAGATCTGTATCAATTTATTGAACAGTTAACATCAAGTCAATATGAAAAAATCGAACAGTTCTTTGATAGTATGCCGAAGTTATATCATAAGATTGAAATGAAATGTAAGTCTTGTGGATTCATCCAAACATATGAAATGGACTCAATAAACGATTTTTTCGAGTAATGCTGGATCAAGATAGTGTAACTAATTTTTACATGACTAATTTTCAATTGATTCAGCATCATAAATATTCATTAAGTGACTTAAATGAAATGATACCGTGGGAAAGAAATGTTTATATAGAACTTTTAGCCAACTATCTTGAGAAAGAAGCAAAAAGATTAGAATCAAATACATGACAACTAAAAAGATTGATACAAGAAGACGTAGAGCCAGAAGAAAAATGGCATGGACTGCACTCATATCAATGCTTGTAGCCACTACACTTGTATTTTTTATAGTGCCCGAAACTAGATTAAGTTTAATTGACAATCTTTTAACATGGTTCTTCAGTATCATGGGATCTATTGTTCTAGCATATCTAGGAGTTGCTACATGGTTTGATGTGAAAAACATTACAAAACCAGATATTACAAAAACCAATTCGACGGAATCAGAAGAAGAATCGGAGATTTAAATGACCAGATTTTTCACCGGCGTTGATCCCGACACACTCACTGGTTCTGCGAATCCATCAACCGAAGTCAAGTATAATCCTGATCCTTTACAGATAAGACAAGAAAAAGATTTTATTGTTAAGAGTATTATACTTGTAGCATATGATGGATCTGAATATGACATAAACTGGATTAGAGAAGAACTTGTTATACGGGAAAGTGTTTTTGAGAATTTCATGACTGGATATCTAGTTCTTGATGATTCAGTAGATTTGCCCCAATTGTATCCAATTATTGGCGAAGAAAAACTTAAAGTTGTATTCACAAGACCAGCAGTATCAGATGAAGAAGATCAGTTACCGGATTATACGGGTGTATTTCGAATTTACAAAATGACAAATCAGCAATTAGATGCTGATAGAAAACAACATTATGTTCTTCACTTTGCATCTGAAGAATATATCAAAACATTAAAATACAGAGTACAAAGAGCATTCGAGGGGCTTAAGTATTCTACAATGGTCGAAAAGATATTCAACAAATATCTTGCTGGTAGAAAGCCTCTCGAAGTAGAAGTTACCAAGGGCGAACATAAGTTCGTAATTCCAAACTATTATCCCGTAGAATTCTTTAATGCTGTGTCAGTAATGTCAATTTCAGCAGCCAACAAAGGTGCAAACTATTTTTTCTTTGAAGACAAGGATCAATTTAACTTTAAGTCTCTCGGCGAATTATTCGGTGGGGGTGTTAAAGAAACATATCTATATCAACCAGCAAATGTTCTGTTAGATCAAAATCGAATTCTGAAAGACAGAGATATTGAAAAAGATATCGTTTCAGCTGAAGGATATAATCTAAGCAGTACTTTTGATATACTGGCAAATTTAATCCAGGGTATGTATGCTTCACGATTAGTAACAATTGATTCTGTTAGAAAAATATATAATGTCTATGATTTTGATTACAAGGAAAAATTCGATAGTTTCCCACATATCGAAAAACACGATGTTTGCAGTGATGATCTAGATGCTTTGAATGGACCGCAGTCTTCAGTCAGAGTTGTGACAACAAATTTAGATCAAGATAAAGTCAGCTGGATTGCAAGTAGAGAACCTGGAATACTACCAAACAAAATTGAGAAGTGGTTACAGAAGAGAATGACTCAATTGTTGCAGATTCAGAATATGAAAATAAGTGTTGTTGTATCGGGAGATCCGAGACGCAAGTGCGGTGAAATAGTAGAGTTTAAAATTCCATCACAAGTGGGTGATGTTAGAAAAGACAAGCCGCAAGAAGAAAATAAATATTTAACTGGAAAATACTTTGTTTCTACAGTTATACACCAACTTGTAAGAGATAGTTACAAGCTGCATTTAGAGTTAATCAAAGATACATATTTCAATAAAATAGAGCATGTTGATCCAACAGATTTATTAGATCCAATATGGTAAAAACATTTAAACAATACATCACAGAATCAAAAAGAACATTCACGCGAGATCAAGCTGAAGAGATCGGTGCAAGTCTCGGAATAGATTTCAATAAAATCGATATTGAACAATTTAGAATGGGATTAGAAGTTGAATCAGAACATGATATGGGAGATGAAACTGATACAGTTAGTAACGACAGAGATCTCGGTAAAATTGCATGGACACATCTAAAAGAACTTCCAGATTATTATGATCGTCTGAAAAAAATGGAATCAGATGACATACAAGAAAAATTGGTTATGTATAACAATGGAGCGAAAAATGGTCAGTGCGTTTTTGTCATAGGTGGCGGTGCTTCTGGAAAATCTTTTGCTGTAAATAAATTTATTGATAGTTTTTCATTCAAAATAGTAAACGTAGATGACTTGAAAGATACATTTATTAAATGGAACAAACAATCTAAGAAATATCCAGAATGGTTAGATTACAATTCTAAAGATCCAGAACAAGTTTCGAAGTTACATCAATTTGTTAGTGATAAAACTTGGGACAAAGCAGTACAAACAGCTGCTTTATATGCGAATCAAAGTTCCGGCTTAAAAAATATAATGTTCGACACAGCATTGAGTAAGATTGGCTCGTTGCAAAAGAAAATAGATTTAGCACTGGAAGCTGGATATCATCCAAGAAATATTCATATCACTTGGGTTCTTGCTAATTACAACATTGCAATTGTACAAAATCAAGCTAGAGACAGAGTTGTTCCGAGTGATATTCTATTAAGTGCTCATGAAAATTCTGCTCTTGTTATGGATGCTATATTACATAACAAATTACCCTCGGGGGTTGACGGCTCTGTCACTGTAGTATTAAACAATCCAGATAAAACAATTACATATAGAGAACAATTTCTCAGAACTCCCACGGGAAAACTGATTCAAAAAAGAAGCAAGGAGACTGGTGAATTAGAATTCGACAAAGAAGGAAATCCAATCTGGAAAATGGAAAAACCAATTAAAAGTTTTACATATGCAACTCTGAAATATCCAGGTCGTGCAATAATGGCGTTGAATGACAAGCAAATTGAATTGAAAACAACAGTATACAAATGGATGTTAGAGAATTGTCCAGAATCACTTTTAATCCCCAAGAAACTATCGGGAATGCCCCGAAAATAGTACTTGAAATTGTGTTAGTTATGTGTTATATAATACTTGAGAGGTAAATATGAAAATATACATGACTAATAAATCAACAAAGGAGAAGCTGGAGAAAATCGAGGGAGAGACTGTTGCCGATGCAATCAAGCGTGGAGCAATGAAAGAGGGTGATTATCTAGCAGACACAAAGAAAGAATACTCCGAAATTGGTGTTTGGAGTAATGAAATTAAGTCAAAAAAGTCAATAAAATCAAATAAATAAAAATCAATTTATTTATTGACTATTCTTTGATTTTGTGTCATTATTATCTTGTCAGTTGAGAGTGAGACTTTTTGAGAGAGAAAATCATGAGACAAGACATTCACAAACCTTCAGCGATTGTTCCCGCCGACTATGAATTTGTTGCCTTGAGAATTTACGGCATAAAATTTTCTTGTTTGGATGATTTGCTTGAAGTCAATGCTTGGAAAGAAGTTCTCAGAAAGCACATGGAGAGAACTGGCGGAACTTACAGCACCCATGAGCATGGCGGAAATTGTGATTGTTGCGGCGCTTCTTTCAATTACGGAAGTGTCTATTATCACGCAAAAACAAACAGCTACATCAAGATTGGTTGGATCTGCGCCGACAAGATGGAACTTTCAGTCGATTCTGGTGAGAAAAACAGATTTAAGATGTCAGTCAAGAGTGCTCTTGAATTTCGCGCTGGTAAACAGAAAGCTAAAAAAATTCTGGAAGATGCAAATCTTCTGACTGCTTGGAATTTGTATGAGGAGAATAATCCAGAAAATTACAAGTTCTTCGAAGAAAGAACGATAATTGATATCGTGTCAAAGCTGGTGCGATACGGAAGTATGAGTGACAATCAGCAGAATTTCATGAAAAAGCTTGTTGAGCAAATTTCCAATAGAAATGAAATTCTCAAACAGAGAGAAATTGAAAAAGCCGAACGGAAAGCAAATAGAAAAGAATTCTGTGAGGGACAAAAGATTCACATAAAAGGAAAAGTTGTAAAGTCTGAGGTTGGTGATGCTTATGCTTATGCAGCACCGAGACCGCAGAGAATCACGATGATCGATGAGAATTATGGACTTCTCTGGTTTCAGTCAACAGCAGAAGATGTCAAAACTCTGAAGAGGGGAGATGAAATTGAGGGGATCGTATACGTTAGAAAGATTCTTGAAGACATTGCTTTCTGTAACAGACCAAAGCTTAGTTCAGTTAAGTACACTGAGGTGAAAGCAGTATGACATTAAAACTTTGAAATTTAGCATAGAAAGGAAGAAATGATCATGAACGTTCGTCGTTATACGAGTGAAGAATTAATAAACAAATTTAAGGATGATATTGAATCTTACACCAAGAGATTGTTGGCGTGTGAATCTGAAAGAATGAATGCAATTACTACATCTGAAAAACGTAGATTAACAAAAGAAATAAATTACATACACAAAGCCATAGCTTTACTGAGATATAGTTCTGATAGAGTATCGGAAGTTTTATAAAGGAGAAATAATTATGAGTCATTTTACAGTGCTTGTTATTGGAGAAAATGTTGAGAAACAATTAGCTCCGTTTCAGGAAAATAATATGGGTGATTGCCCAGAAGAATTTCTGTCATTCGTGGATACAGAAGATGAACATCTAGAAGAATATGAAACTGAAAGTAGTACAAGAGTTGTAATGCCGGACGGAACTTTGAAATATCCGTGGGATGAGGAATTTCGTAAACCGAATTCAATTGGAATTGGAGGAAACACACATGAAGTTCCTGCACATCTTGAACAAAAAGAAATTCCTTTTAGAGAACTGTATTCTACGTTCGAAGAATATATGAGCGATTACTGTGAAATTAAGTCGCGGGACGAGAAACATAATAGATATGGTCATTATAAAAATCCAAACGCTAAGTGGGACTGGTATCAAGTGGGTGGCAGATGGACTGGTTTCTTCAAAGTAAAAGATGGAATTAGTTGTGTTGTGGGTAAGCCCGGTGTATTCGGTAGACAACCAGAACCCGGCTATTCAGATGTTTGCTTGAAGAAGTACGTTGATATTGAAGGAATGAGAAAAGACTATTCGGAAAAAGCAAATAAATTATATGATGATCTAGAGTCAGCAACAGAAGGAATTGAAAAACCAGAATGGAAGTCTTTCAAAGAACTGTGTGAAAAATATCCTGCCGATAAAGATATTGCAGAAGTAAGAAAAGAATATTGGGATAATCCATTTGTCGTTGCTGCAAGTAAATCAAATGACTATTTTCAGTGGATTGATGATGACAAAGAAATGTTTATGACAAGAGAAGAATTTGTTAATAGATATTGTAACCGAAATATCTGCACATTTGCTGTTGTTAAAGATGGCAAGTGGTATGAACGCGGAGAAATGGGCTGGTGGGCATGTGTCTCAAATGAAAAAGATGATGCTGCATGGGGCGAAGAATGGAACAAACTATTCACGGATCTTCCTGATGATACATTATTGACTGTTGTTGATTGTCATATATAAGAAATTGTATGGTAAATAAAATTCAAGTTGATCGATTTGTATGTTCTGTCTGCAAGGTCGAATATTCATCTGAAAAATATGCTATTGAATGTGAGGACTCGCACAGAATAAAAGAGACATGCAAACACGAAAACTTGAAATATTATCTAGAAACTTCTGAGGATGGGTATTATAGTACTTTCGGCGTAACACAAGAATGTATGACTTGTCGTAAAAGCAAAACATTATATTTTCGTGATGCCGATGAAAAGAAAGCAAATTTTCCTAAGATACTATGGGATATAATGAATGAAGATGAATGAGTCTAAACCACTTTTTGAACATGATTGTGACAGATGTATTTTTCTTGGTTCTCATACTATAGAAGAAACGCAAGCGGATCTTTATTGGCACGATAAAGATCCAACAGTCATTGCAAGATATAGTTCTGAGCCAAGTGATTATAGTTCAGGAATATGTTTTGCGTTTGGAGAACATTCACCATTTCTCAAGGAAGCATATATAAGAGCGAAAGAAAAAAATCTTGTTAGACCTGAAATTGATCTATTTTATAGATTAGATCAACAAGTTAGAGGTGGATTCTTTGAAAATGGCGGCACAATTATTCGAAAATGTCCAGAGATTTCTGATGCATTTTTTGATACCAAAGATTTGTGCGAAGAAATACAGTCTTTGCTGTGTAAATTGATTTACGAGGAAAAATAAAATGCATCGCGCATTATTCAAAATAGAAAATAAAAGAATAACAGAATTCTTCGATCTTCTCTCAAAATTTAAAAAAGAAATTCAGTCAATAGGAAACGAAGATGTTTGCAAGTATCTTGCAAATCAAGCTACATATTATTTTGATTTCTCAGTATATAAAGATACAAAATTAAAATATTCTCCAGAAGAGATGGCTTTCAGAGCTTTATTCGAATCTGAAGCTGTTTTATGTAAAATAGTTTTGTTTCCACCAATCGATAATGATGAATGTCTTTGCGGAGTAATTTACGCATCAAACAAAGAGATGATTAAGATTTTCTTTAATCATTCTGAAACTATTCAAAAATCTGATTTCTTTAATGAAAGATCTGAAATTGAAGGATTAGAAGCAACTTGTTTTGGTGAATTAGATTATAAGAAACAACCAATATCGGATATACTGGCTAAAATTAAACCACTTGAAATCAGAGTCACTGAGCTGGCACTGAATCTCTTATATGCAATTTTCGAACAGGAAAATTATTGTAGAAACGACAGCGACAAATCTTTGCCAAATCAGTTTAATGCATTTCTTTCTACTGATGTTGGAAACAATTTGCTAGTAGAAAAAAAGAGACACATCAAAGAAGTCATAAAAGAGACTATTGTGGAAGACGATCTTCAAAAAGTTTAAGATAAATAGTCAGTAGCCTATCTGCCATGTGTAGAAAAGGTATAGAATTCGCGTGATTCTAGATAACGCGAATTCAGCTTTTATAGGAAATACTTAATGTCATCATTTGTTGAAGGTAAAGATGGCTTCATATGGGCACGTGGAGTAGTAGAGGATAGAAAAGATCCTCTGTTTCTCGGTCGTTGCAAAGTCAGATATTTCGGCTATCATACAGAAGATAAGCAGAAGATGCCCACTAAAGATTTACCGTGGAGCATCCCGCTGACTCCACTAGATCCCGGTAGAGCACACGTTGTTGGACCGAAAGAGGGAGACTGGGTATTTGCATTTTTTCTAGACGGCATACAAGCACAATTTCCAGTAATGATAGGATCATTTGCTGGATATCCGGAACGTAAAGCGAATCCTGAGATTGGATTCTACGATCCTAGAACTGGCGAATTACAGGGACATCAAGTTCCCAGAGAACCATTTTGGACTCAACAATATGATGATGGCTCAGGAAATGAGTGGGAAGAACTGTCGCCCAAATCAGCATTTCCAGATGTTAGATTCTTGAAAGAAGCTGATACTAGTAGATATGAGCGATCTGAATTTATTGATTTAACAATTGTGCCACTGAAAAAGATTAATGTGCTGATTGGACAAACTGATGTTCCAACGGCAATTCATCCAGCGGGCACAGGCACAGATGAGCATTCGGAAAGAGATCGTTGGACAGAAAAAGAGACTCCGTTTAATGCTCAGTATCCCTATAATCATGTATACTTTTCTGAGGGCGGTCACATTATTGAAATTGATGATACGCCGAATTTTGAAAGATTACACAGATATCATCGTACAGGCACATTTGAAGAAATACATCCCAACGGACTCAGAGTAACAAAAGTCGTTGATAATGATTACTATATTGTTCTGAAGTCGAAATTTGAACACATTGAACATAGCAAGTATGAGACTGTGGATAAAGCTTGCCATATCTATGTGAACAAAGACAAAGAAGATAATGATTATACACTGACAGTAGCTCCTGGTGGTAATATCAACTTCACAACAGAGGATGGTAAATTAAATGTCTACATCAACGGAGACGTTAATTTCTACACATCAAAAGACTTCTATCTAAAAGTTGATAAAAATGTATATGCCACTGTTGAAGAAGATTTTAATTTACACGTAAAGAAAAACAAAAATGTTTTAGTTGATTCTGATGTCAACTTGAAGGTTGTTGGAAATGCAAATATTCAAGTTGATGGAGATACTAACATCAAGACTGGTGGAGATTTCACATCAGAAATTGATGGAAACAAATACGAAAGTATAAAAGGTAGCTACATAACAACAGTTGGCGAAAACTATAAATTACAAGTTCAAAACGACATAGAGAACATCGCTAGAAATTCTCTATTAAATCATGCAAATGAAACTATAATGAATTCTGCATTAGTAATAGGAAATACTGCAACAAATATAAACAATTCAGCAGATACAATAGATAATGTTGGAACTACTGATATTGTTGGAGATCTAAAAGTATCAGGAACTCATGAAGGTCCCACACCGAGTGGAGCAGCTGCAACACTGAATATTGATGCTTTCTCCGAATACGATGCGGATGATATTTCAAACGATTCTCTCGATGAGCCGATTGAGCCGATTGATGCTCCAGATGCACAAGAATCAATTGAAATACCAGATCAAAAATCTGTTGTAATAGACACAAAGAAAGATTGGTATGATTACACTAAGCCATCTGAACCAAACGGACCTGTTGAACCACCAATTAAAATAGAAAAATGAATATTGACATATGATAATGCAAGTGATAGTATAAAAATATCAAATTCCCGCAAGTTTGTATCGCGCACATGAAATATTAATTGGTGGAGGACTTGGATTAATATTTCTTAGTAGTACAGACAAGTCCTCTCCAAATTTATGATGAACAAGAAATTTTTAATCAAATTACAGCTACACTTGATCAACCTTCGCTCGTTCTGGAAACAGCAATTGCGAAGAAAAAAGAAAGATCTTTTTCTAAGAGTAATAGTAGAAGAAAACTTAAAAGATATTGAGAATTCTTTAGTGAAATTAGAAAAAGAAGTTAAAAAATTTAAAGGCAAGTAGTTCAGTTGGTAGAACGACAGGCTTTGAACCTGTAAGTCGTAGGTTCGAATCCTACCTTGCCTAGTGAGGAATTGTTGGAATTGGTAGACAAGTCAGTCTTAGAAGCTGATGCAGAAATGCGTATAGGTTCAAGTCCTATATTCCCCACCAAATTGTGAGAGAAATAAAATGAGAAGACTAATAAATTTTATAAACAAGAAAACCAATTTTTCATTTATTGGAATTAATAATCCACTTAAATTCAGATATACACTTTACACTTTAAGTATATGTCTAAAAAACGGACATGACTTTAAAATATTCGACAACAAAAAAAATCTATGTCGAACGTGTGGTGCATTTCAGAATAGATTTTCAAAATAACTTGAAATATGCCCGGATGATGAAATTGGTAACCATAACAGACTTAAAATCTGTCGGAAGTAATTCCTTGTCGGTTCGAGTCCGACTCTGGGCATTTCTTTGATTTACTGTATTCAGCAGTAATATCAATAAGTTATATAGACAAAAATATATTGACAAATAATGCATTTTCTTGTTATTATTATCTTGTCAGTTGAGAGTGAAACTTTTTGAGAGAGGAAATCATGAAAAAAATCTTTAAGACATTTAAAAATTCACAGAAAATCCGCGTCATTGCTGGTGATGTCCAGGTAATAACACACGTAAAAGATACTGTGGATTTTGCCATTCGTTCCGCTCTTGCAGAAATTGATCGCATGAGAGTTGCTGGCGATTCTTGTCTCGGTATTACCGGCACATGGCAGGGCAAGTCAGTTCAAGTTGATTTAATGAATTGAGAGAGGAAATCATGAGAATCAAAGAGACAATAATTAACAAGTACAATCGCAAGACCGGAAATTTCGACCGCAAGGTTAACGTTTTTGAAAAGTACACTGTCGGAAAAATGGAAACGAGTGAAGGAGGCTGGACGAGAATCGAAGTCAAAGGACCAAAGCAAAACTTTCTTCTTTGCTCAACATTTTCTCCACTGAAAGTTTGCAGACCCGGGCTTCCAGTGAAAGAACTTCCACTGTTTTATGTAACATCAGATGCAAATCATTTCTACGGAAATCCTAGACTTGGTTTTCCATCAGTCGCCAAAATTCAGGGTGCCACACATTTTGCCCTTGAAAATGATGAACTGATTCCTTACAAGTCTTCGGGTCGTGGTTTGGTTTCTGAACTTTTTGTCTGAGAAGAAAGTTATGAAAGGCTTAACATTTTATATTTGTTTCGGTAGATATGGTGGTTTCGGATACAACAAAGATGGAAATTCATTTCGAATTACTCTTGGTTGGGTTTCTTTTTGTGTCATGCTTCTGGACATAGAGGTTATGTTGCATAAACTGGTTGTTGTCGCGCAGGAAGTCAAAGATGCGATTAACGCTGAAAATGCAAAATATTCTTCGCTGCTAGAAAATCAAAAAGGAGAATATCATGTTTAATTTCATTTCTGGTATCTGTGCTATTATTATCTTGATTGTAGGTTTTCTTATCGGTTTCTTTCTCATATCTCTGATTGTGTATATCGGTACAAGAGGTGTTTTCTATTTCTTGATAGATGCCTTTCTTGATGCGAAGGAAAAGGTTCTCTCAGACAGATTTGAAAATGAGAAAAATGGAAACAAATTTATTAAATAACAAAATATAAAAGAAATTAATATGAACTTTGATTATGAATGGAACAGAATTTTCGAACAGTTGAATTCTTTAAAATCTGAAACTGATGCCGAGATTAATGCTGTCAAATCTGAGTTTCCAGTTTTCGAAGAGATGGAAAGATGTCCAACCGGTAAACTAATGTCACCGGAACACTATGATTCATTCTCAGACATCGAGAAGATTTACAATCAAATTTTTGATGAAGCAGAAAAAGTTTGCGAGAGAAATTTTGTTAGATATCAAAACAATGCAATCATTCGGCAAAAGCTGAGTTTTATATTTAACACATATAAGATTCCTGTACTTGAGACATATTATAAGTCATCCCGATCTTCGAGGACATCAACTAGAAATTTACTCAATACTATTTTTGCAAAAATTCCAGTTATTAATAATACATTAGAGGATCAGAAAAAGAGTTTGCAGGCAACGAAGCAAACATATTTTGCAAAATTATCTGCATTTAAAAGTCAAAAAGAATGGAAAGTTAAACAAGAACTAATCGAAAAAGAAAGACAACAAGAGAAAATAAAAAAAGAACGTGAACTTGCATTGTTGTTCGTGAAATATAATGTAAGTCTAGATTCTAGCACAGAAGATTTACTAGATACTATTCTATCAAAAGACAAGTATCTCGAACTGGCTTATTGGTTAGAGAAAAATCGTGGCGATTGGAATGATGGTCCGAGTTATGCCGAAATCGGATTAGACAAATTTCGATCATATGAAATGAATGAAATTGATAAAGAGATTGCTAATGCTATTAACGATCACATTGTAAACTGGCAAGATGATGGTCGAGTCTTTAGAGATTGTGAGTGGAACTACTCCAGAATTAGAGGACTTGTGAAGGATGAAAATCTTGTAAAAGACTTGTTTATTGTTTGGGGGAATATATGAAAAACGATAAATGGCTAATCTGGTCACACGAACATCAAGCTTGGTGGAGATCTGACAGAAACGGTTATACTGATTTGAGAGAACAGGCTGGTGAATACTCATTGAAAGAAGCTATGCAAATATGTGAAAACTCAAATTGTTGGTGTACGAATGAGCCACAAGAAACTATTTTGCCAGCACATTTTATGTCAAGGAGATAAAAAATGAAAGATTTAGTCGAACTTCAAAAAAAGCATTTCGAACTTATTAATGAGTTGAAATCTGAAGAAACGATCTACAATCGAAAGAAAGATGATCTAACTAAACAGGCACAAGAGATTGCTCGGTTAATATTTCTTGTTGAGCAGGGCTTACATCTAGATTACGTTAAACTTGCAGAAAGTGTTATTCGAATCGAAGGACAAATGCAGTCCGATAACTGTTTTATAATACCAGATGCACTAAAGGAACTTTCTGTCAACAGAGGAAAAGCTTTTAAAACCGGTTACTTCGGAGTTAAAATCTATTCTGGATTTGGACCGCAAAGAAGTGATCATCCTTATGGATATGGACCAAATTATGGCGACATCGTTTTCTCTATTGGACTTCAGAAAGATGTACTCGATAGGGATTTGACAGACGATGAGTTGGGCGCATGTATTTACTATTTAAGAAAACTTGACTATATTCAAAAAGCTAAACGGGAGACTCAGATATGACTTGGATCGAATTGATATATCAACTTGCTTTACTGACATTTATTTTTCTTTTACTTTCTAGGAAATGGTAATATGAATACCGAACTCTCAAAAACATTAGAAATACTTGCAGAAAAACTCGGCACAACAATTGAACATCTATATGTTGTTTTAACAAATCAAGTATATGCTGATATTATTCATAGAGGATTTTTAGTTTCATTTTTCGCAGTTTTGCTTGTCACGGTTTTCTTCATCATGAAAAAATATGATTTATTACATCATGACTATAGGGGAGAACTTCAGGAATTCTTATCGGGAGTTGCTATAGTATCTGGAATAGTACTTACTCTTTCTTTCTGTATATCTTTTTTGATGCTTATTAGATCAGTTTCGCTGTTGATGAATCCAGAATATTTCGCAATCATGACAATTCTGGAGAATCTAAAATGAAAGATTTTATGTCATATCTTAGGGGAATTGCGTTTGCATTGATTCTAGCGGGTATTTGGAGTATACTTCTCAATGTTGTTTGGTGGAAATGTTTTATTCTTATATACTTCACTGCTTGGCTAATTCGAGTGCTTGCATACGTTTTGAAACAGGATAATGAACATGTGTAAATGCTGTGACAACTTCAAATCGATGATAATGAAAGCTATATCCAACAGTGATATGGGAATATATCCTGCTGCTGTTGAGGGATATAACAAAGAACAAAATTATAAAGAACGAGATGGATTTAAAAACGGTTGGAATGCTGCTGTCTGTGAATATGGAATTAAATTCAAGGAAATAATCTGGGAAGAAGAAGGAAAACTAACATCGAATGAAGCTTTGTTTAGTTCTGCGGGTGAGTATTGTTTTGACAGAAACGATGATGGTACATGGAACATTTTTCTAAATGATACTTGGTATTGGGGTTGCTCAGATGGCGAAGATATATCTAAAGAAGAGGAAAACGAAGTAGCAAGACTCTTCAAAGAATATGGTAGAGCAGGATTAATGTATTGGGTGTATCTAAAGAGAGGTCATCCAAGTGAATTTCCACAGGAGCAATTTATGATTGCTGCTGTTAAAGAAATGGAAGAACTGAGAAAACTTATGGCTGAACAACATAAGTATTATTTTGGACAACTGAAAAATGTTCCGCAAAATTTAATTGACAGAAAACAGGTCATTGAATGTGAATTTAAAAAAGATCCTTGTACTGAAAAATTCATAACAGATCTTATAGGTAGATCTGAAGAAGAAGTGAAAAATATTTTAACCAAACGAGAGATTAACTTTAGAATCTCAAGTCGAGATGGCAGTTACTATATACTGACACAGGACTATCGTATTAATAGACTCAATCTACACATCGAAAACGGAATAGTAATTAAGATCACGCGAGGATGAAAATGAATGAATATTATGTGATAGCCAAAACATTAAAAGAACTAAATCTTTGTCATATATCTATTTCACCAACAGAAGATGATGCGTGGGAACATTTTTTGAATCACTCAGCACACCACATTAAATCTTTAAGAAACTATGCTTCTGATAAAAGGCACATTCGAGAGTACGAAGAAAATGGTTATAGAGCAATCAAAGTAAAATTAATCGAAGTGGATTAATAATTATGTTGGAATATAATTTCTGTGTAATCTGTTTGTTGGCTGCAATTCCTCTAATCGACAACACTGTTAAGCCATTTCTAATTAGACTCATAGGAGTGGTTTTGTTTGTGTTCTGTCTGGAATATATAGTCGATTATAGAATAGATAAAGCGAATGTCAACGTCACCACCACAACACAGGAAACAAAATGATATTAACAAAAGAATTTAAAGATCTTTTAACTCATAATCCAACACTAATTACATATCTATATGGAAAGGCTCTTTCTAAATTTCTAGATGTGGACGAAGGAATTTTTGTAAAAGTGGATAATAGATATATTGGAATTGTCCACGAAATAAGAGATGATGGTAGTCATGGATTTTTAATTGGAGAACCAACAGATTCAGAATTGACCGAGTATGACATTTCAGATGGAACTTTATTTTGGAATAACAATGACTAAACAACTTCTCTTTTCGGTATCAGTCAAAGACTGTGAAGTACAAGCATTCAAAGGTTCTGGTCCTGGTGGTCAGAAAAGAAACAAAACTGCTAGTGCGATCAGAGTAATACACCACCAATCCGGTGCAATTGGTCAAGCCAGTGATGCAAGAGAACAACACTTAAACAAAAGAAACGCATTTCTTCGAATGATCGAGACAAAAGAATTCAAATCTTGGCACAAAGTCACCGTAGCAAAATTGTGTGGCATACTTCCAAAAGAAAGCTTAGAAGAACAAGTTGATAAAATGATGAGTGAGGAAAATTTGAAGATTGAATACAAGATCAATGGCGAGTGGATTGACGAGGAAACAAAATGATATCAGCAAAAGAAATAGAAAAAATCACAGAAGTAAACAAAGTCAGAATTTTCAATTCAAAGGTGATTGATATTGAAAATCGAATAATGTCTGCTGCTGAGAACGGCAATCATTGTATACGCTTTGGTCAGTTTTTTGATACATCAATGAAGAACGATTCATATTGGGCAGTTGCTGATGATGATAAAATTGAAGCACTGAAAAATATCATGGAAGGACACGGTTATAAATTTCATTGTGCAAAAAGAAAACCATCTCCTTATCCAGAACATGGAGATACAACAAATTTAATCACAATCAGCTGGTGATATGTTCGATCAGTTCAAAAGAGAACCAAAGAATCCAGAATCTTTGATTGGTGAAGAAGTTGGATATGTATTTCTTGATGATCACGGAACAGAAAGAGCGGATACTATTTTAGTTGAGAAATGGGAAGATGGGTTCTTTTATGGACAAAGTTCTTACTTAGAAACAGTAAGAGTAACACCGGAACAGATAAGATATTACTATTTCAAAGTTTATGGTATGAAGGAAATGTTGAATAATAAAGGAGACAAATGAAAGTCGGATTTTTGAGTTTGCTAACGTTGCTTTTTATTGCTTTAAAATTAACTGGAGTACTTGCTTGGTCTTGGTTATGGATACTATCTCCAATTTGGCTTGGATTTGCAGCACTTATAATCGTGATAATTTTAATCGTTCTCATAGCTAGTGTTTCAAAATCATGAAATGCACATTTGATCCAAAAAACATTACAGATCCAATTGGAATGTTTCACTGCCCTGAGTGCGGCGAAATGGTCGTGGCGGGAATTGAGCATCCCGATTATAGCAAATCACTAGAGGAGCTGGAAAGAGAGCGAGAAGAAGAACTTACGAAGATGCAGAAATATGCTGACGACAAATTGAATGGTGACTCTAAACCAACACTAAATCAAATTGCGTGGGTTCTATCTCATCTCAACAATGCAATGGACTGTGGTGCATCTTATAGATATCTCATCTACGATCTAATGGGATTCAATGTTGAATCTGGAGCTTATTGCGCTCTGTATCCAGAAGGTATGAATCTGACCAATCTGTTTTGCGAATATGAAACACTAAAGGAAAAATTCTAATGAATAAATTTTTAGAACAGCTTCGCGCATCCTTTCCTATTCTATACAAAAAATATGAAGGTCCAACATGCTTTAACATGTTTGGAATAGAGTGTGGAGAAGGTTGGAATCAACTCATATGGGAACTTTCAGAAAAGATAGAGAATCATATAAAAACACAATCAAAAGACTTTCAGAATTCTATCTGTGTACATCAAATCAAAGAAAAATTTGGTGAACTTAGATTCTATCTATCATGTGAAGATGATGTTATATCAAATTTTATTTCTGAATATACTAATAGAAGCATGGAGACATGTGAAATTTGCGGCGAGTCTGGAGAATTAAGAGAACACTATCGTTGGCTACAAACTCTATGTGATGAGCACAATAATGCAAGATTGATTGACAAATAATCTATTTTGTGTTAATATAATTTTAGGTTAACTCTTTAATGGAGAATTGTTATGAAAAAGGTTGTACTATTGTTGATTTTGCTTTGTTCAGGATGCACACTTGATAAAAACTGGAATCCTGTTCCTGCTGGATTTGATGTTCATTTTGGTGTGAATGTTATTACATCAGTTCACAATGAAAAAGGATTAGATGTTCAGCAACTTCAGAATGGAGAATTTAGCACAAAAGCTAAGTATTAAAACTTATGACAGATAGAGTTACCGTTGGTGCTGTTTATTGCTTGTATGAAGACTGGCGTTGGTTGGAATATTCAATTAAATCTATCTACTCAGTAGTAGATAAAATATTCTTTCTAGTCAGTTCACGTCCTTGGCACAAACAAGATTCATACACACAAGCAAACAACGAAAAAACTCTATCTGTCATTCAATCTTTTAACGATAAAGACAATAAGTTTGTTTTGATTCAGAGTGACTGGGAACCACCAGAAACAAATAAAAGAAATTTTGGATTAGATCTGATCAGAAAAGCCGGTCTTGATTATTGTCTGATAATAGATGCAGATGAAGTTTATGAAACAGATCAATTGCGAACGGTGATACAGATTGCCGAACTAAATCCTCAACTTGATGTGTTTCGGTGTCACATGTATACATACTGGAAATCTGAACACTTTAGAATTGATCCACCAGAACAGTACAGTCCTTGCATATTAGTAAAAACAACAGACAACATTTTATTCTACGAAAATCGAGATGTTAGTGGAAAACTGGTTGGTATAATTCCACCGGAGTGTTGCATCATGCATCATTTTAGTTACGCGAGAACAGATGAAGAACTTCTGAGAAAACATATTTTTGTACCCGGACATTCTCAGTCAGCTATTCCCAATTGGTATGAAAATGTCTGGAAAGCATGGGATAATGATCATCATATGATCAATCTTCATCCTGTATGGCCACAAGTCTATCAAAAAGCAATACCAATTAGTATGAGTGAATTGCCAAAGGTATTTTTAGAATATGAAAATTCCGACAGTATCAGAATTAAATGAGAGTCTACTAGAATATGACAAAAAATACGGTAAGAGTAATGTTCTAGTATTACCTATATCAGTACTGAGCAAAGTATGTAGATTGTTTGATCTCATGGGAATAAAGTGGAAATTCTTGGGGGAGATAGTCAATGATAACAGCAAAGGAAGCAAGAGAATTAACTGAAAATAAAACAAAACAACTTGCTGGTGAAACTCTGACAGAAATTTTCGAGAGCATACACAATCACGCATTAACGGGAAGATCTTTTATCTACAAAACTATTTCCTCCAGTCTATCAGATAAACAAGTTATTGAAATACTGGATTCTATCAGACAGAAAGGCTTTACTGTTGAGCATATTCTAACTCCTAATACAGATGATTATAAAATTTCATGGTGAACAGAATGATTGACATAATATGTTACCGCATAGACTCGTTCGTAAAAGATATTCCTCGCAAGATTCGATTCTTTTGGCAACGCAGAACTCGTGGCTGGGATGATTCTGACACATGGAGTCTTGATATGACTTTGTGCCAGTGGTTACTTCCGAGACTCAAAAGATTTAAAGAATTGAATAACGGTACACCATGTGATCTGACTGAGCAAGAATGGGATAACATTCTAGATAAAATGATCAAAGCTGTTGATATGACAGCACATCAATTTGAACGCGATTACATGGAATGGTCAAAAAAAGACTTCGAAGAAGTTAGAGAGGGATTAGAACTTCTCGGGAAGTGGATGCAAAATTTATGGTGGTGATATGAATGCTATAGATGATTGGCGATTGTCTCTCACGATGATCAATCCAAAAGATGATTTCTATGAAACTCATATCGTAGGCATTTTTTCTTTAGAATCTGATGCTAGAATTGCAATGGATGAGTTGATTAAAAGCACAACGATTCCAGCTAAAGTTTCATTGAAAAAGAATAAACTTCTAGAAGAAAAGTGTCTCAACGGCTTTATTGATACTCACGGTTTAATAAAATAAAAAATTACTATGGGAACTAATTACTACGCTCGCATTAACTGTTGTGAACATTGTGATAGACCAGAAAAAATAATTCATATCGGCAAGTCTTCTGCTGGTTGGACTTTTAGTTTTCATGCTACGGATGAAATTCGGTCTTGGCTAGAATGGAAAGAATTTCTTGATAAACCCAATGTAAGAATCTTTAATGAATGTAATGAAGAAATATCATTTGAAGATTTTGAAAAACTAGTTGAATCAAAGAAAAGTGAACCAAACAATCACGTTCTTTATTGCAGAGAAATGCGCGAGTCAGATAGTTATCTACAAACTCAATTTTTAGACGAAGAGGGTAATTCATTTAGTGAAGGAGAATTTTGTTAATATGAAACGATTTATACCATTTCCAATATTAATTCTAATCATAAAAGGCAAAGAAGCTTTTAAAGAAATTTACAGTTATATTAAAATAAGAAAATATGAAAAATTTCTAGAGAGCGATGAATGGAAAAAAATGATGGAATTTAAACGCATCATCGAGGGACCATCAATACAAGAAACTATTCTAAAACCAACGGATATAATTCCAGATAGATATGCAGATTTAAAAAATCTTTCTCCTGAAGATATAGAAGAAATTAAGCATTATGGAGAGTCGATGAAAAGTCTTCAGAAATCAAATTAGAATTGGAATGAAAAAATAATCAACAAATTAATTCTAACTAGCTAATATCATTAACGAATATAATATTTGACAAATTCTTGATTTTTTGTCATCATAATATTGTCAGTCATGAGAGAGGAGACAATATGACACAGAAAATCAATGATTACACAGAATGTCCAGCCTGTTCTGGAAAGCTTCTTCCCCATTTCAAAGAAATTAAGACTTGCGAATCTTGCGGTGGCAAGATCGGAACTGTCACTGCAATGTCTGAAATTGACTCAATAGTGACTCCGTTCTGGTCAATAGCAAAAGACGAAACAGCAATTCAGTATTTCGATTTCATGATCAGAGAAGAGGGAAAACCAGTCAGAAGATTTCACGGTTGGTATTCTCTTGTTGATCATGGCTTAGTTCAAATTGGATAAGGAGAGAGAAAATGAATAATGACATGCAGAATATTTTCGGTGAAGTTATTTACAGCTACACCCGTAAACAAGCAATTGAAGATGGTGTGCTTGTGGATGTCACAAAGCAGGCTTCTGAAGCTGGTTTCAAGTATCATACTGTTGTTACATCTTCTGTGTTTGAAGTTCTCAACAAAGGAGACTTGGAAGGAAGATTGTGGGATGTTTTGAATTGTGCGATGTTCGCTGTTCGAAGTTCTATTGGTATGGCTAAAACTGATACGCGAATTGAGTTTGGAGTTAAGATTGGACGCAAGAATGAACGACTTCTTATTGATTGTGGACCAGGAGATCAAGGAGAACCCGTTTTGACGATTGGCTATTCAGAGGATTTTTGAGGAGAATTCATGAGAATAGAATACACAGATGGTGGTAGAATCGAAGCTGGCTTTAGGGGTAAAACAGGAGATTGTGTAACAAGAGCACTCGCCATAGTGCTGAACAAGTCATACAAAGAAATCTACGATCTCATAAATGACTATGGAGCACAGGAACGAATCACGCGACGAAGAACAAAAAGAAGTGGAGCCAGAACGGGAGTCTACAAAAACACAATACACAAAATCTGCGAGTCTTTTGGATTAGAATGGACTCCGTGTATGAAAATTGGTTCGGGCTGTAAGGTTCATCTGAGAGAGAATGAATTGCCCAAAGGTAGACTCATTGTAAGTCTATCGAAACATTGTGCAGCTGTCATTGATGGTGTACTATATGATACACATGACTGTTCGAGAAATGGAACAAGATGTGTCTATGGATACTGGAGAGTAACAAATGAAGCTGAAAAAAATCAAAACGATCAGATCTAGAAATCAGTTAGCAAGCTTTCTTACTGAGTGTATAATCACAGAAAAGACAATTGACCGTTGCATTTATGAGCCGTACTGTCATTCACCGGAACACATAGTCTATTTTCACAGAGACAAAACTATAATTATCGTCGAAACTAAACACAGATATTTCGAAATATTCAAAGTTGAATAAAATATAAATAGCTAAATAGCTGATTATACAGCTGAAAAAATATAATAAATCGAAAGAAAAATCATTGACTCAATCAATAAAATGATCGATATTATAAGTGTAGTTGATGATTACATTTTTGGGAGAAAAGAAAATGTCAAAAGCTGAAAAATTCGCCAAGCAGATTCAAGAAATAATTAATAATTCAGAAGAAACTGAAGAAATTCTTGATTTGATTCAGCATGAGTCAGTCAGTTTTGAGGAGTATAATGATTTCACCGAGTATGAGTTCAGAGATCATTCAATTCTGACGGTTGGTGAAGATGAGATTGATTTTGTAAATTAAAAAATCAGGGATTAAATTCTCGATTGAGGGGGAGCCACATGTGCTCCCCTTTTTATTAACTGTATAAATAGATTGAGAAAACGTTTACAAAAATACCATGCCAGCATCTATCAGAGAATACACAGATTTAAATTTATCTTTTTCAAAACATCCCGTCACGGGAGATGTTGCTAGACTGCAAGGAGCAGATGCAGTTAAAAGATCAGTAAAAAATCTTGTTATGACTAATTTCTATGAAAGACCTTTTCAACCAAGTCTTGGTTGCGGTGTCTATCAGACATTATTTGAACCGATGACCACAATTACTGCTCAGAAATTGCAAACAATTATTACAGAAGCAATTGAAGCATATGAGCCAAGAGTAAAGCTTAATGGCGTAATTGTAAAATTAGATCCAGATAATAATGGATATCTAGTCGAAATATTATTTCAAATAATCAATCTCTCAGAATCAGTAAAACTTTCTCTTTTCCTAGAACGTATCAGGTAAACACTAAATGGCAAAACTTAACATCACAGAACTTGATTTCAATCAAATAAAAAGAAATTTAAAGTCTTTTCTGAATGGTCAGGATCAATTTAAAGACTACAATTTTGATGCTTCTGGACTTTCCGTTCTAATCGATTTGCTTGCATACAATACATTATACAATGCTTACTATTCAAATATGGTAGCAAATGAAATGTTTCTTGATACTGCTACACTTAGAAATTCAGTAGTTTCTAGAGCAAAAGCAATTGGATATACTCCGCACTCAATTAGATCTGCAATTGCATATGTTAATTTAACACTGGATTTATCTGGAGAAAGTCTGCCGTATACATTACCGAAGTATACTACATTCACAACAACAATAGATGATGTTGATTATACATTCAGTACAGATGACACAATCGTTCTTCAGGATTATACTCAAACAGATCTCACGAATTACACAGCACAAAACATAAAAATTGTTGAGGGTGATGTGTTATCTTACAGCTGGACATATGACGCAAATTCTCCTGAAAGATTTATTATACCAAATGCTAATGTTGATATAAGTACTTTATACGTAGAAGTTCAAAATTCCAGTGGCGATTTATCAACAAACGTCTACTATCGAGTCAATGACCTAAACGTTCTTAGTCCAACTTCACTTGTATATTTTTTACAAGAAGCTGAAGATCAAAAATACGAAATATACTTCGGCGATGGAGTACTTGGAAAAGCACTCGAAGATGGAAATATTATCAACATCACTTATTTGATTTCACATGGAGAAGATGCAAATGGCGCTTCTATTTTTTCAAGTGAATCTGACACAAATGTTATCAGAGTAGAAACTGTTTACTCAGCAGCTAACGGCGTAGCAATTGAATCAATTGATTCAATCAAATACTATGCACCAAAAACTTATGAAGCACAAAATAGAGCAGTAACAAAGCAAGATTATCAGACATTGATTCTAACAGAGTCTCCAAATCTCAATTCAGTTAGAGTCTGGGGCGGAGAAGAAGAAAATCCACCACAATATGGATATGTTATTGTTTGTCCAAAACCAATCTATGGTGAGATTCTGACGCCAACAGCTAAGACAGAATTAACAGAAAATATACTCGCAAAAAGAAACATTGTCGGTGTACAGATAAGAGTTGTTGATCCTGAATATCTAAAAATTATCGTCACATCAGAAGTAAATTATGATTCGACAAAAACTAATTACTCAGAAGGTCAACTTAAGACTTTAATCATTGATGCAATAGAATCTTTTTCTGCAAATTCATTATCAGATTTTGATGCGCCATTTAGATATAGTCAACTTTGCAGCACAATTGATGATGTTGATGATGCGATTCTAAGCAACAATACAACAATCAAAACAAAGATTTCTATTTCTCCAACTCTAAGCAGTCATCTTGATTATACAATCAGATTCAACAATGCTATAGATCGCGGAGACATTCTGAATGATAATCCCACATTAACAAGTTCTATCTATACACAAGATGGTGTTACATTAAAACTTGAAGATGATGGTCTGGGAAACATCAAGTCCTATCAATATATAAATGTAAATACAAAAAGAGTTTATGAACATTCAGTGGGAACTATCAATTATGATACAGGAGAGATAGTTCTAAATAATTTTGGACCAGATTCGTATGATGGTTCAACATTTGATCTTACTGTTACTCCCGCGAGTAATAATATTACATCAGTGAGAAATCAAATTATAATTATTGAAAATACAGACATTACAGTTTCAATGACGGACGAAAACGTTGGACAATAAAGTATCAGCATTAATTCAACAACAGATGCCGGACTTTATTAAGTCCGATTATCAAACTTTTACTGCTTTCATGGAAGCATACTATGAATTCATGGAACAGAATTATGATTATGCCGCATATGAAGCTTCAACAGATGAAGATAAAAAAATTACAGATTTCCCATCAGCCGAAAAACTTTCTGCCCTCAGTCTAAATCGAGAATTACTAAAACATCAAGATGTAGATACAACAATTGATATATTCTTCGAGCATTTTCAGAGAGAATATCTAACTAATATGCCTCGAATTTTCTTTTCCGAGAATGGAACAGAAGTTAATAAAATCAATCTAATGAAAAACATTAGACAGTTTTATAAGGCACGAGGAACAGAAAAATCTTTTCAACTTCTTTTTAGACTTCTATATAATACAGGTCTCAACATTTATTATCCCTCAAAGGATATGTTGAGAACATCTGATGGTAAATGGGTTCGTACAAAATTAATGCGAGTAAGTGCAATCGCTGGAAATATACTAGATTTAAAGGGCAGAAGAATTGTTGGACAAAGTTCTCAGTCAGAAGTCTATGTAGATACTGTTACTAAGTATCAGATAGGTCCATACACAGTTTACGAATTAATTTTATTCTCTGACACTCTAATTGGAGATTTCTTAAGTAATGAAATAATTGCTGCGGCTGCCACAACAGACGATGAGGAAGTTCCTAATATTCAAGCTCAAATATATCCTATAATTTCTAATATCAGCATTCAATCTATTGGCAGTTTTGTATCAGAAGGAGAAGAGATAACAATCAATGGAAATGGAATAGGAGCTAGAGCAAAAGTAACCAGAATAATTCCACAAATGCTTACTATATCAAATTCAAATGGATCTTTTATTAACAATGAGGTTATTATACAGAGAATAACTGGTAGTGAAACAACAATGTCTTCTGTATCAACTTGGGCTAGATGTACGACAACTGGAAATTTACATATTAAATTTAAAAATCTAGTAGGCTCATTTACAACAAGTACAACAATTTATGGATTAACAAGTCATGCAACTGGTTATATAACACAGATTAGAGGACCAATTGTTGATATTCAGCTGATTGATCCAGGAATTAATTACACAACAGCTATAGGATCAGTATAAGTTATGACTTCTCCAACATATGAACTACTAGCTAATTATAAAAAACAAGGTAATTACAGTACCTTTTCTGTAACGTGCGTAGCCCCGAGTACTACTCCCAATGTTATATTCGTATCGGTTAATACAATATCAGCAAATATACCAAGACCCACCTGGGTAACTTATGGTGGAGTCACATGTACAAGAATTGGAAATACTAGTCTAGGAGGTGTACCAAAAGCTGGTGGTACCGATACATTTTTTCTACAAAGTCCCGGATCTGCAACTAGACAATTAATTGTTCAATTTAGTTCAACAGTTAACAATGCAGTATCGTCTGCACACGTTTTATCTTTCGCGCAGGCTGCCGCATCGAGCACGTATACATCATATGCGGGATATTATAACGGTGGAAGTTCGGTAAGTACGCCCGCTCTGAACACAATTACGATAACCGACAATGCACTCATTTTCGGAAACTGTTTAGTTTGTTCTCGCACATCGGGGGTCAGTCTAACCAATTTAAATGCAACATCAATTTCAAATGTATATCTGGCTGGTCCGGACGGCGAGTCGCTTGGTGCTGTCAGTTTAGTTAAGATTACTCTGCCCAGTGCAACAAACGGACCTCTGTGGTCATACGTAAACGTCGAATCACAAAATTACTGGTGTACAGATGGATTTGTTATTGAATCCGGTCAAAATGACATACGACTACCAGAATATTACGTCGAAGGTATTAATCCTAGAATATTCGGTGGAGGTATAGGATATACACGAACAGAAAAATATGAGAATCCTAACAGCGTAACTCTACCTTCTGGAAAAGCAGTTAGACTTAATACAACTCATCCGATACAAGTCTATTCCGGAAATCCCATTGGAAATTATGTTCAGTTGCCCACTCTCGGACAGAACGGAAGAAGTGATCTGAAATTCAAAAAATTAAGTTTGATAGCTGATGATGACTATCGAGGCGATTTAGATCGAATCTCAGATTTACATCTAGACGGCTTAGATCAAAACACAATGACAATCTGGGGAGACAAAACAATTTCGTGTTGGTCAGACAAAAAAATAAGAAAACTTGAGAATCAATTTTTATATTCAGACGATCTTACCTATTCAACTGGAAGATATGTCGGCGGAGTTACAATCTCAGAAAATCTCATTTCTGCACCAAATGATATAGATTTAGCTGACAAACTAGTAGAAGATTCATCAACTGGAAATCATTATATTGGCAGACGCGATATGACCGTGATTTCTGGTGTACAATATGCATTTTCTGTTTATGCAAAAGCTGCCGAAAGAAATAGATTTCAACTCTCAATGTCTTCCGGTGGTGGCGGTATTCCTGCAAATGTAACTGCTAATTTCGACATTACTCCGGGTACACTTGGACAAGTTACTCTATTGGGATCTAGAACAGACAAAGCAGAAATAGAGCATGTCGGAAATAACTGGTTTAAATGTACAGTCTATGGTACGGCGACATCTGCCAGTTCTGGTGCATTTGCTTATATTCTTCTGATAAATGAAGGATCAACAATCGGATATACAGGAACTACTGGATCTGGAATATATTTCTGGGGTAGACAATATAGAAGATCTCACACACTTGACACATTTGTTTCAGTTACAGATACAAAAGTAACGGCTGGAACTATTCATCACTTTGTACAAAGCACAACAGCGAATAGACCTTATTTAACTAGGGCTGATAATTTAGAGAATCGGCTGGTACAAAGTGAGGACATTAGCACCACATGGGTTGCGGCTAACCTTGCCAGCGTAACGGCAACTAGGATGACCGAGGCGACTGATGTAAATCAAACTCACAGTGTTGCTCAGACCATTCAAACCGTTAAGGGGGCCTCTTATACATTCAGCGCAGATATTAAGGCAGGAACTAGAATATGGGCGCGAATTTCTGGCTACGATGGGACCAGCAGTTTTAGGGCTTACTTTCGAGTTGATGGCAGTCCGGCGATAGGCACAACTGATGCGGGAGTTACTGCAACACAATCTGCAATTCAAGCAGATGGAAGTTATAGATGCTCAATTACTTTTACTGCTAATGCTAGTTCGGCGTCGGCAAACGTAGCGATATTGTTAGCCAGCGCAGACAACACCGTTACTTATAATGGCAACGGAAGCTATATTGATGTGCTTCGCACCCAACTACGCCGCTCCTCCACCTCCAGCACATACCTAGCGACAACTACCTATCCACAATACGCAGGATTTTTGACAAATCCAGACAATGCTGTCGAGAACAGAATACTTTATTCTAATGATATTTCAAAAACAGAATGGATAGCATTTAACACAACCAAATCTGGAACAGGAGTTATACTAGAAAAAAGTTCTGGAGCATCTCTAACTGAACATCATTATGTTTATACATACATGACTGAGCAGACTTATCCAATCACACTATCGCTGGAAGCAAGATCTATCGGTGGAAGAAGAATTGGCGTAGGACATCAAGGAGACATCTGTGTTTTCGATCTTGAAACTAGATCTATTATATCTAGTTTTGGCAGTACAACAATCTATTCTCTCGGTGATGACTGGTCTAAAATCGAGATTCGCAATTTTACTCCTAATCCTGTATCCAGTTCTTTATTAATATATACTATTCATCCCAGCGGCACTACGTGGCAAACACAACAAATATATGCAGCTGATTCAACTAAGGGAGTTGAAGTTAGAAACATTCACGTAAGAGTACCATCTGCATCAGATACATTTGTTTCAACAACAAGTGAACCGATATATGCACATAAATCTCTACCATACTTTCCGAGTTTAGCCACATACTTGGCATCTTCTAATGGGGTTGAGCCAGATTTTTCAAATAATCAGTTCACATTCTTTTCAACGTATAGTTCAGACGGTCCAGCAGATTCTTCAAATGTAAAGTATATTCTCTGGAATGAATGGTTCAACAACAATGGTTATAATTATGCAATAAACACTAATGGAGTATCGTGGTTCAGAACGAATCAATCTGCAACAAATACAGTAAAAATCGGTAGTCTGACAATTTCACCTAATACGATGACTCTTGCATCTATTTGGTCTGACAGTACAGATGGTCAGTGGTACAGAAACGGAACAGCAGATGGTAGTTTAACAACATGTCAAGCATCACTCACTGCAACGGTGGGACCAGTCAGACTGGGACACACATCACAATCTTTTATTGGCTACATAACTGATATTCAAGCGTATAGAAAGAAATTTGACACAAGCGAGTGGACTGTCAAAACTAATTATCTTCGTTCTTCATATTCTATTGTAGATCGTAAAACTTCTCTATCTACAAAACAGATTCAGTTTACAAAAAGTGATGATCTGATAATTACGTTCTTGCCCAAATTTAATATTACATTTGGTCCAATTTCTGATTATCCAGGATATTGGCAAAATAACGATGGCTTCTTGAATACAAACAAATATATTCAAGATAGTGATTATTATCAACAATTCTCATACGAATTAAGAGCTGGTGAATCATTCAATACGTATGAAAAGGTAATGAAAAAACTTTTACATCCAGCCGGATATAAAATGTTTGGTCTGTTTGATGAAGAAATAGTTGTCGATTCTTCTCCAAGTTTAACATCAGAACAATTAAAAGAATCTGCTGGTCTAGTTCTTTGGTTAGACTCGACAGATTTAACTACTCTCACTGTAGCTGGAGATGGAACAATCTCAGAGTGGAGGGATAAGTCATCATATGGACCGGAGAATGTTTTAACATATTCGGAAGACTCTTCGAACTGGGCGACGGCATTTCGAATGTCTACATCAACAACGGGTGATACAACAATTCCCACTGGATATTCTAGTATTAACAAATGTCTAGAAACAATAAGTTTGGGAACACACGGAATTTCATCCGCGGAAACTGGAAAGATAGAGAGTGCAGTTGAATATACAGCTAGTTTAGTATACAAAGCAATTAGTCGAACACAGCCTAGAGTATATCTCTCGAATGGATTTGGTGCTAATGCATACGCGGATTTTGATGTAACAACTAAAACAAGTACAACTGGTTCCAATGCAACATCTTCTAAAATTCAACAATTAGAAAATGACTGGTATTTACTACAAGTCTCAGCAACATCTACTGGATCCCACACGCAAGGTAGAGTGCATGTTTATGCAACACCTATTACTTCTTACACAGGAAGCGTTACATCTGGATTTTATGCGACAGGAATTCAAATCAGAAAAACAATACAATCTCTTTCCGGATATGTAAAAACCACATCTTCTTCTATATACTCTGGCGGTGGACATCACTTTACACAAAGTACAACAGCAAATAGACCTTATCTAACTAGGGCTGATAATTTAGAGAATCGGCTGGTACAGAGTGAGAACTTACAGACTACTTGGACGCCGTATAGAGCTACAGCCACTAGCGCCACTAGAATGGTGGAGGACTCTACAGCGTCATCCGAGCATAGAGTTTCGCAGACAGTAGAAAGCGTAAAGGGTGCGCAGTATGTCGCAACAATTCGCGCCCAAAGCAGTGACCGCTACTTGGCGCTGCGAACGCTTGGAATGACCAGTGATGCAATCAGCTATTTCAATCTGGTTACCGGGGCAGTGGTAAGCAAGGGCGCTGCGCACGACACAGCGACCATAACAGCAGTTGGGGATGGCTCATACGATTGCCAGATTACATTTACAGCGAGCGCATCCAGCACAACGGCGCTGCTACTCCCCCAGATGTCCGCTGACGGATCTTCCCTTACTTATAACGGTAACGGTACAAGCTATATAGATATATTCCGCTCCCACTTCGCCCGCACAGGCAAAGGCTACGTTACCACCACCACCTACCCGCAGTACGCAGGCTTAAACGGGCGGCAAGTGGTGTACTTCCCCGGTGCGGCGTCTTACATGAGCAGGGCGTTTACTGCGGCTCTCGATATTGGGGTGGGGGACAATACGCTACTGGCAGTGGCTAAACTTGATACCGGCGAAGATCCGACTGATTTATTTTACCTGCTCCGCGCACTTAATTCCCCGACCGCAGGATTTCGTTGGTACGTAACCGATCCGACAACCCTCCTTCTTGACCAGTTTGCTACGGCAAACGGAAGCAGTGACGCGATGAATAGCGCCACGACTACGGCACAAGGCGGGACTCTCTTGTTACACGGGTTCACGAAGAGTGGCACAACCGGACAGTTTTATCTAAACGGTGCCGCCTATGGCAATCCCGACACTATTAATAATGCTGCCTCGGCCAGTGGATTGCCGCTGTATCTGGGGGGTATTGGTACGGGCGGCCTTCGCGGCTACCTAAACGAACTAAAGACGTATATAGCAGCAATCGATCCGACAACAGAACACGCAGAACTTTTAACAAAGTGGAATATTTCTTAATAAATAGACACATATGCCAACTATCATCACAAATAATTTAAAGTTACTGGGCGCAGAAAATCTACTTTCAACAATAGATTTGCCAGAAGATACTAACAATCTTTATTTTTTTGTTGGCAAGTCAACAGCTTGGTCAACCACAACAGTACCAACTCCCGTTGATTCCGTAGCACAAGAAAATGATCACTGGGCAAATATGCTATCACTCAAAAGACTGACAGCAAGTGATAATGTAAGACTCTGTATTCCCACAAATCAATGGACAACAAGCACAACATATGCAGCATATGATGATACAACTAATGTGTATGCACCAAGTTTCGTTCTAGCAGATAGAGAGAATTATCGTGTATACAAATGTATTGACAATAACAATAATTCTGCAAGCACAGTAAAGCCGACTGGAACACTAACATCAATCTTTCAGACAGCTGATGGCTATTATTGGAAATACATGTATACTATCAGTTCTGAGGATATCGTTAATTTCTTATCAGCTAATTGGATGCCCATTCAAACACTGAATTCAGATGATTCGGGAGAACACGGCGCACAGTGGTCAATTCAACAATCTTCAATAACAAGTGGCATTGAATATGTAAAGCTTCTTAATGGTGGATCTGGATATACAAAAATTATAAGTTCGACGAATCTCACATTCAATCCCTCCGTCACTATGATATTAACTCCTCCATCTTCGATTACAACAGATAATTATTATACGGGCGGTACTGTCTACATGCACAAGAACGACGGCAGCACAGTACAAGCCAGACTAATCGTATCTTATACAGCATCAACAAATATAGCTACATTAAATGCGAACTGGAGTCCGGCAATAGACTATACTGATGGATGGCAATATAAAGTCTTACCAACAATAGAATTAAATTCAGACGGAGCGAATGCAATTATAGAACCGACTGTTTCAACGACCGGCATTATTACTGGACTAACAATATTCGAAACTGGCACTGGATATCATGTAGCTCAGCCAAGTATTACTGGATGTGGTGGTAGTGGTGCTACAATGTCTGTTAAAATATCACCAAAAGACGGACATGGATTTGATGCAGTTAAAGAAGCGAAAGCACATCATTTAATGTTTTCAACAAAACTTGCATATAATGAACCGGGATTTTTACAAACAAATGACTACCGAAAAATTGGACTTGTGAAAAACGTTTCTGCATATGGCTCTACAACTATAGCAGGATCTTCATATTCAAATTTCATTGCTTACCAAACTATATCGACCACAAGCGAATCGGCTGCATTTGTACAAGATGAACTGTTTACTCAGACTGTACCATCCCAGACAACTGGACTAAGAGCAAAGGGTATAGTAATTGAACATAGTGTAACAAGTCACACATTAAAATTCTATCAAGATGAAACTACAGGATTTACTCCGTTCACAACAACTACAGGAACTCCTACATATGAAATAATCAGTGCAAGTGAAAAAACCGCGACAGTTGGTACTTATAGTGCTCCGACTGTGGAAAAATATAGAGGGAATATTCTCTACGTTGAACAAAGAAGTCCTATTACCAGAGATGGCGAAAACAATGAATCATTCAAAATCATTATAGAATTCTAACTAAATAATCAATATCACGAATGATTAAAAGGTACTAAAAAATATGTCAAGATTCCCGATCAAAAATTCACCTTACTATGATGATTTTGACGAAAGCAAGCATTTTAATCGTGTTTTGTTCAAGCCCGGCGTTGCAGTACAGGCGCGCGAATTAACACAAGCACAAACAATTCTACAGAATCAAATTGAAAGATTCGGACGTAACATTTTCAAAGAAGGATCACTTGTTACTCCAGGACATGTTATGCTTGATTACAATGTTGCTTATGTCAACGTTGTTCAATCAACAGCCGTTAACATGGCTTCTGCAACTGAAATTGAAAATAACTGGATTGGTCAAAAGATTACTTGCACATCCACAACATCAACAAGCAAAGGAGTAACAGCCTTAGTTTTTGATTATGACATACAATCAGAAGATTTACCAGATACAGTGACACTCTTTGTCAAATATCTTAGTGCTAATGACATTGCTGAAACGCCATCTGTTACATGTACACCATCAGCAACAACAAAAACAATCACTATTACAGGAGCAGTCAGTTCAAATACTGCTTATTATTCTAATGGTTATGTAAAATTTACAACCAATTTGGGAGCCAATTCTTATTTCAAACGAGTTACAGACTATAACAACACAAGTAAAATTCTAACTCTAGACTCAAATTGGGACACTCTAGGCATTGATTCTGGCTCATTCTATTTGTATCCATCAAATAATGGTGGAATACAAGCATTCGCAAACTCAGATACTATAAGTGTTCTCGATTCTCCGACTACTACTGCTCACGTTCTATCTTCGAATGGTACAGGAGTAGCTACAATAGCATCAATCAATCAGGGTATTTATTTCACTCACGGTGCTTTCTGTCAGGTAGAAGATCAAACAATCATTGTTGATCCATCAAGCATTACACCGAATTGTAGAATAGGACTAACAATAACTGAATCTGCTGTTACTGCTTCGGAAGATTCAAGTTTATATGACAACTCACTCGGAACAACTAATTCCGCAGCACCGGGCGCTGATAGACTGAAAATTGAACTTACTCTATCAAAGCTTGATCTTGATACAATCGGAACAATAGATGAAGAAGATTTTATTGAATTAATTCGCATTGAAAATGGTATTGTTACAAAGAAAGTTGACAATAGCGCATATTCAGTTATTGCAGATACATTAGCCAGAAGAACATATGATGAATCTGGCGATTACACAGTTAGATACTTTCATATTGAAGTAAAACCATTCTTCGATGAAACTACTGACAGTGGAACAGGTGAAATCAATGATGGTGTTTATGAACTGTCTGATTTTGAATATACAACAGAAGAACAAGCTAGAAGTGTATCACTGACTGTTTTTGAAAGAGTTAATTCAGAAACTAATGAGCCAGAAGCAGCTGCATATCTTGCTGCAAACGGAAAATATAGACCCGGAGCTAATGAAACAGATCTTCTAGCATTAGTTCGAAGTAGAATGGCAATAATTCTCGACCCGGGCAAGGCTTATGTCAAAGGATATGAGATCGAAACGATCAGTAAAACATATCTCAGTATTGCCAGAGCACTGAAATATAGATATGCAAGTTCTACAATTAATTGCAAAATTGGCAACTACGTTAAAGTTAATAACGTATATGGTTCTGTGAATACAGCAAGTTTGCCATCTGTAACATTACACAGTGTTTACAACGCAACAAGAGGAACTGGACCGGGCTCTGCAATTGGCACAGCAAACGCGGCTGCAATGTTCTATGACTCGGGAACAATAGGAACAGAAAATTCAATCTATAAACTTCATCTCTTTAATGTTCAAATGAGTGGAACAAATCTTTTCGAAGATGTGAAGTCAATATCATGTGCTCCGGGTTCAATTACATTCACAGCAGATGTTATGAATGCTGATGATATTGTAATGCCGGGCAGCATGTCTCATATTAGCGGAAGCTTGACTGTAGCTGGAGCAAATACCCTCTGGCTTTCCGATCCAGATCCACTAAAAAGACTTTATGTTGGAGATGTATTAACCTCACTAACAAGATCTAAAACTAGTGATATTATTGTCACGGGCGTTCTTTCCGATACTGTTGCGAGTGTTGTCAGTACAACAGCAGTTTCAAATGCATGTTCTTTTTACAAGAAAGTTGATAATACATATCTAGCAGATTCTCCTGCTACTTACATTTATGAATTGCCACATGTGATTCGCTCATTATCAGATGAGTATGGACATTTACAAAGTGAGTATGTTGCACAAATGCAATTCAGTAATATTTCGATTGATGCTTCTGGTGCTGGATCAACAGCACTCACATCAAATTCTGAATTTACTGATATATCTAATTCCAATTACTTTGGTGTAGTAACTGCTATCACTGGCGGTGGCACATTAGCACTCGGACAAACATTTAGTTCGGATTATCTTTCTCTCAGCAATGAAGGCAAAACACTGAATATTGATTTTGGAACTTCTTTAACATCTGCTACAGTTAACATCTATGCAAATGTTAAGAAGAAAGGATATACGGGATATGGTACTTCTCCCACGCCCGGATCTCAATACAAAACAAAGAGTGTATATAATGCAAGTCTTACGACTGCACTAAATAACAAGTCGGTCGGAACAGTTACATTAAATCGTTGTGATATCAAGCAGATCAATCATATCTACATGTCATCTGCGTTTTCTGTTTCTGCGAACACATCTGATATTGATATCGTGAATCGATATACATTAGATGATGGTCAAAGAGATTCATATTACGGCGTAGGTACAATAACACTCAAGCCCGGAGTTTCTTTTCCAACTGGCTGTTTGTTAATCGATTTTGATTATTATCAACATACTTCAGCTGGTGGCGCAGAGGGATATAATTATCTCTGTGCTAATTCAAATGGATACGCACAGGAATATAGTTCAAAAGAAATTGGTCAAACATACAATCTCAGTGATTGTATAGATTTTAGACCGAGAATGAGTGATGATGGCTCAGGATTTACATCTGGTACACCAACAAGTTTCTGTACAGGAAATTTCGAAACAGTATATTCATATTATTTAAATCGAATTGATAAAGTATATCTTAATCCCGATGGTTCATTTAGAATTGCTAAGGGCGTAGACGATGAGATTCCTCAGCCACCGGATGATCCATCGAATGGCATGGTTCTTTATCAGTTAAATATTGCCGCTAATACATTAAATCCAGAAGATGTTTACGCAGACTATATCGAAAATAAACGATATACAATGCGTGATATAGGGCGAATTGAAAAACGTATTGAAAATATTGAATACTACACAAGTTTAAATCAACTTGAGAATTCTGTTGTCAATATGAAAATAACAGATGCAGAGGGTAATGATAGATATAAGAATGGATTTGTTGCTGAAAATTTTGCAAATGGTTTTAGACTAGCAGATACGGATAATCCAGATCTTAAGTGCTCAATGGAATTTGAGATTGCAGACTGTTCTGCACAATTCTGTCAAAACAACATTAAACTGATAGAAAATGAAGCTGCTAATAGAGAAGCTTCTAATTATCAGATCACGGGAAATTTAGTTACTTTACCATATAGTGAAGTAACAATGATTGATCAGCCACTTGCGAGTCATTCAATCAGTGTTAATCCTTTCAATACAATTTCTTTCTATGGTTATGTCTATCTGACTCCAGACAAAGATGAGTGGAAAGACACGAAAACACTTCCAAAATTAACCGTTGAAGATACTTCTGCATATGACTCGATGGTCTCAAATGTCAATGCTCAAGGAACAATTTATGGCGAATGGCATAAAATTGGAAAGCCAAGAACAGAAACCAAACAGAAAGTAATCAGTGACAAAAGAGAATATGGAAACAATTCTCCAGATTCTCAACACGGCACAAGATGGCCCCATAGACAAGTCAAGAAAGTTAAGGTTACAAAGACAACATCTCAAGATCAAGTCAGAATTAACAAACAGCCTCTCGTTACTGCAATCACAAACTATCAAAGTCTTGGTGATAGAGTTGTTGATGTTTCTTATATTCCTTACATGCGAAGTGTGCAGATTACATTCACAGCAAAGGGACTTAAGCCCGGAGTCAAAGTTACTCCATTCTTTGATGATGTAAATGTTGAAAACTTCTGTTATGGAACTAACTTTATTCCAGATGCATCCGGTCAATTAACTGGCACATTTGTTGTTCCTGGCGAAGCTCTATCTTCTGCTGCTGAGAAATTTGGTCTTCCGACAACATCAAATCCTACAACTGGTCAAACTGTCAGTACTTTAACTGATGCTGAAAAAGCTCTGAGAATCAAAACTGGTATCAGACAATTTGTTTTGACTGATGATCCGAAAAATGGAGCTGCGTGGGAATCTAAAGCACAGGCATCTTTCTTTGCTCAGGGATTACTTGAAACTAAACAAGAAACAATTCTTTCAACAAAAACTGCTCAAGTTAGTTATATTGATGTTGAAGAAAATAGAACTATTGATAAAGTCACGACCGAGACTGTAACTAAAACAACTGCTTGGCAAGATCCTCTCGCAGAAACATTTCTTGTCACAAGAGCGGGCGGAGCATTTTTAACTAGTATAGATCTGTTCTTTGAAGCCAAAGATGAGTATCTACCGGTATCAGTGGAAATTCGAGAATGCGTCAATGGTTATCCGGGACAACGAGTTTTACCTTACAGTAAAGTGTTCCTAAATCCATCTTCTGTTACGACAAGTTCAGATGCTACAGTCGCAACGAATTTTGTATTTGATGCGCCCGTATATGTACAAGAAGGTACAGAATATTGTGTTGTGATTCTCTCGAACAGCGATAAGTATAGAGCATACATTGCTACAATGGGATTAAATCCAGCCACAGGATTGAACTATACCAAGATCGGTACTGATATTCCTATTCAGCAGAATCCATATACAGGTGTATTTTTCAAATCACAAAATGCAAGTACATGGTCAGCTGATCAATATTCAGATTTGAAATTTAAACTGTACTGCGCTGAGTTTGATACTGCTTCGGGAACAGTCGATTTTACAAATGACACAATCGATTCAAGAATACTTGATGTTAATCCAATTCAAACAGCAGATGCATCTGGTAAGATTCGCATACTTCATCCAAATCATGGAATGAGTTATGATCGAATTTCCAGTAGAAATAGCTATGTCACAGTTTCTGGTGTATCAACAACAGTAAACGGAATCAATGCAGCATTCATTAACGGCACACATGCAATTAGAGATGTTGATCTTGATAGTTACACAATTGATCTAGAATCAGAATTCCCAACATTTGTTAGTCTTACTGGAACTATTGGTGCTTCTCCGAGTTTAACTCAGTTAGTTCTGACGAACGGTTTAAATACAAATGATTATTATAACAATAATACAATTGTAATTACATCTGGCAACGGTAAAGGACAAACAAGAGTAATTAGAGACTGGGTAGGCTCAACAACTACAGCAACAATTGATGCTCTAACAACTTCAATTGCTTCTGGCGATTCATTCAAGATGTATCCTTGTTACGCTGGATATGGTGGCGGCGCTAATGTGCAGGTTACTGAGAATTATCAGATGGATGTTATGTATCCAAATGTTGCTCAACTTGTATTACCAGATACAAATATTACATGGAGTGCAAAAACTACATCCGGTAAATCTGTCTCTGGATCAGAACAGCCATATAATCTAAGTGCATTCACAGATATTCTTGTGAATCAAAATAACGTGTTCAATTCACAGCAGATAATTGCATCTGAAGATAATGAAAATAGTGACTCTATGTTTGTCGGTGGTGTTAACACAGAAACAAAATCTCTGTGGCTCAGAGCAAAGCTTTCATCTACAAATGTTAATGTATCGCCGGTTATAGATATGAGTGAACTTAGCATTACTGCTATTGGTCACAGAGTTGATTATCCGACTGAAGCAGTGACATCAGTAACAATGATGGATAAGTTTGAATTAACTGAAATTCCCACATACGGGTATGCAATTGACTCGGATAATATCAGAATAACACTTCCATCTCAGACTACTGGAATGAATACTGGCACATGTTCAGTTGCAAGCGGTACAACAATGACTTTAGCATCTACTGCTTCAAATGTAGATAATGTTTATGTTGGTCTTAATATCTGCGTTTCTATCACAGGATCTGGTAATGGTGGTGTAAAACAGATTGTATCTTATACAGGTTCTTCTAGATCGGCAGTTCTTTCCGGAGCATCTTCTACTGGTGCATATATCATCGGTATTCCAACTTTGAAAGAATCTCTATTCACCAATTTACAATCCGGAGATATTTTAACAGCAGAAAATGCAGTCAATGCTAATCTGAACACTCAGTATATTGTATCAAGCGCAACAATTTCTGGATCTGTTACAACACCTAACGTCAAACAAGTTATTATCAATCTCAAGAATACTCCATCAGCAAGCGAATTAAGTCCTGCAATGGGTCCGATTAGATTGTACAAACTGACTAAGTATTCTCCTGAAATTGCAGCTGCCAATAATAGTGCTCAATCTAGATATATCATGAAAAGATTTGTTCTAGATGAACCATCGACTGCATTAAAGATTTTTGTTGGTGGCAATAGAGTATCTGGTTCAGACATTAAAACTTATTATCGATTGCAAAAAGTCGGCGATAATACTCCATTCGAAAAACAACTCTGGACCGAGGCAACTTTAGATAAAGAAGTTCCTGCATCACCAGATGCTTACACATTCAGAGACTATGAATATACAATAAATAATCTTGACAAATTTATTGCAGTACAAGTGAAGATTGTAATGCTTGGAGATGATACTGCTAATCCTCCGAGACTTAAGGATGTTAGAGTTATAGCACTGGATCTGTAATGCACAGACTTAAAGTAAGAGATCATACAGCACTTGTGCGTGATACGCGCACGGGTGCAATTATAAATACAGACAGTGAAACTAGATTGGCTTATCGAAACAAATTTAAAGTTGCAAAAGAAAAACAGGAGGAAGTACAATCACTGAAAGAACAAGTTGCTGAACTGAAAAAGGACATATCTGAAATTAAAAAGATGCTGTTTTCGATTTCCACAAATTTCACAAGATATTAGCCACATATAAATACTTAATATCAAAAGGAGTAATTAAAGGTGGCAGAAAGTACAAAACAACTTGCATCCGATGTGCTTGATCGAATTGATATGAATACACAAAATATCATATCAATAGTTAGTGACACACACACAACGGTAGAGAAGCACGGTGAAATACTGAACACAATCGCAGAAACACAAAAAAAATATATGGGGGCGATTGCCAAGAATACCAAACATGTTGCAATGAATCTCAGAGAGTACAATAAAAATAATCAAAAAATGGTTTCGTTATTGTCTGGCAAAAAACAAGTTCCTCTCTCGGTCTTTCTGGTAATTCTTGCTTCAATAAGTATTTTTACAATCATGATGTTCGCAGCATTTACTCACTATCAATTAGTTATCGATGAAGGTTCAGCACAAATAACACATAATCAAACGGCGAAATAATGAGTTTACCAACAACAAGAGAATCTTTGAAACAATATTGTCTTCGAGCACTGGGGGAACCAGTTATACAAGTAAATGTTGATGTCAAACAGCTTGAAGATCGTATTGATGAAGCTCTTGAGTATTTCAAAGAATATCATTTTGATGGTGTAGAAAAGCTCTACTACAGTCATGCTATTACAGCAACAGATATTACAAATAAGTATATTGATCTTCCAGATTCGATCATCAGCGTTTCAAACATAATGCGAGTTGGTAACAATGCATACAATATGTTTGACATCAAATATCAGTTTTCTTTGCAGTATACAGCAAATCTGAGAAATCTGGATATGATTACCTATGATATGTTGCAACGACACTTACAGCTGATCGAAGAAATTTTTCAACCAATGCCATTCATTCGATTCAACAGAATTCAAAACAGACTCTATGTTGATACAAATTGGAGTGAAGTCTCTGAGGGTGATTATTATGTTGTGCAATGTCAAGGAGCATTAGATCCCGCGACCTGGCCCGGAGTTTATGGCAACAGGTGGCTTAGAAAATATCTTATTGAGTTGATTCGTCGTCAGTGGGGCGAGAATTTAAGTAAGTTTGACGGCATAGAATTGCCGGGTGGAATTAAATTAGATGGTGGTAAAATAAAAGATCTCGCTGATAGAAACTTAAAAGAACTTGAAGAACAAATTAGACGGGAGTTTCAAGAACCCGTGGACTTCATTGTAGGTTAACATTTTTAATATTTTGAGGTTTTACAATGTTCATTGAAGAAAAACATGTTGTTGCAACAATTGTTTTGTACTTTACAATAGTAAGCGTTCTATTCTTCTAGAAACTATAAATAAGTATAGCATCTTATCTTTAGTTTACAGTAGGACTATACGTGGTATCTTCACCATACTTCAATCATATAAACAGAAAGTCCGAGCAAGATCTAATCGATAGTCTTGTAACAGAAGCAATACAAATCAAAGGACTTGATGTTTACTATATTCCTAGAATTCTTGTCAAAGAAGATTTAATACTCGGCGAAGATGTTCTAAATCGTTTTGAACAAAAATATCAACTGGAGATGTGGGTCAAGACTTATGATGGATTCAAAGGAGAGGGATCTTTCATAAAGAAATTTGGACTTGAGATTCGAGATCAGGCAACAATCGTGATGTCAGTTACAAGATTCAACACAGTTCTCGGCGATGACTATGAGCGACCGAGAGAGGGCGATTTAATATTCTTCCCTCTTACCAATACACTATTTGAAATCAAATACGTAACAAAAGAAACTCCTTTCTATCAATTGGGCAGATGTTCTATGTTTGAATGTACTATAGAACTATTTGAATATACACATCAAGAATTTAATACTGGAGTTCCCGAAATTGACAGTCTCGAAGAAGAGAATACATATGTTGTTAGAATGAACATGAGAGGAGGTGCTGGATTAAACTACACAGTCGGTGAATATGTCTATCAGGGATCTTCTCTTGCAGAAGCAACATCATCGGGCACAGTTGTATCGTATGATTCAATTAATAAAATATTGATTCTGAAAAATATAGTCGGCACATTCGCTACTGCAACAAATATTATCGGTGACACAAGCGGCGCTAATGCACAACTGTATTCATACGATGATAATGAATTTCCCAACGATCCGGCTGCCAATAATAAAGAAATTCACGATAATTCCGAATCTGGTGATACTGAAGTCTTCAACACAAATAATCCTTTTGGAGAAGCATAAGTGTTAACCAACGATCATTTTTATCATCGAACTTTGTATAAACTTGTCAATGCAATCGGCAGTTTATTTGATGACATCTATATAACCAGAACAAATTCCAGCAATCAGGAAGTACAGAGAATAAAAGTTCCTATCACATATGGACCAAAAGAGAAATGGTTAGTCAGACTGCAACAAGATCCAGAACTTCTTAAAGAGAAATCAATAATACTACCGAGAATGGGATTTGAGATGACCACTGTTAATCCAGATCCAGAAAGACAGTTTAATAAAACACATCGAAGAACATTTCAATCTAGCGTCACAACTAGATACTATCAATACAATCCAACACCATGGAACGTACATTTTACTTTATTTGTTCTTACAAAAACAGTCGAGGATGGTAATCAAATAGTAGAACAAATATTACCATTCTTTCACAGAGCATGGACAGTAACAATTAATGCTATTCCGGAAATGAATCTAAAAGATGATGTTCCGATTATTCTCGATTCAATCACACAAGAAGATACATATGATGGTGGATTCGAACAGCGTAGAGTTGTCACTTGGAATTTGAACTTCATTTCTAGAATTAATTTCTATGGACCAATAACAGATCAAAGCATCATTCGCAAAGTTATGGTCGATTTTCATATTCCGCCCGGTGCTACACCAATAACTTCTGAAGAAATACAAAGTACACCTAGAATAGCAAGAGTACAAGTTGAACCCGATCCAATAGATGCTGAACCAGAAGATGACTACGGATATACTGAAACTCTTACTGAATATGATGATGGTAAAAAGTTTGATCCTGTGTTGGGTATAGATGTTCCTGTAGCAGGAAATACTGTACTCATTTCTCCATCTAGACTTGCAACATATAGACATAGAATCACAATAGATTCGGAGTAACATGAAATCATTCTCTCAGTACATAACAGAAGCAACAGCAGAGAGAGATCAGTCATTTCTAGATGAAGCTGAATTCGTATTTCAAAAAGTTGTGGAAGATTTATATAAACATCAACTCAAAAATTATTTTTCTGATGAAATCGAGGGGGTCAGACGATATGCTACAGATCTCGGAACAGCTACAGAAAATAAACTATATGATAATGTATACCTAGTATTTGCACCAACTGCAAAAGACAAGAGGGGAATATTTGTAAAAATAAAAGGTACAGACAAAAAAACAATCGCATTGTTTTGTCTAGAGAAGAAAGATTTTGCAACAGACAATCCTGTTTGGTCTGCAATGTCCACGCAATATGCACATTTGAGAGTAACATTTATTCATGAGTTCATTCATTATCTAGATTCAACGAGAATTGGCGATCAAAGATGGTCAGCAATCACTAAAGCTGCAAATGTATTTTCAGGAAAAATCAATCCTAGAACTTACTATAATCAACCATTGGAATTCAATGCTTTTTATCAACAAGGAATATCTCGTATAGAAGGCACAATCAAACTGCTATTCTCAGACTTCGGCGAAGATCCGAAAGATACTATAAAGAAAATTGAGACTACATATAAGCCATTATTCACAACTAATTTCAATGATTTTTATAAATTCTCTATAGAGAATAATGTATTTCAAAAAGACTTCATTCAAAATCTAACAGATAAAAATAAGAAAAAATTAATGTCAAGATACTACGGACTGTTCAAAGACATGATACAGCCCAAATTAAATAAATTGAAATTGATGGCAGATCAGTATGAGCGACAGCACGAATAACTTAGAACGAATTCTTGAGATAGTAAAAGAGAAAAATTTTAATGTTCAAGAAACACAATTGACAGCAGATGAAACTTTACCCCAAGTAAAGACTTCTTCATATATTCCCGAAAAAAGAGAAGTCAAATCTGTAAATGCAAGTGAAGATACAAAAACAGACTATGAATTTGTTCGTGAAAATCTACATAATATAATAGATAAAGGTACAAAAGCACTCGATCTAATTATCAGTATAGCAGATCAATCAGAAAAAGCTTTTGCATTTGACACAGTAGCCACTGTATTAAAAACTCTTGTAGATACCAATAAAGAGCTGGTTAATTTACATAAAACTATGTCAAATATTGAATCTGGTGGAGAAAAAAAATCTCCCGGAACAACCAACATAGAAAAAGCAGTATTTGTTGGCAGCACAGCTGAGTTAAATGATCTGATAAAAAAGAAAAAAGAAGATGAAATGTTCTAATGATTCGACAAGTTCTCAATTACCTCAATAATAAAAATCTTAAAGCTTCTGGTGTGCAAGTTCAATATACACCAGAACAAGCAGAGGAATATCTAAAATGCTATGATGATCCAAAGTATTTTATTCAGAAATTTGTTAAAATTGTTCATGTAGATCGCGGCATTATACCATTCGAAATGTTTGAATGGCAAAAAGAGTATACTGATTTAATCCATGAAAATAGATTTACAATCGCGAGGGTTGCTAGACAATCTGGTAAATCGATAGCTGTTATATCATATCTTTTGTGGTTAATTCTTTTTAGAGATCATCAATCCGTTGCGATTCTTGCAAATAAAGCACAGACTGCCAGAAAATTATTATCACTTCTAAAACAGTCATATGAGCATCTTCCGAAGTGGCTTCAACAAGGAGTAGTTGAATGGAACAAAAGTTCAATAGAATTGGAGAATGGTTCAACTTGTATTGCTAACTCAACATCATCAACAGCTGCTCGTGGTGGAACGTTTTCGTGCATCATAGAGGATTCTGAAGTCACCGTCAAAAACAAGAAGACTGGAAAGATAGAAAGAATAACAATAGGCGAATTAAAACAGAGACTTATCAACACAAAAGTAAATTCTTCTAAATAGAGATTAGAAGAATTGAAATATGATAGTAACTAACAATAAATATTACAAATTATACTACAGATTGATTGAACATTTTGGGAAAACCACTCGATTCGTCGATTCTGAATATCATCACATAATACCAAGATGTTGTTCCGGAACAGATGATCCGTCGAATTTGATTTATATTCCTATTCGAGTACACTTTATATGTCATCTGTTGTTGCCCAAATTTACACATGGTAAACAAAAATATCTTCTACAACACGCCACTTGGCGCATGATGAAAGGTAGACAAAAAACAAAACTCAGAATTACATCGAGAATATATGAAATCGTTAGAAAAGAATACAGAAAAGCAAGATCTGAGATAATGAAGAATAGAATTGTTTCCGATGAAACTCGCAAAAAGTTGAGTGCAATAAACAGAGGTCGAATTCAATCAGAAGAAACTAGAAAAAAAATATCTAAAGCAAATAAAGGAAAACTGATCGGATTCAAACGTTCTAAAGAATTCTGTGAAAAAATATCTAAGAGTCTATTGGGACATAAAAAGACCACAGATTGGATAAATAAAATAAACAAAAATCCAGTTAAAATTGCAAAGACAGCAGATAAACACAGAGGAATGAAAAGAAGTAAGATTTCCAAAGAACGTATGTCATTGGCAAAACTCGGAAAAACTCCATTCAATTTCGGTAAAAAATATTATTATAATCCAGAAACACACGAAAAAATTCTATGTTTTCCGGGTCAAGAAACAAAAGGATTTATTAACGGCATAGAAAAGAGTAAAAATAAATCTCATGGAATTTTGGGAGGAAAATTTTACTATAATAACAAATTGGATAAAGAAATTTGTTTACATGCAAACGAGATGCCGCCCGAAGGATATATAAGAGGAAGAAGACGATGGATCAAGAAATAAACAATTTCTTCGAAAACTCCGACTATGAAATTCTAACAAACGAGGGATTCAAAGATTTTGCGGGATTAAGAGAAACACTATCAGATCATCTTGCAATAGTTGAATTAAATGATGGAAAGAGAATCGGATGTACAAGAGATCATAGATTCATAACAAATGATAATAAAAAAATAAGAGCAGATAAGCTAACAAAAACAGATGATGTAATTATCCACAATTCCAAATCAACGACGATTAGAAAATATACAGAATTTAATACACCATGTCTAGTATATGATCTCTGTGAAGTTGAGGATACTCACAGTTTTTTTGCGAATGATATTCTCATCTCCAATTGCTTGTTGCTTGACGAATTTGCTTTCGTACAAGAAAATATAGCAGAAGAATTTTTCACATCTGTTTATCCTACGATATCTTCTGGTAAGAGAACTAAAGTTGTTATGGTTTCTACTCCAAACGGTATGAACTTGTTTCATCGTTTCTGGATAGATGCTGAAGAGGGAAGAAATACATATAAAACATATCAAGCAACTTGGAGATGTAGACCCGACAGGGATGATGCGTGGGCAAAAGAAACTTTATCCAATATTGGTGAAAGACAGTTTAGTCAAGAATTTGAGGTTGCATTTCTCGGATCTCAAGATACACTCATCTCTGGAACAAAACTTTCACAGTTAACTTTTCGTAGTCCAATACTTTCTAAAGAGAATTTGAACATTTACAAATATCCAGAATACGGTCACAGATATATGATGTCTGTTGACTGCGGCAAAGGAAAAGAACAAGACTATTCTACTTTTACCCTAATTGACATTACACAATTTCCGTACGAGGTTGTTGCTGTATATCGAAGTAATAAAATATCACCAATTTTGTACCCAGAAATTATCCGAAACTGTGCTATTCAGTATAATGAAGCATTTGTTCTAATTGAAGTAAATGATATCGGTTCACAAATTGCACTAACACTTCATAGAGAACTTGAATATGAAAATTTGCTGACAACAACGACACAGAAAGCAAAACAACTATTACGCATAGGAGCTGGATATTCAAACAAACACAACATGGGGGTTATCACTTCAAAATCTGTGAAGGCAATAGGATGTTCAAACTTAAAAAGTATCATCGAAGGAAATCAATTGATTATCAATGATCATCAAATTCTTTCAGAATTAACAACATTTATTGCAAAGAAAAATAGTTTTGAAGCTGATGAAGGACATCACGATGATCTTGTCATGAATTTAGTACTATTCAGTTGGGCATATCATCAAGAAGCTTTCAAAGATCTAACTGACTTAAATCTCAAAGAAAAATTGTTAGAACTAAAAAGAGAGCGAGAAGAAGAAGATGAGAGACTTCTATTCGGATTCTTTTCTGACGGTTCTGAAGATGATGAAGTGGAAACATTTGTACAAGACGGCGCAGTCTGGGAAGTTGTCGGAGATGTCCCGGCTAACGAAGAATCTGAATAAATAAGAGAATTCTCTAAAATAGTGATTTTCATAAATATTAATAGCACTATAGCTACAAGTTTTAATATAAGGAGATATATCGATGGCTTTTCTTGTTTCACCCGGCGTTAATGTCTCGGAAGTAGATCTCACAACTGTAATACCTGCTGTATCCACATCAAACGGTGGACTCGTTGGTCAGTTTGCTTGGGGACCCTGCAACGTCATACAACTCATTAATTCAGAATCAGATTTGGTAAATCTTTACGGCAAGCCAAATGATGATACGTATCCATACTTCATGACAGCTGCCAGCTTTTTAGCCTATGCTAAAAATCTTAATGTTGTTCGTGTTGTTAATGAATCTACTGCAAAAAATGCTTCATCTAGCGGCACAACAGTTTTAGTACAGAACGATCAAGTTTACGATGCCGGAACAGTCGCTATGACGTCATGCGGCGATTGGATTGCAAGATATCCCGGCACACTAGGAAACAGCATTCGAGTTTCGATTTGTCCAAGTGCCAGTGCATGGCAATCTAGTATTACTGGCGTACAAGCTGGTGGAACTTCAATTACATGTTCTGGTCCCGCTGCTGTTACAACATGGGCTCCTGGTTCATGGGTAACAATTGTTTCTGGTGGCGCAATTACGGGCGAATCAAGGCAAATTAATACTGTTGCAAGTCCAACACAAGCAACACTCGTTTCTGCATTTTCACAGAGTATTACAAGCGCACATGTTGCTCAAGTAAACTGGCAATATTATCAATATTTCACCGGAGCTCCGGGAAGTTCTGTGCAAGCCGCAGCCAATTCTTGTACAAATGATGAAATGCATATTATCGTTGTTGACAAGACTGGCAAAATCACCGGAACACAAGACTATGTTCTTGAGAAATATGCCTTCGTCTCTAAAGCAACAGATGCTAAGACAGATTCGGGCGAAACAAATTTCTATAAGAATATAATTAATGATCAGTCACTCTGGATCAGATGGGCTAATATTCCTACTGGTGGCACAAACTGGAACATTCCATTTAGTGCTACTACGTTCACGCATGTTGCACTGCCAATTATAACGGGTGCTTCGATCACTTCTTGTCTGAGTGCTGGTGTTGACGGATACGGCTCAACAACTGGCTCAGCTGCTAATGCAGATCTTGCTAGAGGTTGGTTGAAATTTGCCAACGCCGCTGAAGTTGATGTTTCAATTCTTATGACATCAAATGCAAATGCTACTGTTATTAACTATGTCAATGATAATATAGCTACTGTTAGAAAAGACTGTGTTGTTACGTGTTCACCAGCAAAAACTGATGTACTAAATGCTTATCCAAATGAAACTGCAAATTGTGTAACTTTCAGAAATACACTTTCTGTTAGTTCTTATTTGATTGTTGATAGTGGTTGGAAGCAAATGTATGATAGATATAATGATGTTTATCGCTGGACTCCTCTCAACGGAGACATTGCTGGATTAATGGCGCGTACTGATTATGATAGAGATGCTTGGTGGAGTCCCGCCGGATTAAACCGCGGTTCAATCAAGAATGCAGTTAAGTTGGCTTGGAATCCTAATCAGTCTCAGAGAGACACACTGTATGTTAATTCAGTGAATCCTGTTGTGCAATTTCCTGGTCAGGGTATTGTTCTGTGGGGAGATAAAACAAACCTCACAAAACCAAGTGCGTTTGATCGAATTAATGTCCGCAGATTGTTCATAGTTCTTGAGAAAGCTATAGCAACCGCTGCTAAGTATAGTCTCTTTGAATTTAATGACGAATTCACTAGAAATGCTTTCAGAAATATGGTTGAACCATTCCTGCGAGATGTCCAGGGTAGACGTGGTATATATGACTTCAGAGTAGTTTGTGATGAAACAAATAATACAGCTGAAGTTATTGATAGAAATGAATTCAGGGGCGACATATATATCAAACCCGCGAGATCAATTAATTATATCCAGCTTAATTTCGTGGCAGTTAGGTCCGGGGTGGCATTTGAAGAGATAGTTGGTAGTTTCTAATAACTATTGACTTATTTTAAAAAATAAAATATAATAGGGAGTATTGATTTTTTGCTCCCTATTTTTTTGACTGAATTTTAAAATTAATGGAACGTAACGACTTAATACAAGAGATCAAAAAAACATTACTTAATAAAAATAATAAAATAACACCGTGGCACAATAGAAAGAAAGAGTACGCAACTCTCAAAAATGAAATCATTTTACACACATCTTTTCTAGAAAAAGATCGAGATCTAATAGAAAGAATTCATTGTCTGTTAAACAATATAACAGAATTGCCAATGTGCCCTGTGTGTAAAAAAACGCCACTAACATATTACAGATCTTTGAACAATTATTCGAGAACGTGTTCACAAAAATGTGTATTACCAGAGACATTTCAAATTAGAAAAGAAACAACAATTAATAATGGCAATTTACTCATAGGAAGTAAAGAATTTATAGAAAAATCTAAAATTACCAAAAAAGAAAGATATAACAATGAAAGTTATTGCAATTCTGAAAAAGCAAAAATAACATGCTTAACAAGATATGGAGTTGACAATCCAGCAAAAAGTGAGGCAGTGAAAAAAAAGATTTCTCAAAATACAAAGAACAGTAAGAAATTGAGAAATATTTACGGAGAGGATATATATTCTCTTCTGAATAATCCAGATATATTAGAACAATTGAATTCTAAGTCAAGTATTAGAGAGATCTCAAAAAAGACTGGTATAAAATATACAACTCTATGGTCTAAATTCTACAAAAAACTTAAACTTAAATATCACAATTCTGGATTTGAAAACGAGGTTGCAGAGTTTATAGAAAAATATATTGATATTAAACGAAGAGATAGATCTTTAGGATTTGAAATAGATATACTTATCGAAAAAAAGAATTTAGCAATTGAATGCAATGGTATATACTGGCATTCATATGATAATTTCGAAACTTCTGCTCAAAAAAATAAACATTTAACCAGAAGTAAAAAATGTCAGGATAATAATTTGTTTCTTCTTCATATTTTTGAACACGAATGGGAAAACAAAAAAGAAATTGTCAAATCTATCATTCTCAATAAAATAGGAGTATATCACACAAAATATTTTGCCAGAAAGTTACAGCTACGAGAAGTAACAACAAAAGAAGCTAATCTTTTTTATGAAGACAATCATATACAGGGAGGCTCATCGAATATTGGAAAATCACTGGGATTATTTAATAATAATGAGTTAGTTCAATGCATGTCGATAGGAAAATCGAGATTCAATAAAAATGATATTGAATTAACTAGAATGTGTAATAAAATCAACACGATTGTTGTTGGTGGAAACGAAAGACTATTTGCTTATTTTATTCGAACCCAAGATTATAAAAAACTAATATCATACTGCGATATTTCTAAATTCTCAGGAAAATCTTATCTAAAGATGGGATTCTCTTATGTGGGCGATACAAAACCAAATTATGTTTGGTGTAAACATCTTAATACGTTATCTAGATATCAAACTCAAAAACATAAGCTCAAAGATTTTCTAATGAAATTTGATAATTCTCTATCTGAAGCTGAAAATATGTTTGCTAACAAATATCGAAGACTCTGGAACTGTGGTAATAAGAAATTCATCTGGACATCTCAAGTAATCTGAATCCCACATAGATTCTCCTATTCATAAATAGAATAGTTGCATAAATAATTGTAACTGCTTCAATTTATAAGTTAGGAGACAATAGATGGAATTTTCAATAGACACAATTCGCGCCAAGCTTGTGGGTGGCGGCGCTAGACCTACTCTTTTCAGTGTACAGTTAAACAGCCCATTTGATACAAATCTTGGAATCAATAGTCCATTCATGTGTAAAGCTTCTTCTTTACCAGCATCTACTATAGGTGAATTCAACATTCCTTATATGGGTAGAATGCTTAAAGTTGCAGGTGACAGAAGCTACGGAGATTGGGTTGTAACAATAATCAACGATGAAGATTTTGCAATTCGCGCTGCTCTGGAGCGATGGTCAAATGCCATTCAAGGACCAGTTTCTAATCTCAGGAATTCCGGTGCATCATCTGAGATATCTTCGTATAAAGCTGATGCAACTATTACACAATATGACAAGACGGGCGCAGCAATTTATCAATATACTTTTCATGGATTATTCCCTAAGAGTATTGGTGAAATCGAATTAACCTGGGATACACCAGATACAATAGAAACATTCCAGACTACATTCGCATACGATTATTTCACAAGAACTCTTTAATCGGAGTAATATATAATGGCTTTTTGGCATAGACTCTTTGGGTATATTATACCTAAAAAAGAGAAAGAAAATTTAGTTTCATTTGTACCCAAAACTCATGACGATGGCTCAGTCATTGTCGAAGGTTCTAGTGCTTATGGTACATATATTGATATCGATGGCACGGCTCGAAATGAATTCGAACTTATTACCAGATATCGAGAAATGTCATTGCAGCCAGAATGCGATTCTGCAATTGATGATATTGTAAATGAAGCAATTATAGGCGACAAAAATAATCAGCCAGTATCTCTCAATTTAGAAAGTGTAGAATTATCCGATGAAATTAAAAATCAAATTCAAAATGAATTTGAGACATGTCTTAAATTAATGAACTTCGGAAATTTTGCATATGATATCTTTCGTCGTTGGTACATCGATGGTCGTTACATATATCATGCAATTATTGATAATGAACATCCCGACAAAGGAATATTAGAATTAAGATATATTGATCCTCGCCAAATAAAGAAATTCACTGAAGTTGAAAGAAAACGTGATAATGAAACTGGCATAGAAGTATTCGAAGAAGCGGGTGAATATTTCATATACAATGAGCGAGGAATTGTTGGCAATGTTTCTAATAATGGGAGTACAATCGAGACTGGAATTAAAATCAGTCCAGATGTTATAATTTATTCTCACTCAGGAATCATCGATACATATTCGAAAATGGTTTTATCTAATCTGCAAAAAGCTTATAAAGCTTGGAATCAACTACGCATGATTGAAGATGCAGTGGTTATTTACAGATTAACTAGGGCACCCGAAAGACGAGCATTTTATATTGATATCGGCACAATGCCAAAATCAAAGGCTGAACAATATCTTGAAAATATAAAGAACAAATTCAAGAATAAAGTTACATATGATGTGACAACAGGCGAAGTCAGAAATGACAAGCGATATATGACGATGACTGAAGACTTCTGGTTACCAAGATCTGATGGTAGAGAAAGTACAAAGATTGATACTATTCCGGGCGGTCAGAATCTTGGAGAAATACAAGACGTTGAATATTTTCAGAGAAAATTATATCGCGCATTGAACGTTCCTCTTTCAAGAATGCAAAATGATTCTATGTTTACGTTTGGCAAAGGATCATCCATCACAAGAGATGAACTGAAATTTGCCAAATTTATTGGTAGACTTCGCTCTAAATTTAATATGCTTTTTGATGAACTTCTTTCAAGACAACTAATTCTGAAAAAAGTTTTGACAAAGGATGAGTGGGAAAATGTTAAGGAAAATATCTATTATCAATATATTTCAGATTCATTCTATGAAGAACTGAAAGAATCGGAAATGATTCGAGATCGAGTAGATTTAGCTAAAGAATTAAACGATTTTGTTCCTAAATACTACTCAGAAAATTATATACGAAAGAACATTCTGAAACTTTCTGATGAAGATATTGAAACTATTCAACAAGATAATATAGAAATTACTCAAGGTTCTCAGACAGAATCTCCAGAATCACAGTCATATATTGACAATTCGAGTAAATATGAACAAGAGACTGACTGGGAACAAGAAAAAATTCCAGGTGAGAAATATGAGAATGAACCAGAGAAGTGGGAACACGAAGATTCTCAAAAATTTTATCAAGAAGAGGAGAATTAAAAATGTCAGTTGAAACATTTGGTATAGGAGATGGTACAGGACCAAAAAAAGTATCTACTCCCAGTCTAACAACATTTCCCAACGCAAAAATTTTAATTAATACAAGCGTTCCGGCTGAAACTGGAAAATCTGGAAAGGGAGGCGGATACGTTCCGAATTCATAATATGTCAACAGAAAGTTTTGGAATTGGACACGGTAAAGCATCTGGAATTATAATCACACACATTCCAGCTGAAGAGAAAAAAGAAGAAACTAAAATTGAATCCATAAGTGATAACAAAAAGAAAAGGAAACAAAATGACAAAGAACGAGAAGCTGATCAATCAAATTAAAGACAGAAACGCAAAAGCAATAACTCAAACTGCTGCGTCAATTCTGAAGGAAAAAATAATCAAAGCTATTTCAGAAAAAAAACTTCAGATTTCTAGAAATTTGTTTGGGAAATAAATACTTAAGATGAGTATACTAAGATCGTTTAAACAAAATTTATGTGAGGATGTTTTTACCGACATTCAAAAAATTGTTAACGATCATCAAAGTAAAAAAATTAAATTCTCAGATGGTTATCTTGAAGTTGACGGTGTTACAGCAAATATGCTGCTAACTGTATATAAAGCACTTAAAAACGAGAGTAGTCAGTTAAAATTCAAAGAAATGTTAAATAAGTCCATCGCAAGTTTTATGAAACTAGTAGATTTTGGATGGAAACAAGTAAAATAAGGATAATTTCAAATGGCATTCACTGTTAGACTTCAAAAATTAGTAGAAACTCAAAAAAGACTTGTAATAAAACTTGTTGGTATCGCAAACGGCGCCGAGGACGAAACAAACGTTCTCAAACTGGATGCATCTACAACAAATGCAAGTAGCACTTGTTTAGCTACCAGAACTATAGCATCAGTCACAAATGCTGCATCTGCTTTGCAAATAACTAAAATCTGGGCAAATGTTTCAACTTACTTTCTAACCTCGGCCAGAGTCCAATTAAAGTGGGCAGGATCAGTATCAACAGACACAACAGGAATTATAGCAACATTTGGTGCCGGAACATCTTTACTAGATTTATCCGAAATGGGCGGTGCTCTAATAAATGACACCAGTGTAACAGGATCAATTACAGCTGTTCCCGGATTGATGGTGTCAACAACTGGCTTTGTAGCTCAGATGGCATACACTCTTATTGTGGAAATGCGTAAAAATGGATTCTCAGTAACAACTCTTGGCTATGTTCCTGGTGGTAGTGGTCAAGGTGCTTCTGAATGGGGACCATCTGATTTTGGACAAGATCCAGTGGGGGGAGAATTTTAAATGAAACTAATAACAGAAGTAGTAGAGAAAATTAAAGTTATAAAGGAACAAGCTGAGGGCGGTAGTAAAAATTACTATATCACCGGTGTGTTCATGCAAGCTGAACAGCCAAATAAAAACGAACGTATATATCCTATCTCAATCTTACAGAGAGAAGTTAAAAGATATACAGATGAGTATATTCTAAAAAATCGAGCATTTGGTGAGCTAGGACATCCAGAAGGACCAATCATTAATCTCGAAAGAGTTTCACATATGATAAAAGAACTTTATCAAGATGGAAATAATTTCATCGGTAAAGCAAAAATACTTGATACACCATACGGTAAAATAGTTAAAAATTTAATTGACGAGGGCGCAAGTTTGGGTGTCTCGTCTCGTGGTGTAGGTTCTTTAATAGAAAGAGGTAATTTGAGTGAGGTACAAGAAGATTTCTATTTAGCTAGTGCTGCTGATATTGTTGCAGATCCATCTGCGCCAGCAGCATTTGTGCAAGGAATTCAAGAGAATAAAGAATGGATTTTTGAAAATGGAATTCTTAAAGCAAGAGAGATAGAAAACTATAAGAAAGAATTACAGAATAAGAAGTTGAAAAAATTAGAAGAAATTGCCATTAGACAATTTACTGATTTGATTTCGAAACTGTAACTGAAAGTAATTATTGTTATAAATAAATTCATAACAGTTTGTTTAGCTAAACAAAACGCAAGGAGATTTCAATGAAAAAGAAAACTAGTAAATTGTATCGATTCATCACAGAGGGCGCTGACCTCGAAGATGATGAGAAACTTGATGTCGTTCCCGGTCTTGATGAAGAGGACGAGGAAAAGAAAGACGAAGATAATGTTACCGAAGAAGATGATTCTGAAGAAGACAAAGAAGAAGTCACTGAGGAAGATGAGTCTGAGAAAGATTCAGAAGAAGTCGCAGAAGAAGATGATTCTGAAAAAGACAAAGAAGAAGTCACTGAGGAAGACGTTGTAAATAAAGGCAACGAAGAAGGCGACATCGAGACACAAAACAAAGCTTTCACAGCTGTCGTGGACGATAAGCTCACTGAAGAAGATGATTCTGAAGAAGACAAAGAAGAAGTCACCGAGGAAGGTGAGAATCCTGAAGACAAAGAAGAAGTCACCGAGGAAGGTGAACTTGATCAGGAGAATCCTAAGGGAGATATAGCTTCCAAGCTTGGACCAAATCAGAACAAAGAAGTTTCTGAAGAGGAAGAAGAGGAAGAGGGCGATGAAGATCTTGAAGAAGAGTCTGCTGAAGATCTTGAAAAGAAAACAGATGCCGAGATCGAGAAGATTGATGTCAAAGAAGACATTCGCGCACTCTTTGTAGGAAAGAAACTTTCGAACTCATTCCAGAAAAAAGCTAAAACAGTTTTCGAAGCGGCAATCAAAAAGAACGTAAGAAAAATTGTCAAGAAGCTTCAGGAAAATTATAATCAGAATATTGCGAAAATCGACAAAAAACTGACCAAAAAGTTTGCCAAAGACGCAGATAAGTATCTAACTTATGTTGCTGAAAATTGGATGAAAGAAAACAAGCTTGCGGTCGAAAGAGGAATTCGCACCGAAATTACTGAAGAGTTTATTTCTGCTTTCAAAACCCTTTGCGAACAGCACAACATTAATCTGCCCGAAAGCAAATTCGATGTTGCCGATAAGTTAGCTAAGAAGCTTGAGAAGACTGAATCTCAGTTGAATGAAGCTCTTAACACAAATATTAAGCTGTACAAACAGCTTAATGTGAACAAGAGAAAAGAAATTGTACGTCAATTCTCAAAAGGACTGACTGCTACACAATCTGAAAAGCTTGCTGCTCTTGCGGAAGGAGTTGTGTTCAAAAATACAGAACATTTTACAAATTCCGTGAAGGTTTTGAAAGAAAGTTATTTCCCCAATACAGTTAAAGCTGGTAAAGGAGAAACTCTTGTTGAGGGTGGTTTGAATGTTCCTCAGTCTGGCAACAAAACAGATGTGGACGTTTATGCTAACTATCTTGAAAAAACAGTAAAAAATTAATTGTTTATAAATAAGTTTATAGGTTTACAAAGGAGACAACAAATGTATCTGAACGAACAAATGGAAACCAAATGGAAGAGAGTGCTTGATAATAGCGCACTTCCCAAGATTTCTGATAATTATCGCAGGGCCGTAACTGCTCAGTTACTTGAGAATCAAGAAAGAGATATTAGAGAACAAGCTAGACTTCTGAATGAAGCTGCTCCAACTAATAGTGCTAACTTAGGTTCAACAGGAACAATCGGTTCTTACGATCCCATTCTTATTGCGTTAGTGCGCAGAGCGATGCCGAATCTTATCGCGTTTGATGTTTGCGGCGTGCAGCCCATGACTGGTCCTACTGGTCTTATCTTTGCCATGAAGAGTCGCTACACTTCGCCTTCTTACACATCCGGTTCTACTTCTGCACAGGGCGCCGAAGCACTGTTTAACGAAGCTGAGACTCAGTTTGGTGGAACAGGAACACAGTACGGAACATCTCCGGCACGTACAGCTGGTGTAACAGCCAACTATTACAGAGCTGGATATGGAATTGACACTGTGACTGGTGAGTCCGCTGCTATTGCTCAGATGGCACTGTCAATCGACAAGGTTACAGTGACAGCTAAGACAAGACAGCTGAAATCTGAATACTCAATCGAACTGCAACAGGATCTTAAGGCTGTTCATGGTCTTGATGCTGAAGCTGAGTTAAGCAATATTCTTTCAACAGAAATTCTTGCTGAGATTAACCGCGAAGTCATTCGTACAATCTGCAATAACGCTCTTGCTGGCGCTGAAGTTGATACTACAACAGCTGGCATTTTTGATCTTGACGTTGACAGCAACGGTCGTTGGTCAGTCGAGCGTTTCAAGGGTCTGATGTATCAGATCGAGCGCGATGCTAACAGTATTGCGGTGAGCACACGTAGGGGACGTGGTAATGTTATCATTACTTCTTCTGATGTTGCTTCTGCTCTTTCGATAGCTGGACTTCTTGATTGTGGTTCTGCTCTTAAAGATAATCTAACAGTTGATGCTTCTGGCAACACATATGCTGGCGTTCTTAATGGTCGCTTCAAAGTGTATATTGATCCATATGCCCCTGTTACTGGAAACAGCGATAATAGTCAGTATTATTGTGTTGGTTATAAAGGCGCATCCCCGTTTGATGCCGGTTTATTCTATTGTCCTTACGTTCCTCTCCAGATGGTTCGTGCAGTAGATCCTGACACATTCCAGCCGAAGATTGCCTTCAAGACTCGTTACGGTCTTGTTGCTAATCCTTTTGCGATTGCTGATCAGAGTAACCAAAGTTCACTGTATGGTGCACTGACGTTTAATACAAACAAGTATTATCGTCTCACTAGCGTCCAACATTTAATGTAGTAAATTCAATAGGTTACATTAAATAGGTTATAAGGGAAGCTGAAAATGCTTCCCTTTTTTATTGACATATATAAACGCATATTGTATCATATATAAAATAAAAAATGAGAAAATCTAAAGATTATTATAATCAGTTTAATAAACATTTCTTTGAACAGAAACTCATTACAGAAAATAAACCAATAAATCATCTCTGTAAAGAATTTTGTATTACGAAAGAATTTGTAAGAAAAAAATGTAGAGAATTTAATGTGTCTACAACACAACATGCTCTATTAACAAAAAACGTTACAAAAGAAGATCTTACTCGACTTCATTTCGAAGAGAAAAAAACAAAAAAACAAATTGCACAAATCTATAATGCAAGTAAAAGAACAGTCAGTCAGTGGTTTAGAAAATATCACATAACAGGACAAGATAATAGAAAAGAACAAAATAAAATAAAAAGATTACATACTATCACTGAAAATCAATTAGCTAACGACTATATTGTAAATGGATTATTAAAACACGAAATTCAAAAAAAATATGGTATTGGACAAGAATATTTAAACGATTTTTTTGCAAAATACAAAATACCACTAATTCATTCCAGGAGCACTTCATCTGGAGAATGTGAGTTATCTGACTGGATAACAAGTCTTGGAAGTCAGGTCATAAAAAATGACAAAAAAATAATAGCTCCGCAAGAATTAGATATAGTCATATTAAACAAAAATCTTGCAATTGAGTACAACGGAATATATTATCACAACTCAAGATCAATTGATAAGAATTATCATCTGAATAAAACAAAAAAATGTGAAGAAAAAAACATTCAACTCATTCATATATTTGACTCTGAGTGGCTGAATAAAAAAGACATCTGGAAATCAATCATTCGAAGTAAACTTGGATTAATAGAAAAAATTTACGCTAGAAAGTGTACTGTCGGAATAGAAAATGATGTTAAAATTTTTTGTGAAGAAAATCATCTTTCTGGACAATGTAATGCCAAAGTAAAGGTTGGACTAAGATTAAATAATGAACTAGTATCTGTTATGACTTTTTCGAGATCTAGATTTAATAAAAACTATGAATGGGAAATAATAAGACTGTGTAGCAAGTTAAATCATCAAATCATAGGCGGCGCATCAAAAATGTTAAAATTTTTCATTGAAACCTATCAACCAAAAAGCATTATTACATATGCAAACAGAAGATATTCCAATGGAAATGTATATTCAAAGCTGGGATTCACATTTAAAGGCAATACAGAACCAAATTATTTCTACTGTTGCGGAAGTAAAATTCTCTCAAGATTGAATTTCCAGAAGCATAAATTAAAGAATCAACTTGATAAGTATAATGAAAATTTAACTGAAGAACAGAATATGCAGAATAATGGCTATTATCGCATTTATGACTGCGGCAATGCAGTATACGAATTAATCTTAAACAAATGAACATTCAACAAATCAGTTTCCCAAAAAGAAATCTCTATGCTATCGGTGATATACACGGCTGCTACAATGAACTGTTGCTATTAATGCAACAGTTGAAAAATAACGGATTAGATAAAGATCTAGATCAACTTATTTTTATTGGAGATTACATTGATCGTGGACCAGATTCATACAAAATCATTGAATATTTAATTGAACTAAAAAAAGAATATCCAAACACAGTATTTCTTCGCGGCAATCATGAAGATATGATGCTTAGTTATCTTGGATACGGCGGTCAATTTGGCGAATACTGGTTTCAGAACGGCGGCAACGAAACAGTTAAAAGCTATGAGCAACAAGGATTCGACAGATTCATCTATCAACTTAAAAACAGAGCCGCTAATGAACAATTAAAAGAACACTTGAACTTTTTTAAATCACTTGAATATTGGATTCAATGTGACAAGTTTATTTTTGTACATGCTGGCTTAAGTCCATTTGATTCTTTAGAGAATCAGAATTCAGAAGATCTTCTCTGGATTAGAGAACCGTTTCTACAGACAGAATCTCCATTCTCTGAATATACAATAGTTCATGGACATACGCCATTTAAAAATGTATGTTTTGATGGTGATAAAAAAATCAGTATAGACACTGGCTGTGTTTTTGGTGGCAAACTTTCTTGTGTTGAGTGTAAATCTGGTACTGTATTTGATGTCAAATCGAATACAACATTTGGATATCTTATTGGATGAAATGGTCTAGGTGGTGGGATTCGAACCCACGATCTTTCCGCCCCAAACGGAACGCAATACCAGGCTTTGCTACACCTAGATGGAGCCCCGTGAAAGAATCGAACTTCCGGTGTTGGGTTTGCAATCCAATGCCTTAACCTGCTTGGCTAACGGGGCAATATCTACTCAAAAAAATTGTAGGGGAATATTAGTTACACCACGGGGGTGAACAGAAAAACTGAATGTGTGAAAAATCAGTGTGCATAATTCTATTTATATCTTATATCATAAAGAATAAATAAATTCAATGAAAACGTTTCTAGAATTTAATACTGGTAGTGACATTGGCATGGAAAGATCTGTTATGCCACAGATTAAATCAGAAGATATACCAGAATTTTTAAATTACATCAAAGAAAGAAAGATTACAGTAAAGAAAGATTTCTTGAAGATATCAGATTTACTGCCTACTCAGAACAAAGTTGATCCAGAAAAAATACTGAAGAAGATAGAAAACAAGTCAAAAATTAAACCATTTCTAATATCAAGCGACAATTATATACTTGATAGTCATCACCAGTTATATGCTTTAAGATATCTAGAGCCAAAATCAATAGTGCCTGTGTACAAAATCGCAATGAAAATGCGCGATTTACTTAATATAGCTAAGTCTTTTACGAAAGTTAGCTATAAGTCACTGTAATCATTAATCAAATAATTTCTCTTTTTAATTGACACTAATCGTTTTTTAGTGTTATTATTATCTTGTCAGTTGAGAGTGAAACTTTTTGAGAGAGGACAAAATGAAATTGAGATTGACTGAAAAATTCGACGCAGAGAGAAACGAAAGATATTTCGTTCTTCGGGGAGAACATGGTAGCTATCAAGAATTCACTTCTGGCAGCAATCTTGTCGTTTTGTTAGAGAGTTTAGCTTGCATAACTGCCCACGACAAAGGATACAAAATCAACGTAGAACTTGAATTCACGAATGAGAATCCGAAGACACAGAATGGTATTGCTTGAGAGAGGACAAAATGATACGAAATATCGAAACAAACAAAAAACTCACGCCGAGACAAGTTGCAAAAGATTCTATCAGTTGGGCACTTGCTATTGTGCAGAATTATGCTTGCGAGGAAAGTCCGAGTTACATAGATATGACAGAATGGACAGATAAAGAAATGTTTGAATTTCAGGCACAGCAGAAAAAGCTGCTGTTAAGAATTAATAAAATCTTAAAATTAAATAATTGAGAGAGGACAAAATGAATACACTCTGGGGAAAATCACAAACAGTCAAAAAAATTGATTCCGGAATTTACTGGGTAACTACTGCTGGTCATGGCGGATACATGATTAGTAAAAGAAAAGCAGAAAAGAATTTGCCCGCTTATTGTTTGAATAACGGATTTGTCGGAGCAAAATTCAATAATTACTATTGTTTTGAGGAAGATTGTGCATATGCAGTACTAGAATACATTCTGTCCAAATCAGGAACTCAACACACTGCAATGTACAATCATGTTGATTCTCTAATTTCTGAAAAGAAACTGCCGATGGGAGAATATAGAGATACACTGAAACAAACAATCAGAAATTATTATCCAGAAATTTTACAGAAACTTGATGAAATGGGTGTGTAGAATGAGTTATCTAATATTAATTATCTGCATACTCTGGAATTTACCATTCGTGCGAGCCGGGCATAAAGCAAATATATTTACACTTGGTTGGTTATGTGCTTCGCTATTCATGCAAATACTTCTCGATATTAGAGGATGAGTTATGAATAAGATGATAATGTTTACTCCGGGTAAAAGAGTACTTTATATTCCCAATCACGCACATGGTGATAGAAATCATAAAGATTGTGAATGGGGAACTATAAGTAGCATTAATGAAAAATATGTTTTTGTTAGATTTGATTCAAATGTTTCTCATTTAGGATGGGACGGAGCTACATCTCAAGCATGTAATCCGGATAATTTACAAATTGGATAAGGGGACAAAATGAAAACACTACGGGAGGCGCTAACGGAAGCTCTTGTTGAGAGCGAAAGAGATCGGCTGAAGTTCTGGAATCAAGTTCTTCTTGATAGGTACGGCAACCACGTTCTGATGCCGCCTGACCATTTACCTGACGCCACGAAAAAGGAAGCCAAATGCCAAGGAGCCGAAATGCGGGCAAAAGACTTTGCGATTGCCGAGGTTAGGGCAGAGCGCAAGCGGCTGGTGCGGGCGCTGAGATGGACGTGTCTTCGCGATCCAGCGAGCCTTTGTCTTGCGTTTGCGGAGTTAGCCGACAAACTTGAGGAGGGGGAATGAAGGGATATAAAGCGACTGACAAAAACATGCAGTGCCGAGGCTATCAGTTTGAACTTGGCAAGTGGCACGAGCATGATGGCAATCTAATCATGTGCGAAGCCGGGTTCCATTTTTGCGACCAGCCTTCTGGCCCGTGGAGTTTCTATAGCAAGCCGGGCACGCGGATATTTGAAGTCGAAGCGGATGAGGTGCTAGATACGCCAGTTGAGCCGGGCGCTGAAAATAAACGAGTTTGCAAGCGCATTAAACTAACGCGAGAGATCACGCCGGGCGGCAACAGGAACACCGGC